>JAEEGL017007097.1_pt1 | contig 105584 bp, 92 predicted proteins | sample 9134231 | NCBI WGS metagenome assembly JAEEGL01 (sample SAMN16246548, study PRJNA631951) | gut metagenome | biome: gut microbiome; feature: rumen; material: fiber-attached | host: Bos | place: Iran: Karaj | collected 2018-10
ATTCCTGGGGCTTCGGTGTTGCATATCACATTAACGTATGGTTGTGCAGAGGGCGGAGATCAGCTTTGTATGTGGGAAGGTAATCATCCGTCATGGAGTGCTTCTGGATGGGGTAATTCCTCCTATATTGGTGTGTTATCTGGTGGAAGCCACACTGATGCTGAAAATACTTTAGATTTCCTCTTTGTGGGCGATACTGTTACGTTCGCTTTTGAGACGGATAGTGCTGGCGTTGGCGATGGTTATGGCTATTATGCTGTGATTCGTGATTATGTGGAGGAACCGGTTGAGTTTCCGTAATTAGGCACAACAAATAATAACCCCTATATGCAATGTCATTAAGATAAGCGGAGTTGATTGCTCCGCTTTCTTAATTGTGCGAAATAGAGCCTTTGGTTTTATTGGTTGGATTTTGTTTTGATAAATGAATACAAATGTGGTAAACTATTATTGTTGGAAACGTTTTATCCGAGTAAGTTTGGGGGTTCGAGGATATGAGACGCAGATTGTTCGTATTTAGTGCCATTGTGGCTATGTTGATATTGTGTTTAGGTTGCACTTCTGCGTTTGCAGATGATGTGCATCATACAATTACGTTTCATGGCGGGGATGGTGGTGTTTTTAGTAATGGCACGTCTGTAAATACTGTTGGGTATGCTGCTGGTCAGTCGATTGTAAAGTATTCGCATACGGCGAATGTTAGTGATAATGGCGTTGATCATACCAATTATTCTAGCAATTTGCTTTATAATGAGGTTGTGACACTTCCTTCTGTGGATTATTTGCATGTCAAAGTTACAGTCGGTTTTCCACAAGCGACAACTGGGAATCGTTCTTTTTTGTGTGTGTGGGACGGGGATTGTTATTATTCAATGTCAGCTAATAATAGTGCAGATCGAGCACAATCTATTGTTGGTACTTTATCAGGTGAAGATTGGACAGATCCAGCAAATACAGTGGAGTTTGATGTGGTTGGGGATACGGTGACCTTTGGTGTCATGACAGGATATCCCCCGCCAAGTAAGGATTGCTATGGTTATTATGCAATCATAACCGGCATTTCTCAAACTGTGGTTTCAGGTAATTATGAAATTCCATATGTTGGTCGAGAAAAACGATTTGTTCAATGGAATACTGAACCGGATGGTTCTGGGGATATGATATCAGATGTGGGATTGATTTCTGAAGACACAGATTTGTATGCCATATATGAGGATGCCGTTAGCGGCGTTTATCGAAATGTAAATTGGAGTATTCAAGAGAATGGTCGGTTAATCATTGGTATAGATGGTGAAGAACAGGTGTTTGCTGATGTTGATTCTCAATCTGTTACGGATTGGCCGTGGTATAATCAGGGTATCCAGAGTGTTGAGTTTGCTGGTACTGTCTATGGCACAGGATTGATGAACGGTATGTTTTATGATAGCCAGCGTTTAATAAATTTTAATCCAACGGGTTTTGATACATCTAATGTTACAAGTATGCGTGAAATGTTTTCACGATGTTTAAAGTTATCGTCTATCGATTTATCGTCTATGGATATGCATAATGTTATCGATGTTGGATTAATGTTTCATGGGTGTGTATCATTAGCTCATGCGGGGATCGAATCTTGGGATGTTTCTTCTGTACAGAAGTTTGATGGTTTTATAGATGTGGAGTATACGGATCGAGATCATGCTGCACACATCGAAAGCTTGGATTTATCATCTTGGGATGTTAGCAGTGCTGTTAATATGAATAACATGTTTCGAAATCGTGCAATTGACACTTTAAATCTTACTGGTTGGGATGTATCCAATGTTGTTGAAGCATTTGAGATGTTTCGAAATTGTACAGGCCATATTATTGCTCCGAATTTTCATTGGGATAGTTTAGTTTCCACTTCACTTTATTCAGGACCACAAATGTTTTATGGGAGTGGTGCCGGTTCTATTTTGGAAGTTCCCGGATGGTCTTTTGGAAAAGTGGCGTCTATGCATTATATGTTTGCGTTTTCAAATGCTCAATATATTAATGCTTCTGATTGGGATGTCACTGGTGCGGTATCATTATCCAGTATGTTTCGGCAACAAAATGGTCAAAATGGATTTGTTGATGCTTCCGGTATGCATTCTGACACTGTTACTGATATGAGTGAGATGTTTAAGTATGGAAGCTTTGTGGCAAAAATCGATGTGTCTGATTTTGATTTTCCAGCTGCGACATCCATGTATCAAATGTTTTTTTATGATAGTGAGTTGAAGGAGATTATCGGATTAGATACATGGTCTACAGACAATGTTACGAATATGAATAGTTTGTTTGGTAATTGTTTTAAATTGGAATCAGTCTCTGTGCGGGATTGGAATGTTGCGAATGTTACCAATATGGGTTCTTTATTTAGTAATTGTCAGGTATTAAAGGAAATAGATTTATCTTCTTGGGATTTGAGTAATGTGACCGATAGCAATTATATGTTTAGTGGATGTTTTTCTTTAGAATCCGTTGTTGTTGGTGAGAAATTTAAGTTTACAGGTGCTGAAAGTTCATTTCCTCGGGTTAATGGTTCTAGTGCAACATGGGAGCGAGAGGATGGTGCCTATGGTCCGTTTGCGTATAATGAAGTTGCAGAAAAATGGACTCCAGAAATGGCGGGTAAGTGGATTTGGGGTGCTGTGGTTTATGCTGTGATAGAAGATAATTCGTTTGTGTTCTTTAGGAGTCGAGAAGAACCAAAAGTTGGAAATGTAATTTCTGACCGGTCGTTGGTTGACTTGGATGGCGCAGTTCATCATTTTGATACTTATTATGCTAATGTTGAAAATTTAACCGATGCTCCTTGGCGCAAGAAGTTTGGGTATGTCTCCCGGGTGTATAGTACGGGGCTTGGAGGGCGTCTTGTTAAACCAAAAACATGTGCAAACTGGTTTTATGATTGGTGGGGGTCTGTTCCTAATTTGGTTAGTTGCGATTTATCGCAATTTGATATGAGCGAATGTGTGTCCACCAGTTATATGTTTTATAATTGTGGCAATATGACCGAATTAATTCTTGGTGATTGGACGAACAATGTCATTACAGATACCAGCTATATGTTCGAATATTGTACAAAGTTGGAAACTTTGGATGTTTCATCGTTTGGGACTGATAATGTGGTAACCATGGAAGGGATGTTTCGTGGTTGTGGTGTTAAAAGTCTTGATGTGTCTGGCTTTAATACTGAAAATGTAACTTCTATGCGATATACATTTTTTGCGTGTACAAACTTGACCAATCTGGATGTGTCCATGTGGAATACGTCTGCGGTTACGACGATGTATGAAGCATTTGGTAATTGTAATAATTTGGTTAAATTGAATGTGTCAGGTATTGATACGTCTCATGTTACGGATATGGGATATGTTTTTGCTTATTCTCCTTTGATCGAATATTTGGATTTGTCAAGTTTTGATTGTTCCATGGCCAGTAATACATATATGAGTTCTATGTTTTACGGTTGCAGTAGCTTGAAGATGGTGAAACTTGGAGAGGTGAATCCATTTTTAGGCGTTCATCCACAGTATGCGGTATTGCCAACACCGCCTGTGGTCAAAGATGGAGTTACTTATACTCAAAAGTGGATTCATGAGAGTGGTGAAGATGGACCATATTCACCCCAGGAATTGACAGATAATTATACGAGTGAAATGTCTGGCATTTGGGTTTGGGAAAACGCTGGCGATATGTATACAATTATTTTTGATACGGACGATGAAGATGCTGTAGGCGGTTGGCCTAATCAGTTTTTATCTATTGCCGAAGAATATCGTATTCCAAAGAATGTATATCGTAAGTTTGGTCATGTAATTGACCATTGGGAGGACGATCGCGGTAATTCGTATGAAGACCATGGTCTTGTTCCTGCAAATCGATTTGCTTTAAATAATGTTGTTACATTAAAAGCTGTGTTTGCACCAGTTGATGCATCGGTTAATATGCAGGGCGGTTCGTTTGAAGTGCGGTTACATGGCAATGAAAAAGCATTTTTTGATGGTATTCCGACTGGTACGTCTTATCAAGTGTATGAACAGACACCAGAAGGATGGGTATTGATTCAATATGAGGATGCTACTGGTCAGATTCGATATATGACTGAATCTGAATCCAAGTTTGTAAATGAGTATAAGCCGGATGTAATTGCTGTGCAATTAAATGGCTTGAAGGTGTTAGACGGTGTGCCAGTGGAAGCTGGGTCTTATTCATTCCAGTTACTGGATGCAGATAGAAATGTGTTGCAAACCGTGGATGTTTTAGAGGGCGGTTTGATTCAATTCGAACCGATGGAATTTACTCGGGATGAAGTCGGGGTTTATCAATATTATATTCGTGAAGTTTTTGGGAATGAGTCGCTGATTAATTATGATACACATGAGGAATCGATTACGATTGATGTTCATGAAAATCTTGGCGAGCCGATTGTAAAATATTTATATTCCAGTAATTTGAATAGCGATGGTGAGAAGATAAGCGATTATAATAATTATCAGTATTATACTGGCGTTGCTAAAATTGATGGTGTTGATCGTATTCATGTGAAGGTTGTACATTCCAATCCCCGTGGACAATTTTATATTTGGCCGGGTGATTATTCTGAAGAGTTGAGTAGGTTTACGGCTACAAGTAGTTATTATAGCAGTACGTTTAATCCTGGCTCGCCTGGTGTAATTACGGTTCCTTATCAGAACGGTAAGGATCAGGAATTGGTGACTGATGAGTATGATATTGAAGGCAATGCAATTAGTGTTGTTTGGTCATGTAATGCTTTTACGCCATCACAAGGTTATTATCCTGATGGACCATATAGTGATATGGTAAATTATGGGTATTATATCACTGTTTCGTATGCTGAACGAGAGTTAGTTGCGGAAGTGAGTCGGGATGAGGATGGCATTGTGTTCCAGAATGAACACAAGCCTGGCAAGTTGACTTTGGAAAAAGTTGGATCCGATGTTGTACCAGAGAATGTGGTATTCTATTATGACGTAGAATTCACATATGAGAACGGACAGCCTTATGAGGTGCCTGATGCGAGTCTTGTATATGAAGAGCGGGATGGAAAACGTATTGATTATCCGGACATTTTGTTGCCAGAAGAGAAACCGAAATATGTGTTGACTGTCAATCATATTTATGTGGATGCTGACGGTAATGAGGAGACAACTACAGAAACGTCAGAGTATTATGCTCGTAGTGTGTTTACTGTGATACGGGCGGAACAGTCTGGTTATTTATATGGACGGATTGTTGGAAACAATCTGGTGCAATCTAATAGCACATCATGGAAGGGCATTATGCCTGAAAGTGATGTGACTGTTGATCTTTACTATTATGCACAGCGACCTGTGACCGGATCTGTGGTGTGGAATGATCAGGATAACTGGGGCGGTATTCGGCCGTCATCAGTGACTGTTCATTTGTTAAAGGATGATTTATCCGTTGCTTATCAGACCATTACCGCGGATGACGGTTGGGTATTTAGCTTTGATAATATGCCTGTTTATGATAACGGCACTTTAATTGAATACGAAGTGGCGATGGAAGACGTGGATGATTATGAGATTGGCGTTGAAGGAACGACAATCACAGCTTTTCATCGTGCGTATTGGACGTATACGTTCCATAATTATGATTATCAGACTCATGAGCCGTTGGTTATGACCTATTTGGATCAAACTGGTGCCGATATTGTTATCAAGTTGGCTTGTGATAAGCCTTATTCGTTTGAGATTGATTCAGCTCCGGCTGGATATAATCTGGGTGCGGTGAATGTGGATGGTACAATTCAATATGGTTTGTTCCAAGGAACAATGACGAAAGATGAGGAATTAGATTTGTATTGGGAGCCTGGTACAGAATTACCTTCTGCTGGCGGAGCTACGTTGCGTCTTGATGTGGAACATCCAAATACGGTACGTCTATCGGTCGCTACTGATGCGGCTGTTGAGAATATGCCACTTGAAGGGTCTGTGTATAGTATTTATAAGATTGGTAATTTGTCGGGTGATTTGGAATTTGAAGTATTTGATGCTTTTGCGTCTTTGAATGTCATGGACAGGTTGGAATCTGGTACGAATACGAGGACGCTTGTTAGCGATATTTTGCGTATTGTGTGGCAGCAGAACATGGCTCCTGTTATGACATTGCGGGTTGCCGCAGATGGTTCTGTCGGGGCTACCCATATTGATGATGGCTTATATGTCATGACGATGACGCAGGCAGCTACTGGATTAGATTCGTATGATGTGATTTTTCCGATGCCTTATTATAGCAAGGAGTTTGATGGAATTCGGTATGGCGGAATTGTGATTGGTGAATATTATGCTTATAATGCACCTACGGATCCGCCGTCCAATTCGCCAACACCTTCACCGACTCCGTCTCCGACGCCAACGTCCCCACCTACGAACACGACATTGCCGCCTCCTCCACCTTCGTCTGGATCTTAAGTGGTAACTATTTTGAGAGTCTGTACATTTTTCGTACAGACTTTTTTGTTGGGGGGTTTTTACGTTGGTGAGGGCAGAAAAATTATAACCCCTCTCTGTTTTGCAGATGAGGGGTTATATTGTGTTATTTTGGTACTTCGACCATGGTGCCACATGTTGGACAACAGACTTCGTTTTTGACAAGAGCTAATCTCTCTTCAATGTAATCCAGTCGTCCGTTGGCGAAGCCGAGGGCGTTGGCTAACATCTCAATGACATCAGATTGATGGCAGATGAAATCTGTCAATGTGTCATTGGAGATGGTAGCGTCGTGATAGTCGCCATGCCAACGGCATGCCATGTTATATGCTGTTTTTCGATCTTGTGCGGAATAAGCATAATTGTGTGATAATGGATTTGGCACAGGTCGGTTATCAACGGAATTTCCCCAGGGCTTGAGGACTTTGTTGATTTCATCTTTGGTGACCATAGGAATAAATCCTTTCTGTGTTATTCAGCATCTTCCATATGACGGTTTACCGTTATATCAGAGGTTGGATAATCCACGTTTTCATTTTCCCAAACGTGTATACGGATTTTGTCCGGATATTGTTCTTCATTGTCTTCGACAAGAACAAGATCCTGAATGGGGTCGCCGGGCTTTTTGCAGAAGCCGATATAGACACCGGGGTAGTCTGGGTCTGTGGCAGGATAGATGTTAATATATCCATTTTTAATGGGAATATAATATTCGCATCCTGCCCGGTTTTCATCGGTCATGATTTTCGGAGATGTGGAATTTTCCATAGATTGGTATCCTTTCTATCATCCAATTTGGATGATCTGTTCGTAAAGCAAATGGTCTTTGCCACCGGGCAGGTCTCTATTGTCATGAAGATGACCAAAGAGCCAGTGTCTGTAAGTCACGGTTTGCTTTATGGTTTCAAGGAATTCGTTAATCCGGGTCGGATTACGGTATCCTAACAAAGCGTTGTCAGAGGCTGCACAGTCATGTGTGACGATGAAATCAACGGTGTTATGATGTTCAGCCAATGATGCCAAGGCAGTTGCTTCTGTCTGTGCATCAGGTTGTTCCTGTTCCCACCAGGATACACCTTTGACACGGAAGTGTAAACTTCCACAGCATTTATCTTTATATGCTGATTCAAAAGTGCCTTCAGTGGGAAAATCTGCTGGGTTAAGAATGCCACCTTCGATGTCATGACTTTGTGCACCACCGTAGGCGAAAAATGTCTTACCGTCTAATTCGAAGACGCCATGTTCCAGCATGAGGACAGATGGCCTGATTTGACGGGCGAAAAATCCGTGGAACGGAATCCGTGGATATCCTTTACGGAATTTTTCTTTTTCGTCTTCTGGCATTTTGGCGAAAAGCCAGCTGTTAAGCAGTTTTTCGTCTTTAATGCCGGTGAGGCGGTCATAGTTTTCATGGTTTCCGGGAACAAAGAGTGTGGTGAAAGGTTTGGCTTCCAGCCAATCCAGTGAGTATTTTTCACTGGACGATTCTTTTACTTTAGTGCGATCGGTGTCCCAGATACCACCAAAATCGCCACAGATGATGACAAAGTCGTCTTTGGTCATTTCTTTTTGTTCAGGGAAATTGGTTGTGTTAAGACGGGACATAAAGCCGTCTCTGGAGAATGACCCATGTCTATCTGGGCCGTGAGTATCTCCGGTAATAAAGATCATGGGTCAATACCCTCCTTTATAGTGATATATGTTTGAAAAACGTTGGTTCTTCCTGTTGAACGAATGTTTCTGTATTGGGATCCCATACGAAGTACATTCTGGATTCTGTGGTAGAACCTTCATATAGACCCGGGAATTTGCAAATGAGGAAGGCAGCACGATAAACGTGTTCTTGAATATCACACCAGTTCTGGGTGATCGCCGTGATGGCTGTTTCAAGCTCGTAATAAAAGCCGACTTCGTCTGTAGCACCGTGGTCTGGGAAACCAGATGGAGTTTTGGCTCCATTGTGGTTGTAAATGATTTCTTCGTTGCCCGGTCTTTCCATCATCATGATGATGTAAATCGGGTTTTGATTGCTGTGTTGCTGTTTTTGCCAAGCAACGAAGTCGTTAATCATTTTCGTGGTTGTCATTTGTTTTTCCTCCTTTTAGAGTCTGTATTTTCTCCCGTTTATTATCTTGTATTGATTTTGTTGGTTTTTTATGTTATTATAAATACGGAATTTCCTTTGATTTATCAGTGTTTTCTGAAATTAAAGGTGAGAAGTTTAGGTTTTCATGAAAGCGAGGCTTGGCGATGCGGAAGGTTGGTAAAGCTATTCGTATTTTATGGTTTGTTGCTTGTGTGTTGATTATTGGTGCTTGCGGTTTTTTTGTATATAATGTGTGGGATAATCAAAGTTTTACGGCTTATGCTGCACCGTATGAGCAGTATCTTGAATACAAAACTGGTAATTTTAGGTACCAGAGTAAATTATATCTGAAAGCGGAAATGCTTGCTGATATTGGTGATGGCACGGGTGCCCAACCGGTAGCCATGGATATGGATATGATTTATGATGGTGCTGTTGTGGATCCATATGAGCATGGTTATATGGATATGCATTTAGATTTTCTTGGGTTGAATGCAACGTATGCTTCTGAAATCTATCAGGACGTATCTGGGGATACGAAGTATACCTTTTTGAGGATTACCGATGGTACGAATTATGGAGATTGGATGAGGTCACGAGCTTTTTCTCCGGTGATTAACCTTCCGTTGTTGATTCAGCATGATATGTTTGTAAATTCTTCTATTGAAGAAACGGAAGATGGTTATATTATTTATGGTAATGCAGAAAAGTTAGCCGAAGTGTTAGACCTGAAAGGCGTTATCAATGAAACTTTGACTGCAATTACCGGAGATGCGGAATCCGAAGCCGCATTTTTGCAGGCTGTTCAATCTTCGTCTGCCAAATATATTTTTGATAAAAATTACCGTTTGATGGAAGTCCAATTTTTGGATTTCATGTATTATACAGATTCGTTTGCTATTGTTGGCATTTGGACGGTAACGTTCAGTGATTTTGATCATGTTTTGTTGGTAGATGCTCAAGTTCCAGCAGATGTGAAGGCAAATGCCGAGCTTGCGAATGATGAAAATGCTTTCTGGAGTTTCACGGATGCCTATTTTGGAGTATCGGTATCTTCTGAAAACGGGGAGGGACAGGAATAATGGAAACGTGCATTAACTGGGTTGATGATCGTGCGTATTTCTCTTCGGATGAGCATTGGTGGCGTGAGCGTATTTTGAAGCTTGCGGAAAAACATCCAGGCGAGATTACGATATTAAAACGACCTGAAGAAAATGATGGTTGTTTGTATGCAATTATTCCGAAAAAGTGGGTTAAAGTTGTTCCTCCGCGGACTCGTGATTTGACGGAAGAACAGTTAGAAGAATTGCGTGAACGGATGAAGAAAGCTCAAGCAGTTCGTAAGGAGAATCTGCAGAAGAAATTAGCGTCCGATGAAGAATCAGATGATGATTTTGAGGACGATTTTGAGTCCAGTGAAGAAGTGGGGGATGACGCATGAAGCGTGTAATGTTGATAGTGATGTGCTGTGTATTGCTGGTTGTGTTGGCTGGTTGCGGTAGTAACAATCAATTGACTACTTCTGGTAGTCAAACGTCAGCAAAGGCACATGGTGTGGTTGCTAAAACAAAGTTGTTAACGAAGGAACAATTGGCTGAATTTGATGCAAAAGGATTAGAGGATGTCGGTGTGCCTGTAGATGAAAACGGCAAGCCGTTGATTGATCCTGCAGCGACGGATATTCCGTTGTTTACAAATGTTCCTTCAAAAGAAGTGGAAACTCCGACCCCTACACCGGAACCAACTCCGGTGCCAACGCCTGAACCAACTGAAGCACCATCTATTCATATCACGTATCAATACGAAGGTGTGACAGAGCCTGCTGTTTTGGCGACGTTACCGGAGGATGATGGGCGGTATCATATTGGCGATGGTCAAGAGGTGGAGCCTGATGATCCGATGACGGATACCATTGAATTGGACGAGGGAACATGGAAGTTTGGTGGTTGGATTCGCACGGAAAGTGAAAATGGTGTTGATTTGGTGATTACTGGTATTTGGACATTTGAACCACGTCCAACAGAAGCACCAACTGAAGAACCAACAGCAACACCAGAGCCAACGCCTGAACCCACAGTGGAGCCTACAGTGGTTCCTACTGTTGAGGTGACAGAGGCTCCTGTCCAGGAGACGCCTGTTGTTACTGTTACTGAAGCACCTGTTGACCCAACAAAGGCTCCTGAGTCGGCTTTGAATCCGTTGCTGAATAGTGGTTATCGGTTCCAGAATTTTGTGCTGGAAAAGGCTGGCGTAAACAATGCTGTGTTCAGTGGTGAAGCGATTCTTTCTGGCTTGAGTTTGTGGAATAGTTTGACGGTTGGTGCAGAGCATGATGTATGTGCTAAATATATTGGTCGTGACTATTTGGGTTATGAGAGTTCCGATGCATTAAAGTATGTTTGGAAGATTTGGTTGGATTCAACATTGTCTAAAGGTGCTCGGTATCCGAGGTCTTTAGAGAAGTTCACTGAATCGTTAAGTATGACGGATCCATCTGCAACGTCCAAGAAGAATGCTTGGGTATTGCAGACCACATCTGGGTATTTCAATTATACGCCAGCTGTATTTGATGAAAATACATTGTTGCACATTACAAGTGAAGTGTATTTCCGGGATTCTTGGAAGTCCGGTATGAAGCCGTATGATACAAAGGAACGCATCTTTAAGAATTTGGATGGTACAACAACCTTGACGACGATGATGCGAGATGAAGGTCTGACATATTGGCGTCTTGGAAATGCGGTTGCTTATTGTATGTATTTCACAAACGGGGATTACTTGATGGTAATTCTGCCAGATGAAGGCGTTGCGTTTAGCGATGTTGATGTGCGTAGTTTGATGACGGGTAAGATTCCGTCACAAAAGGCACATGTGAGGTTCTTCATGCCTGAATTTAGTACGGAATGTTCTTATACATTGCGGTTGAATGATTTCATGTTGACAGGCGGGTTCATCGATACATCGATGATTGTTGGATTACCAGAAAACTTTGGACCTATTTTCACGCAAGTGGACAAGGTTTCGTTCAGTAGGTCTGGTGCTGGCGGAGTTACCACGGATGTGGTGATGAACGATCCGCCGACGTCCTATAGTGATGATCTTGATGTGTTAAGCATTGTATGCGATCGTCCGTTTATGTATTACATTGGCGATTCTGTGCATCAAGATATTGCCTTATTCGGTGTTTTGAACACGTTGCCTCTTGGATATACGATTGTAAACCAGCCTTGATGGTTGGAAATAAAGAAAAGGCTGTGATGTTTCATGCGATATTATTATCGTAGAGTCATTCCGTTTATGACAATCCTGTTGATTGTAGCAAACGTTGTGTGTTATTTGTATGAAATGAAGATTGGCTTGACAACCACCACGGCTCGTTATGCGATGTATCAGGGGGCGTTGCAATCCGGTCAGTATTTGCGGATTGTGACCAGCGGTTTTATGCATTTTGATATTTTCCACTTGTTGAGCAATATGCTGTGTTTAGGCATTTATGGAATGATGTTGGAACGGTCTATCGGTTCGGTAAAGTTTAGCATCATTTATGCCGTATCGTTGTTGGTTGGCGGTATTGCAATCAATTTTGTCGGTGGAAATGGTCTGCATATGGGTGCAAGCGGTGCCATTTGGGGGTTGATGACCGCAACGTTGATTTATCATTTAAAGAGTGGCATTAGTCCATATTATTCGTTGCGTGTCATTATTATCAATTTGTTGTATACTTTTGGAGCCGGTGTTAGCTGGCAAGGGCATATTGGTGGAGGTATCGGCGGATTATTAACTGCATTGGCGTTGTTTAAGTCTCGACCAATGTATAGTCAATCGTATGTTGGATATACTGATCAGTCGCGACGGGTTTCTGAACGGTCTTGGCGACGGAAGTCGAACAAGAAAGATTATGTAGAATATCCAGATGATGGTCAATACCATCCATAATTTCATATTCGTTGGGGGTCTGCGTCATGAAGAGACGATATATTCTTTGTATTTTGGCCGTTATAGCGACAGTGTTTTGCATTGCCGCTTTTAGTAATTCTGCCCAGGCAGAAACTGTGACAAAATATTCGCATACGCCGAATGTCGCAGACGATGGTACGATGAATGGAACATTTTATAATCGACTGCGACAAACAGATGTTGTTACCATACCTGGTGCTGCGTCTTTGCATGTGCAGATTAAGTATTGTATGAACTATTATGATGCTTTCGTCGCTTTGTTTGAAGGCGATGTGAGTTATTATACGAATTTGTATTATAGTTCACCTGAGGTTCAGGATCGTTCCATTAGTGGTGCCTTGAAGATGCGCTACGAAAATGGATATTATACGGGTTATCGAACGGTTGAATATGATGTTCCGGGCGATACTTGTACATTCTATTTTGCGAGTAGTACGAGCAATACTGTTCATGATGATTTGGACGGGTATGGATATTATGCCATTATTACCGGCGAACCGATTGTGGATCATGTTGTGACGTTCCACAGTGGTACTGAGGGTGCGTTTAGTGATTCTACGGATACAAACGAGGTGGGATATAGTGCTTGGGGCGGAGAGTCTACTGTTGTTGTGCATACTTCTAATGTGAATGATGATGGAACTATTAATACATGGATTAACAGTGGACAGTATGTAAATCGGGATTTGGTTCGGATTCCAGGAGCAGACAGTTTGCATGTGACCATCACGTATGGGTTTGGTGGCTTTTCTTCTGATCAAGGTGTCGGTATTATACCGGGGCTAGATACTTCTAGTAGCCCTGTGAATACGTATAATAAACATAAGTGTTTGTGGTATGTTACGAATAATTATGACGATTATCATCATGACATTTTCACATATGAGTGTGATGTTCCAGGGGATGCTGTTACAATTGTTTGTGAATCGAAGTATTATGTGGATTTTTATGGTTATCATGCTGTGATTACAGGCACATGTGGTAGAACTTCTATTATAGAGGGTTCTTATGAAGAACCTGTGTGTGCTAATTCGAGCTTGGCTTTTGTTGGTTGGAATACCGAACCTGATGGTTCTGGGGCACTCATGTCATTGGATGATATTTCGATTGGCAATGTCACAGATGTGTATGCTATGTATGATACTGCACAACATACGATTACATTTTATAGTAATGAAGACGGTGTGTTTGATGATTCATCCACTGTTAATGTGGTGACATATGGTAAGCCTGTGCTGTTGCCCCGTGTTGCTTATGCACGTTCTACAAATATTGATGCCAATGGTGAGCCGGTTCGTAATGCCACATGGTATTCGACTAGTGCTAGTTATGAATCTAAATCGGTGGCGTCCATTCCCGGTGCTTCAGCTATTCATATTGCACTGATGCATAGTGGTTGTACTGTGTGTGGTTGGGAAGGCGAACATAGAAATTATAGTGTATCATCTAATTCTTCCACTTCGTTCACTGGACAGTTGTCTAGCGGAACTTTATCTGGAGCTGCATCTAAAATTACATATGATTTGAATACAGATACCGTCACATTTAGTGCACGTGGTAATGATGGTTATTTGCTTGGTTTGAATCCAGATACACGGTTTGGATTTTATGCTGTAATTACAGAGTGTGCGGAGACGTTGTCTGGTACATATAAGGAGCCTATTCCAGCGTCTGGACTTAAATTTAAGGAGTGGAATACAGTTGCCGATGGAAGTGGAACGTCTTATTTAACGGTGGAGGGTATTTCTGAAGATTTGGTTCTGTATGCCATTTATGAAGATAAGACTGTTATCGAGTCTGTATATCGAGATGTAAATTGGGCTTATCGTTCCGACGGAATGTTAATTTTGGGTAAGCCAGATGAGCATCAGATTTATGCTGATAAAGAATCGGAAACAATTGATAGTTGGCCGTGGAATGGTCGGCGCAGTTCGATTAATAGTGTTCGAGTGGATGGTTCTATCGCTGGAACAGGATCTATGGTTGGCATGTTTGCTAATTGTTATATGACACAGATAGATTTAACAAATTTTGATTTTTCAAATGTGACGGATTTAACAAGCTTTTTTCAAAGATGTTATAATTTGCAATCGTTAGATTTGTCCAATAAATCTTTCGCGTCTGTTGAGTATGCTGAAGCATTTTGTAAAGATGATAGTCGTTTGACAACGGTCAGTTTTGCAAATTGTAATTTCGATTCAGTAAAAAGCGTTGCGTCCATGTTTAATGGATGTACTAAATTGGCAACTGTTGATTTGTCAGGCGTGTCCATGCCAGTCGTGGAAGATGTTTCCGCTATGTTCAATCGGTGTAATGCGTTATCGTATTTGGATATTAGCGGATTGAATTTTTCAAATGTTACTTCCTGCAGTGCTATGTATGCTCAATGTCGAGTATTAGAGCGGATGAAATTTGGTTCTAATAATCCCGTGGCATGTGTTGGCGATTTGTATATTGATTTGCCAAACGGATGGTCATATGCATTAGAAAATAGTGATCCGTTGGTTGGCCCATATAATGCGGCGGAATTGGTTGATCAGTATGATGTAACGAATAGCGGTGTGTGGGTTCGGACAAATCGCACTGCTTCTGCATATGCCGTATATGATGAAGACGATAATACTTTGTATTTTTTAACTTCTCAAGATATCATTGATATGAGTACGACTACACCGCAGTCTGTTACAAGCGATAGCGGAACTACAGTAACGGGCATTGTGTATGAGGTAAATCCTGGGTATTCTAAATATACGCCTGGGATAAATCTATGGCAATCGGTTGATGCGTCTGTCAAACATGTGATTTGTTTGGATCCGATTGTTTTAAGCGTTGGTGCTTCTGACTGGTTCAGATCAATGCCCCAGTGTGAGGATATGGATTTATTGAAGTTTGATGTGAATCAGTTGTCATCTTGTTACGCAATGTTCGCGTCATGTATAAAGTTGCAATCATTGGATTTGTCCACATGGGATCCGGTCAATGCTACAGATGTGAGGAACATGTTTGCTGGTTGTTCTTCTTTAAGGACGTTGGATATTGGCAAGTTTAGCTTTGCGTCTTGTAATAATGCAAGTGGCTTTTTTAGCGGATGTACTGCGTTGGAAGAATTGGATATTTGTTCAATGATTCCGTCATATGTTTCAGCATATATTACTTTTACAGATGCAATAAATTTAAAACGCATTAACCTTAGGGTGTTTGTTGCCTCCGATTCGAAGTTGCCTGGTGCACCGGGAGAATGGACACGTGAAGATGGGGCATATGGCCCATATTATGCTTTTGATTTTTCTCGTGATTACGAGTATGTAAGCACTTCTGTAACACAAGACATTAAGGCGCGTGCCGGGTGGTATGTAAAATCGTCCGGAATTGCAGTTGTGTTTTCTGAAGAAGATAATGGTTTGTATTTTATCCGGACGGAGGATAGTTTTACATACGACACATCAAGTCATAGTACTTTTGCTACCGGTACTGTGCATCGTTTAGCGGATGGTAAAGCTTATACTGGTCGGTTGTTCTATTTACCAGAACAAACCCGTAATAACAGTTATCCTAATTGGTATAAAAATTTGTCTTGGACTGAAAGTCCTGGTTCTGCTACGACATCTGAAGTTACGTCCATTCAGGTATTGGATGATTGTAAGGTTAGATCACAAGGTATGTATGGATGGTTTGAGCATTTTGATAATCTTGAGTTTGTTGATGTTGCCAAATTGGATGTATCTGATGTGAAAAGTTTGCAGCGTGTGTGGTATAACGCAGTATGTGATTGTGATGTCGATTTGACCGCTTGGGATACTTCCAGTGTTACGGATACATATTATATTTTTAATTCAATGACTGTGACGGGTACGTTGGATATCACTGGTTGGGACGTGTCTAATGTGACATCAAACGGTTATATGTTTGAGAGGTTTATTGGACACGCAGTTGCTCCAAATATGCATTGGGATAGTTTGACTGGAATTAGTTATCTTTTCCGGGGCGGGGATGAAACGACTATTTTTGATTTACAAAATTGGTCTTTCGGACCGAAGATTACCACACTTGGAGAAATGTGCGATTATGCTAATGCACATTTTAATGTTCAGAATTGGGATTTGGATGGGGTAGAAGCCATCAGTAACTGTTTTTATAGTTCTGGTTTGACCATTGATGCGTCTGGATGGCATTCCAATACTGTAAAGAAAGCTTATCAATTTTCTCGTCGTGGGTTGCAGTTGGAATGGGTGAATGTTTCTAATTGGGATATGCCAGCACTCACAGATGTGAATTATATGTTTGATGACGAGTATGCTACAAAGCATATTTATGGTTTGGACACGTGGCCTGCGAGTAACACTGATGATATTACGAATTTTTCGGGGATGTTTACCAATTGTCCGGAATTACTTGAACTCGATGTATCTCATTTTGATACACGTAGTGCAACAACGATGAGGTATATGTTCGATCGGTGCGAGAAACTTACTACCATTGATGTTTCAAATTTTGATGTATCTAAGGTTACGGATTTTAGCGGTATGTTTTCTCGGTGTGAAGCTCTTGAAGATTTGGATGTTTCAGGCTGGGATACATCCAGTGCGACGACCATGGAATATATGTTTTCCAGTTGCTATAGTCTTCCGACTATTGATGTGTCTGGTTGGGATACATCAAATGTAGAGAGTTTTTATGGTTTTGTAAGTAGTTGTTCCAATTTGGAATCTATTGATGTTTCTCATTGGAACATGGATAAAGTTGAACGCATGGATTCTATGTTTTATAATTGTGGCAAATTGACGTATTTAGATTTGTCCACGTTCAAATCTGATGACGTATATGGATATAATATGTTGTCTGGATGTAATAATCTGCAAGCACTTACAGTAAGTCCGGATTTCCAGGTTTTGTCCGATCACGGTTTGGTTACTATTCCAACGGACGGCATTCCGTATAAGTGGGTAGATGATTCAGGATCTTATGGTCCGTATAGTACGGCAGAATTGATCAGCGATTATCCGGTTGGATTCCGTGGAACTTGGGTATGGAATCTTCCTGCAACAACTTATTATATTTTGTTTGAAGCGCCAGATGGTACTGTTGGTTCAATGCCGATGGCCACTGTTGAGTCGTGTTTGTTAGATTTTGAGTTGCCGGAGAATAAGTTTAGACGTCCTGGAGCTAATTTCGTTTATTGGCGTGATAATATTAAGAATGTGACGTATCCGAATGTTGGTATCATTCCCGGTGGCACTTATGCCCCTGGTGATGTGGTCGTGTTGACGGCTGTGTTCGACGGTGTTGGCGGTGAAGGTGTTAACATGGAAGATGGCGGTTTCACGTTTAAACTCCGTAAGAATGAAATGGCTATCTTTGACGGTTTACCGGCAAATACTCTTTATCAAGTGTATGAGGACACACCTTATGGATGGACGTTAGTTGCCGACAGTAATACCTCTGGTAGTATTGAATCAGAGAGAAGATCTGAGGCTGGGTTTGGCAATAGATATGAGGATGGTAAGTGTACGGTCATTTTATCTGGTGAGAAATTCTTTAATGAGGATCTTGCATCCGAGGGAGAATTCCAGTTCGAACTGTTAGATGAAAATGGTGATGTTATTGATGTGACGACTACGAAAGCCGGTGGCGATATCGTCTTTAATGCATTAACATTTACAGAGGCTGATGTTGGCCGTGAAATTATCTATACAGTTCGAGAAGTGGTACCTGGAGATGATACGGAGTATCAGAGTCCAATGGTTGATGATGCTGTGACGTATGATCGGCACGAGGAGAAGATTAAAGTTATTATTTCGTATCAGGTGCAGGGCGATGGTACGTTGTATTCTCATACAGGAAATGTGGACGATAATGGTAATCAATTAACGGTAACCATGCCTGTGACTCCGTATAATGTTTATTATCATACGTCCAATATGCAAGATGATAAGTCTCGCGATATGGATGGTTTGCGTGCGGATGGCAGTGTGCAAGGCGATTATGTAAATAATCAACCTTATGCTGCGGCGTTTACGGTTCGTAATGCTGTAAAGATGCATGTTAAGTTAACTTATACCAATCCGCGTGGGGCAAATGGTTTGTTTGCAATTTGGCTTGGAGAACATGATGAAGTCCGGTCTGGATCTTGGAGTGAAGATTGTAATTTGAACAATTCGTGGAAACAGTATAGCGGAGAAAGTTCAAATGAACTTTTGGTGGATGAATTTGATGTATATGGCAATGCATTGAGCTTACGTTATGTGAGCGAAGCATTGGATATTAATGATGATAGTTATACAGAAAATGCGAACTTTGGTTATCATTTGGCGATCACTGTTTCTGAAGTTTATAAGAACGGTGGATTACGGTCGGATGGCACGCCGATGAGTGATTATGTTGATAATCAGGAATATACTGATGTGATTTCAATCGCTGGTGCTGAAACATTGCATGTTGAGGTGAAGTATAGTTCTCCGCGTGATACTGGTCATTTTATGATTTTTGATAATGATAATTCAGTATTGAAGGATTATCCGAGTAGCGGAGATCAGAATGTGCTGTTGGCAGATCAGTTTGATGTCAATGGAGACACAGTTCGTGTGTCTTATGTAAGCCCGGCATTATTAGTGACGGATCCTGAATATACTGAATATTCGAATTATGGCTATTATTTGACAGTAACGCCTACGAGTTTTGTTGGCGGTGGTTCTCAAGCACCTTATGTGGTAAGTACTCCAAATGTTGATGCCAATGGCGTGCAAAATGGTAATTATACTGCAGGTCAGGATTATGTGAAGGTGGTTTCTATTCCTGGGGCAACAAAATTGAATTTTGCCGTGAAGTATGATATGGGTAATAACGATGTGTTGCGTATATTTGAAGGAAATCACCCTGAATATACTTATGATTCTGTCTTTGACAGTGTTGCTACAGTAACAGGTGCTTCTGATCATGCTACATATAGCGTGAATGGTGATACAGCCACGTTTGTGTTCCATGCGGATAGTAATAGTACCGGTGGTAACGGGTATGGATATTATGCTACATGTGCATCTAATAATGATTTGGTCATTTTAGTTGCAGAAGTCATTTATGACGATGATGGAGCGGTATATCATAATATTTCTTCTGCTGGGGATTTGACTTTGCGGAAAATCAACGGTGCAACGGTTGGTATAAGTGGCGTTGAATTCATTTATGAAATTGCATTTGTGACAGAGAATGGGCAGAATGTTGCTTTGCAAGATGGTGTGACATATTATGTAGCCGATGTAGCCGATTTGGATGTTGCACACGAAGTCAGTATTAGTCATATTTTGCAAAATAATGATGGTTCTGAAGATTTGTTGTATATTGAACGGCGTCAATTGGTGGATGGTGATCAATTGCGTGTGAAATCAAGAGATTTCTTTGGTGCAACATATGATCATAATGATTATTCTTTTGATGAATCATTTGATGTTGTAATGAGTGGTGAAAATATCAAGATTAATATGTACTACAAACAGGTTCCGTTTACGTTGACAGTAAATCATGTCATTGTGGATGAGAACAACCGCAGGTTGGGTGAACTTGGTACTGAACAACAGTTGGTTTGTGCGGATGATGAGTTTACTGTAAATCCGCCTGTATATGATGGGTATATCTTTGTGGAATCTGTGTATCCTGTAACGGTTGATTCTGCATTGCATGCGATCATGCCGAAGCGGGATGTCACAATGGAATTGCGGTATCGTGCTGTGCGATCCATGGTGTTTAAACGGATTGGTGATACCGATACAACAACTGGTTCCAGTAGTTGTGAGGTTGTGTTGCCAGAATCATTCCGTGGCATGAAGACAGCTCAGTATGGTGATTTCGAGTTTGTCAATGGCGTAGCCTCTGTCACGATCAGTAATGGGGAAGATTATGCAAAAACGCTGTTGTTACCGATTGGTGATTTTGAAGTGTTGGTACGGTCTAAGACCGATGCACCTTTGGATGCATATTGGATTTTTGACGGTACTAATTCGTTGACAAATTATGAGTTGTCAAATGCTGTAGAGGGTGAAGGTTTACCTGGTCAGGATGTAACTTGGCTGTGCCAAGGATCTGATTCGTATGTATTCCTGTTTGCTGGAACAACGTTCCCGCGTGTGATTCGCAGTTCGAATGTTAATGTCGATGGTACGTCTAATAGTCCGTATGAGTTGGATTTGCGTGAAAATAAGGTGGTCACTATTCCTGGTGCAGACCGATTGAAGGTTGATTTCAGTTGGGGTAGTACTGGTTCCTCGTATGGAACGGTTGCTTTATGGACTGGTGCTCATCCGGATTATGTACCAGATTCTTATTATGGTTCTTTCTGGTCTTCATCTGATACGGGTGCTTTGTCTGGTGGGAATCACGTTGATAATCATCGAATCTTTAAGATTGCAGACAATTCTGTCACGTTGTGTTTCTATACCGGTAGTTATACGGTTGCTTCTGGGGATCCATACGGTTATTATGCAATTGTTCGTGGTTATATTGGGGAAGAACCGGCACCGATTCCAATGGGCGTGACGAAGTATTCTCACATGTCGAACGTGGATGATAACGGTAATAAGTTGTCAAATTATCCTAATTCTGCACGGTTTAATCAGGTGGTAACAATTCCGGGTGCGGATGTGTTAAAAGTAACTATCACTGTTGGATGTGAAGTAAATTGGGACTATGCTTGTATTTGGGAAGGTTCCCATCCGTCTTGGAATGCCAATAATTATTATGGTTCATCTTTGTGTGGCAGGTTCTGGAATAGTAATCATACATCGCCAGAAGCGACTCAGACGTATATGGTTGATGGAAATACGGTGACTTTTGGATTCTATTCTGATTCAGGTGGCGTAGTCGATGGTTATGGATATTATGCTGTAATCGAAGGTTTCACATCTGCAGAATGATGATAGTTTTTTGTGGAAATTAGTAATTTGATACTGTTTTCTTACTTGAGATTGTGTTATAATATATTTGCGATATTTTTGTTGAAAGAGCGTGGCTCTTTCAGAAGGGAGTAAGGTATGAAACGAATTGTTGCTATGTTGTTAACGATGATGATGTTGTTTGGCATTGTCGGTTTTGCTACTGCAGATACCGATAGCACATTGCCGGAAGATATCGTCAAGCAGTTGGACAAGAATGATGTTGTGTTGAGTTCAGTTCAGCTGGGTACATCGGATGGTGTATGTTGGTTTATCATTGTCAGGACTTGGGAAAACAAGAACGTATTGTATATGTTCAAGCAGTTTAATGGTTCTGCGTTCTATCGGTTACTGGCAAAGAATGAAAAGATTTTGCCAGATTCAACAAGTTTGTCGCTGACTCTGCGGAACACAGAAACGGATCCGTGGGTCGGAGATGAGTTTGTGGGTCCGGTGTTGGATATTGATATTATTAATAATACTGGCGATACTACATTTCGTCTGGTGTTCCAGATGAATGGTGCCGAGGATTGGAATTTGATTCGTGTGTGGGATGTTGCAAATCAGTATATGAGTGCTGAATTTGATGCCACTCGGATTTATCAGTTCTATGATTATCGGAGTAAGAACGTGAAGCGTTCTGCAGAATGGAGATATCCTCGGAATCTGAAGGATGCGGTGTTGTCTGATTTGCTGAATGATAATCAGGTTCGTCCTGAACCGACAGTGACTCCGAAGCCGCATGCATATTCTGAAACCCCGATTGATATGCCTTATTCAGAGCATATCATTCCAGATAACGGTGTTGAGTTCCCAGCGAACAAACGGCATGCTGTATATTCTGGTCCAAGTGAGACAGCACTTCGTGGTGCGAACAATAAAGCTGTTGTGTCTACAAATGACTGGATTCAGGTTTTTGGGCGTGAAGGTAATTGGGCATTAGTCAATTATGGTATCGGAAAGAATCATTATCGGTTTGGTTATATTTCTGCTGATGCTTTGCCCAAGGGATATCAGGCAAGAACACTTCAGTGGCTGAATATTTCTTGCACGATGCTGAAAGATGCAATCGTGACTGATGATCCGTTTTATTCGCAGTCTGAATTGACCAGAGTAACTGCTGGTACACAGGTCATTTGGCTTGGAACAATTGGAGATTGGGCATATATTGAATGCTCAAACTTCCGTGGTTTCGTGTTATTGGCTGCGTTGGGCGTTATGGATGGTTAATCATCTCGGTGGATGTATAAAAAATCAGCACCCGGTTTGGGTGCTGATTTTGTTAGTCCATGTTGTCTTTAATTTCGTCGAGATCCAGGAAGAGTTCATAGACGGGATCGTCATGAATGATTTTATCTGGGTCGTTTGGGTCTAAATTGACGAAAATGCACAGTCGAATGATATTCGGATCGTTGGTGCTTTTGATGCAGGCAATGTCTTTCTTTTCGTCTTTGCCGTCTACTTGCAAACCCATATAAACCGCGTCGGCCGCAGTGTCGATGCGGTTTTCAATGTCAGCCGTGAGGATTGTGTCATCATTGATGCGAATCCCCATTTTCGGGTGACCGTGTTCGACGATAACGTGGATTCTTTCTTCGTCCATGGCGTTATCTCCTTATGAAATGATTTCTTGTGGTTCCAGAATGTAGAAGCTACAGGCACCGCCCTTTTCAATTGAGACGTAGTCCAATTCAAGGGTATCTTCAGGATAAAGGTCGCCTGGGATTTCATTCCATGGTTTTTTGAAATCCTCTTCAACTCTGGTTTTCAAATGCTGGCGACCGAGTTCTCGGTCAGCAAATACTTTGATGATTTCTGTGCCGTATGCCTGGTCGTCAGTATATTCGTGGTAAACGTAAACAGTCATGTTAGGTTGCCGCCTTTCTGATTTGATTTTGCCAATTGAAACTTGGGTCGGATGCCATTCGTTCGAATGTAGGAATGGCATCTTTGACGTTGCAGATCCAAAGGCTGTCGGGGTCGTCATATTCGTAGTCACAATTGGCAAGAAGGTCTCCTTCTGTTGTCAATGTGACAGTGGTTTCCCTGATCTGAAGGTTATCATGATATTTCTCGACTTCGATTTCATCGAATCGCAGAGGTTCAATCGTTCTTACCAAGTTTCTGGCGTTACCGAGATTGAGCGGAGGATATTTTTCGTAATCATGCTGTTTGTCCATTGGATGGTAGAATCCAAGTCCTTGCAACATGGTTTCATTGTGGGCATTGATCTTGTCGTGGTACATGTCTTTAGACAGTGCAACACCAGAGCAATCACCGTCTCCGCCACATTCGAGGCAGTAAGCATACCATTCCATCATGAGAACCAGAAATTTGCTGGTAATCTTTTTGCCATTGGTCACAAGATAAAAGTCGTAGACTGGAATCTTGTGCTTTTTGCAGTATCGAAGAGTTTCTGCAATAATCGGCAGATTCAGCGTAGGTTCACCGCCTGTGAACGTAAGTGAGCCGATAGAATCGGTTTGATTCAGCAACTGATGGAGGTCATCCGGATTTAGGTCTTTGTTTTCGGCTTCTCCACGCAAACAGTGTGCACAGTGCATATTGCATTTGCGTGTGACTTCGATAGCCAGTTGGTCGAAACAAAGTTTCATGGTTGTCGTCCTTTCTTTGTTATTGAATAAGTAGGTCGATGTTGTCTTCTGTGTTAAGTGTGGGATCTTCTGCTTGTTTGAAGATTCCATTTGGTGCATAGGAGTTAATGACAATCCCTGTCATTTTTGTCGTTTGACTCCCGTACCATCGGAATTCCATACTGTAGTTAGCGTAGGTATTTTTAATGATGACGATGGGTGTAGCACCATTTTTGTTTGTATTGTGGTATCTTAATGTAGTTCCGTTAGCGTGGTTGTTAAAGTAGCAACTATCAACGACGGTGACAGAATTTGTGCCACAACCTCCGCCAATAATGTTAGCATTTATGCAGTTAGTGGCGGAAATATAGCAATTTTTGAATTGGTTGACGTATGTGTCGTGAAGACCATAGTCATCGTGAATTGCATAATATAGGTTGTTGCCATAGAGAACGAGTCCTTCGATGATAAAGTTTTCGCCTGTAGCGAAGGCACTAAATCGTTTATCGTCAGCAAGCTGATCTTCAGGGTAGTCACATTTGACTACCGCTCCTGGGAGAAAAGTCAGTTTGCGTTCTGTTACATAGAGTCCTGCTTGGAAAAAGTTATATTCTGTGGAGCGATAAGCCATCTTTTGGAAGATATCTGCTCCATAATGGTCTTGATATTCTTGGATGATGTCATAAATTCCAGGTTGGATAATGATATCATCTGTGGTGTTGAGTAGTGCTTCAAGAATGGACGAGTAATCGCCATTTGTGCCGACAATTGTATCGGCAAATGCTGGCACGATGAAGCACAGACATATTGTTGCGATGAGCATGCAATATAAACATTTTTTCATAATGTTTTACTCCTTTGTGAGAAAGACGAACAGGACAGGTCGTGTTGACCTGTCCTGATGAAAGGCGTGATAGGATTATCCGGCAATCTGCTCAAATGCGTGCAGAGCGGTCATGATTTGCACGTTATGCTGACGTGCTTCTTCATATTGCGTATAATCTGTGATTAATTCAATGGACTGATCCATAGAATTAAGCAGATAACTTTTGATTTCCGTGTCGGACATGTCTTGTTCGACGATGTTCTTTTCGGCTTTCTTGCCTACGCACCATTTCTTGAATTTGTCGTTGCCTTCGTCTTTGGTGACGACTTCACCGTCCACGGTGTACAGAACGTTTCCGTTATCGGCACGGAAGGTCTGGAATGTGTGGAGAATTGGGTATTCATCGTCAGTGAATGGGGGAATGCGAAGAGTATACGTGATGAGTTTTGCCATGTGCTATAGCCCCTTTCGTTATATTAATGCATATGGATGATATTGCCTACGTAGTAGGTCTTATCATCTTGCATATTTCGAATGAAGGTATCCATATCATAGATGATACTGTTGAAATAGACGATGTCAGACCATTGCTGGTGAATCGTATTGGACAACGTGTATAAAGTTGTATCATATGGATCTGAAGCAAACGCTTCGAGAGTGATTCCAGCAGCGAGCTTTTTCATTTTGTCAAAACGGTCTTTGAAGTAGTTTTGTTTTACACTGCTGGTCACGCCGGTAATGGACAGAATTCCTTTGGTTTCAGAGATAGTTGCTCCTTTGGATTTAAGCATCTCGCAGAATTTTCTTCTGGTTTTATCTCTGGATTCATCGCCCATTTCGCTACAATAGTCGATTTCAAGACCTTCGGCGTGGCTTTCGATAGAATCTGTATCCATGCTGTTTATGGTAGCTGGATCATCAGTGATTTCATATGCGTAACCGCGTCCCATTAGTGGAGGTTCCTCCTTTCTGGATTATGGTTTTATGATAATGTTCCAATTGATAAGAAGCTCTTGAATTTGTTCTTTGAGTGTGTCGTAATCGGCACCGACAATGTTGGCTTCTGTTTCTGAATCGGAAAGGTGGATGTTTTTCTTTTCAAGAAAATCTTCAAAGATGTCAATGATTTGACCTGTCATTTCAGAGGCATCTGCATTTTTGCTTGTTACAAGCATAGTATGTTTCCTTTCTGATGAAAAAATTGTTGTTTTATATGGTTGTGATGATAACAAGAAGGTCTGCTTGCTTATACAAGAGCCTGACCGCACGAGGGTATGTCGGTTAAGACAATACACCAAGTGCGGTCTGTGAAAATCGGCAAGAGTCTACACGTAGATGTAGACGTCTTGTGGAACATTTTCGAGGATCTTGTTCATGAGCATCTGGACTTCAGGCCAGTTCAGACCACCACATCCGCAACCAAGCTTTGGAACTGCGATGGTCTTGACCTGCGGATTGTTCCGAAGCCAAGCAGCAAGGGCATTCGTCCCGTCGATGACATATTGCATCTGGGACGGATTCCGCCAGTGGTCTTTGGTTGCCAGGTTGATGATGATGGGAGATGTTCCATATACAAACAGATGTCCGGGCTTCAGTTTGTGCTGGAAGCAGAACTGCCGATAGGCGAGGAAATTGTCCGGATATTTCTGTTTGAAGGAAAGGGCTAATCCCTTTCCCATGACGCCAACACAGTTGACGGTGTTGACGATAGCGTCATAGGTGGGCTGGAACATATCGCCTGTAACGTAGTGCAGCATGTGAAATCATCTCCTTTGGATGAGTATTGCAGTAACTGCACCCGTTTATTTTAGCAATAGTAGGTGCCTGTGATTTCGACGATGTTCGGCCAGTATTCAAATTCTTCGGGGAGGTACTCACCGAGTTTGTCTTTGAATTCCTGGCAGATTTCTTCAGGATCCTTGTATACGGCTTCAAAGAAGCTTGGTGCTTTGTTAGCCGGGATGTAGAAGACGTGTTCGTCACCATAGGTCTCGTAGAGATGCTGGGATGCTTTGTCTTCAAACAAGGTTTTGATGGTTCCTTCAAATTCTGGCAGAACATTCATGCCGAATTTGTCGCTAAATTCGTCGAATACCAACTGGGGATCGGAGTATTCGTCCATGACGGATGCTGAAAGCAATCCGGTGCGGACGGATTCAAAGATGGAGAAACCGTCGAGGAATTCCTCGACATAAGGTTCGAGTTCGCCTGCATCCTTTGCTTTCTTAAGCATGATCATGGCTGCAACGTCGGGCGTGATCAGGAACCCGCAGGGTTCATTGACAGGGTAGGTATTCATACTCATGGTTATTTGTCTCCTTTATAATTTGCTTTCCAGTTTTCGTAGGCAGTAAGACCCCAACGTTCAACGGCTTCTTCTTCCGCTTCTTCGGGCGGATAGTCGCCAATATAGAGGAACATATTGGACAGACCAAGATGCCGGATTTCGTGGGTCAATGTGGTCATCAGACCGATTTCGAATTCCTTCTGGTATTCGGTTTCATCAGCAATTTCATGAACTGCCTGTTCAATGGCGGTCAGATTGATGATGATGCTACTGTACTGGTACCAGAAACAGCCCAGCTGGTCATTTTCATCGAAATCAATCGTTTCAGGAAATTCGCTGGGGTCGGCTTCGACCTTCTGACAAACATCATAAACATCATCTTCTTTGGTGACGAAGAAGATATACTGAAGGGTAATCAGCATGTTTGGGTCAATGCTCATGAGCAGACTCAAGATCTTCTGTTCATAATCAGTCTTGCACTGTTCCGTTCCGGGGGCAAAGCAAAGACGATCAGCCAACCATTTGTAGGTTGGTGCCTTCAGGTGATAGGTGATGTGACGATCCTGTTCAAAGTCATCTGTGATGACATCTGTGTTGGACAGGTCGAGGATGGCAAGTTCTTCTCTTGCCTCGCTGTCGTAAATCTGGTCGATAAGCGACGTGGTCGGTCTGTTGATGTGACTGTACCGAGTGTTCACAATACTTTCTCCTTTACTGTTTATTCTTCAGAAAACTGGTTCTCAATGAAGTTTTTCATTGATATGCTGAGGGTGGTTTTGGGTTCGTCCCAGAACTCATCCGAGCTTGCATCGATAGGCCACATGTGTGCCTGAAGTTTTGGTGCTTCGTCTTCCGTGTTGATTTCCATCATCATAGCAGGTAATTCACACGGCGTGCCTGTTTTGGGGTGTGGAACAATAATACCGATGTACAGAGCGGGGTTGTTCACATCGTCTGACACTTTGGCATACAGCGTTCCATATGCGGTTGGAATGTTGAGCTGTGGGGTAGCCTGCCGAATGGGCTTTTCATGGGTGTTCATGGGAAAACGTTGTCCTTTCTTATGTATGGTATGTATGTCTTGTGTACTTCCTTCTAGAAGTAAACTGATATACGGGGATAATGCGTTTCTTCACCCGTAATATCAGTTTTTTATTTTATTTTATTTCGTTGTTTTTAATTCATCACGCAAATGCATGAGGAGCTGACCTAAATGGTTCTGCCCTTTGCCAGTTGCAAGGCTTACGCCCCAGAACGTGTCGTTCCAGTGATTGCCTTCAATCAAAGTGGCAGTACCTGTGGTAAGCAGTTTATTCTGCAATGTTTTATTGCTGAATTTGCTTTTCAGGACGTTAGCCATAACCTGCAGTTTAACCTGTTCCCAGTCGGAACGGAGCAAAACCTTTTTGCCAAAGCGTTTTGCTTGCAGGGGCGTCATTGTCTGAAAAGCTTTGCGAGCCTTTACGTCAGCGCATTTCGCCGCCTGAAAGGCTGCTTCAGAGGAAGGATATGTTATTCCTTCGTATTTCACGGGAACTTCGTAGAAGTTGCTGAGAAAGGCATATTCGCCTCTGAACTCTGTGATTTGCTGCATTTATTCATTACCTCCTGTAATGTCTTCATAGGTTTCCCCGTTGGTGTACCGAAGTATACCTTTGTAAGTTTGCTTGAGTTCAGGATGGCAAATCTTATCAATATCAGTGCCTTTATAAGTGGGGTTCATCCAATCGGTCAGATGATAGGTGAAGATGAGATGTTCAGATTTATCCATCATTTGACGTGGGCGAATAGCCTGACCGGTCGGTACTGGATAGAAGGTCGGATGACCTATCAACAGACGGTTTAAGTCGTTGATAAACGTGTTTCTGCCCAAAGCAGTACCGTTGGGTGTTGTTGTTTTGAACCATGCTTTGTAGAGATCATGCAGGAAGGCGTATGGGATGAAGTCCCAAACACATTCTGGAAGGATTTCGTTTACGAATTGACGCACGGGGTCGTTGTATTCTTTGTATTCTTCCAAGGCAAGCTGGCAGGCTTGCGGTTCAGACAGCGTGTAATAATTCGTGTCTAGAACTTTCTTCAAAACATATTCGAGCACGTCTTGACGATGCATGTATTCATGCTTGATATATTTACGTTCAGCACCCGTGAAGCATTTGATGAACGGGATGAACAGTTGTCTACGATAGAATGAATCAGATCTGTCTCTGATTTTGGGCAGTTCATTAAGGCACTGCACCATGAATCCCTTGAATTGATAGGCAATTGGGGCTTTGAATTTACGGTTCATTTGAATGACATCGTTAGTAATGATGGCTTTCAGATTGGCTGCTTTGTCGATGAAGACGCCTACGTCGTTTTCATCTGTGATGATTGCGGAGGCACGGAGCAAAGGTTCCAGCATGAAATCTTTGGCAAAGTCGGACAGCGGAATGGAAGCATAGGTTCCTTCGCCTGTGATTTGACGCATAAGTTCACATAATGTACCTTTACCGTTATTACCAGTATTGGAATAGAACCATGCGGATTTATTCCATGGCACATTGGGGCGAATGATTGCACCGATGATTTCCCAAATCAAAGCGGTGATTTCAGGATCGTCAAAGAGCTCTTCCATCCAGGATTCAATGTCCCAATCAGTGTTATCGTCCGGGTTATGGATAACAACATTTTGAGCGGCGTGATTGTAGTTAACTTTTGATTTAGATGTAAAGATGATGTCTTTATCAAATGGCAAGAGTTGTTTGGTATCGTAATCGAAGATGCCGTTATTTACAGCAATGAGATTTGGCTTATCACAACGTGTAACACGAGGTGCACGATGTTCCAGCATCGTGATTGTGTCTTGCGTATCATGATCCGACAGTGTGTAACAGTATTCATGGATAAGGTTGTAAAAAGTCGATGAGCCTGTAGTATAGATACCTTCGTTTGGTCCGTCGGTTTGATAGATGGCAAGAACGTCATAATCCGGATCTGCGTTTAATCCGCCAAAAGCGATGTTAACAATCGGATATAATGCCATGAGAATGTCTGCGATTTGAGCAGAGGTTAGCCGTGTGGGCATTTTCCATTTCTCACCGGGTTGGCGGTTGGCATTTTCCAATTGAAATGTGGTAATTGTATTATCAAGTATATCAGCTTGAATTGTAGCTGGATTTGGCGGATTCTTTTTATTAACGGTCGCCATGTATGCGAGCGTAATCTCTCGGAGAGCTTCTTCTCTGGTACGGGCCACGCTGTTGTCCCTCCTTTCTTCGAGATTTTGAGATCAGAGGGAATTTATTCTTCCTGAACAGGTGGTTCGTTAGAGGTATTTTGATTTGTGTTCAGAAATTGATTGACCTGATCTTCTGTATAGAAGCGTTTTCCTCCGGGTGTACGATGATGGGCACAAAGGACTTTTTGTTTATCCCATTTTCTCACGGTCTGCGGATGTATTCCGATTCGCTGTGCGAATTCGGAAATTGTGAGGAATTCATTTGTGGCCATGAATCGAACCCTCCTTTCAAGAAATGTTGCGTCAACTTTAGCAAAGTTGAGCGTTTCGTAGTTGATTATAGCTTTTTTGAGCGACCATGTCAATGGTTTTGCGAAAAAAATTTTCATAACAGCTGTGATGTTTTTGTCTCATTTATGTGTTAATTTTTTTGAAATGTGTTTGGTATATACAAATATTGCGATATGATGGATCATTTGAAAAACAAAATTTGAACAATGTGGTTTTATTTTGATAAATGAGATAAATTGTGTTACAATGAACATGGACTTTCATGTGAGTTTTATGGGAATTGGAGGTTTTCGTATGAAAGGTAAGACAATCATCGTGATGGTGGTTTTATTTGCAATATTAGTGTTCGGATGTGCGGTTGCTCAAGCCGAGACTAGCGGTACTTATCGGGGCATTGATTGGACGTTGGATGATAACGGTTTGCTTACGTTGGGTAATGGCGGAACGCAGACAATGAGTGAAGGTTATAGTGGTACTCGTTGGAGTCCTAATAGTGTCAAATCTGTACAGTGTTATGGAAGAATTGTTTGTGCGTCAGATATGAAAAGTTTTTTTTACGGGCATAAAAATATGATATCTGCAGATTTGAGCGGTTTTGATACAAGCGGCGTGATTTTAATGGGCGAAAATAATACTGGTAATGTTGGTATGTTTCAGGATTGTACGAGCTTGACGTCGTTAAATCTTTCTGGATGGAATACAAGCAATGTTACAGATATGTTTATGATGTTTAGTGGTTGTAATAATCTTGCATCTGTGGATGTTTCTGGATTTGATACAAGTAAAGTGACGAGTATGGGTCGCATGTTTGAAAATTGTAAGAATCTTACTGTCATAGATGTGTCTCGTTGGGATACTAGTAAAGTGACGAATATGCGGTATATGTTTTATAATTGTAGTAGTCTTACTTCTTTGAATGTGTCTGGGTTTAATACTAGTAATGTTATCAATATGGATTTGATGTTTTATGGTTGTAAGAACCTTGGCTTGTTAGATGTTTCTGGATGGGATACGTCGAATGTGACGAATATGTATAGTATGTTTTATGAATGTAACAGTCTTACTTCTTTGGATGTGTCTAGATTTAATACAAGCAAAGTCACGAATATAGGTCGCATGTTTTATTATTGTAGTAAAGTGCCATCTTTAGACGTATCGCATTGGGATACAAGTCGTGTGACGAATACGAGTCTCACGTTTTCTGGTTGTCAAAGTGTTGATATATTAGATGTTGCTGATTGGGATATGAGCCACGTAACAGACATGTCGAGAATGTTTTCTGCATGTGCAAGTCTTACATCCTTGGATTTATCTAGATGGAATACTAGTAATGTGACGAATATGAGTAGCATGTTTTACGGGTGTAGCAGTCTGACTTCTGTTGGCGTTACATCTGAATGGAATACTAGTAATGTGACGGATATGAGCAGCATGTTTTACGGATGTAGTAGTTTGACTTCTGTGGATGTTGTATCTGAATGGGATACAAGCCATGTTACTAATATAAAAAATATATTTTATGGTTGTAGGAGTCTGACTTCGGTAGATGCTGTGTCCGAGTGGGATACGGGAAATGTGACCAATATGAACGGGGTATTTCGGGATTGTAGTAGTCTTACATCTGTGGATGCAGTGTCTGGGTGGGAGACAAGTGGTGTTACAGATATGGATTATATGTTTAACGATTGTGAGAATTTGATCTCTCTGGATGTTTTGACTAATTGGGATACAAGCGATGTAACCACTATGCGAGGCATGTTTCAGGGTTGTCGCGGTCTTACATCCTTGGATGTATCTGGATTTGATACGCACAATGTGGTCAATATGGCTGATATGTTTTGTAATTGCAGTAGTCTTTCATCTTTGGATGTTTCCCATTTTGATACAAGTAATGTTACGGATATGGAATATATGTTCAATGGTTGTAACCGTCTTAGCTCGTTAGATGTTTCTAAATGGAATACTGGCAAAGTAACAGATATGCGAGCTTTGTTTTATGATTGTGGTGAATTATCGTCTTTGGATGTTTCCAATTGGGATACAAGCCAAGTAACAGCAATGTCAGATAATATTAAGGTAAAAGGTATTTTTGGAAATTGTAGCAGTCTTACGTCTTTGGATGTGGCTGCTTGGGATGTAAGCAAAGTGAAGAATATGTATGGTATTTTTTCTGGTTGTGTTGGGCTTACATCTTTGGATTTGTCTGGCTGGAATACGCGTTCTGTAACAACTATGAGCCATATATTTTGGAATTGTAGTAATCTTGCATCTTTGGATATTTCTGGATGGAATACGCTTAATGTAGATTCTATGAGCAGTATGTTTTATGGGTGTACTGTTCTTTCAGAAATTACACTTGGGAACAAATATAAGACTTTTTATAGTCGGAATACAGTCGTGCTTGCTACCCCTCCGTCATCTTTGGATGGGGTTGAGTATACAGGAAAGTGGATTCGAGAAGATCGATCTTATGGACCATATACGCCATTACAATTAAGATCTAATTATGATAATGAGGCTATGCCTGGCAAGTGGGTTTGGGAACCTGTGCCTACTGATTATACATTACGTTTTAGTTCTGCCTCATATCCAGATGCTGTTGGCGAGATGGCACAGGTTATGACATCTGCTAAAGCTGATTATCAATTGGCAGCAAATCAATATGCTCTTTATGGTTTTGTGTTTGACCATTGGGATGATGGCCATGGTCATACATATGTCGATCAAGATGTGATACCAGCTAATACTTATAATATCGATGATGTGGTTACATTGAATCTGGTAATGAAGAGGCGTGATACGTCGATTCAGATGCAGGATGGTGAATTTACGTTTACCATTTATGGTGACGAGAAAGCATTGTTTGGTGGTATTCCGGCGGGAACCAGTTATTCTGTTTTCGAAGAAAATATTCCGGAAGATTGGGTATTGATTGCCCAATCTGGAACAACAGGTTTGATTTATCCTTTGGAGGAATCTGAAGCCTTATTTGTAGATAAGTATCAACCAGATATGGCGACCATGCAGTTTACTGGAAGAAAACTGATGGATGGTCAACCTGCAAAAGCGGATAGCTTTTCGTTTGAATTATGGGAAGGCAATGTATTATTGCAAACTAAACCCGTAATGGATGGTGGTTTCGTACAGTTTGATATTCTTGAATATGACCGGAATGATGCGGGTATTCATACTTATGTAATTAAAGAAGTGATTGAAACGGATGAGACGTTATTGTATGACGGTCATGAGGAAATGATAACTGTTGAAGTCACAACCGAAGAAGGCAGTGATAACGTTACGCGGGTTCATGCCGAAGTAACGCATTCAGAAGGTACATATCCGGATATTTTGTTTGAAAACTGGACGAAACCTGGCGAACTGACTTTGAAGAAGTTAGTAGATGACCTGCTTGCAGGTCATGAGAACGATGAGTTCAGGTTCAGAATTACGTTTAAGCAGGAGAACGGTTTGCCGTTAAATGAAGACTTAACGTATTCGATTGAGCCTTACCCATAACGGATACTGAGAGGAGTCTTGTCAGGATGAAACGAAAGCTGTTAGTTTTGGGTATTTTGATTGGGCTGTTGGTTTTAGTTTGTTCGGTATCTGCATATTGAGAAAGCATTGTAGCATCTGGCACAGCTCGTGGCGGTTGTCCTTGGCGTGTTAATTCTGATAAAGAATTGGTGTTTGGTTCGCCTGGCGGGACGTATACGTTAGGCCCGCAATATGTTTGGCAGTTTGATAATACTACCGGAAAACGAACTAGGACAACGAATTATCAGCCTGCATGGGCTTATAATTATATTAATATGGGACAGGTTGACTATGTACGTTTTGAAGGTACGGTTAAGCTTGTTGGTAATTTAAGCAACGAAGTAGGTTGGTTAAGTGATAATCGAGGTAGTCAAAATTTTGGTCATATTAAGCATATTGATTATACAAATGCGACGGGTATAGGCTCAACAAATTATGGCGGAGTTTTTTCCGATGTTTTCGACCCTAAAGGGTATGGCGATCGTTTTCCTGGTACCGGTGTAACAAATTTTTGTGAAACGTTTTATTACGCAGAGGGATTATATGATTATATTTCACAGTTGGACACATCATCTGGTAAATATTTTGTCAATACTTTCCGGAGTTATAGGGGCTCTAGTGTTGATGTGTCACATTGGGATATGAGTCATGCAATTACGATCGAAGGTATGTTTCGTTCTGCTCAGTTTAGGTCACTTAATCTCAGTACGTGGGATGTTTCTAATGTAAAACAAATGAATACGGTATTTTATGAAAGCTGGTTATCGAGTATTGATTTGTCTAATTGGGATACATCCAATGCGTTAAATATGAGAATGATGTTTTATCATTCTTCGAGTTTACGCACTGCCAATTTGACTGGGTTTGATACCAGTAAAGTGACGGATATGTCATATATGTTTGGGTATTGTAATAATTTATCGAATTTGGATGTGAGCTTTTTCAATACTTCAAAGGTTGAAAACATGCGTAACATGTTTCAGAATTGTAAACAATTAAGATCATTAGATTTATCCAGATGGGATACATCAAGTTTGCAGAATATGGCATATATGTTTAATGAAGCTACCGGGTTGCAAAATTTGAATTTATCTAATTTTGATACGCGTCGAGTTACGGATATGTCATCTACGTTTTCTGGATGTTCTGGCTTGCGTTCATTGAATATGTCTAATTGGGATACAAGTAGTGTTACCAATATGTCAGGTATGTTTAATGGATGTAGTAATGTGTCGGAATTAAATGTTAATCATTTTGATGTTAGCAATGTAACTAATATGAGCACCATGTTTAAGAATTGTTCGAAAATTACAGAGTTGGATTTATCCAACTGGGATACATCGAATGCAACTAATATGACAGACATGTTTAGTGATTGTACATATTTGAAGTCGGTCACGTTGGGCGAGGAGTTCAGTTTCAAGGGAAATGGTATTACGAATGTAAATCAGCAGTGTAAGTTGCCGACTGTACCAACTTATTCTCAAGGTCATTACTATTCTGGTAAATGGATTTCAGCGGATGGACTGTTTGGTCCTTATACAGCTGAAGAATTGCGTGACAATTATACGCCAGAAATGGCTGGCACATGGGTTTGGGAATCGACGGATCCTATAGAGTTGAATTTTGCCGCTCCAGAAGAGGCGGCTGGTTCTATGATTGGTGCCATGGTGTTGACAGAGTATGATTATACCATTCCTACTTGTAGGTATGGCATTTATGATTATACTTTCTTGTATTGGGATGATGGTCAGGGCAATCAGTATGATGACGAAGGTGTCATTGAGGCATGGACATATCCTCGCGGTAGCCATGTGACTTTAACGGCAGTGTTTCAGAAGAATGAGCATCCTGTCATGATGGAAGATGGTAGTTTTGAGTTTTCGCTTAAAGCGGGAGTTACTGCTGTATTTGATGAATTACCATCTGGAACATCGTGTTATGTGTATGAACATACCGAGAGCGGTTGGGTATTAATTAAGGAAGTTAATTCAAGCGGTGTTATAGAGTCTTTGGATACAATGGCATCTGCTTTTTTGAATGAGTATCAAGAGGGATCTCTTGCTGTTCAGTTTGTTGGTCTGAAGAATTTTGATCATGAACCTGCTTTAAATGGCGAGTATAGTTTTGTATTGTTAGATACAAACGAGAAAATTTTGCAGGTAAAAGATAATATTGATGGCGGAGCTATTATTTTTGATCCGATTGTTTATACAGCAGATGATAGCGGTGAACATACATATATTATACGTGAACTGGTAACGGATAAAGAGGGTGTCGATTTTGATTTGCATGATGAAATCGTACATGTTACAGTTGGTGTGAATGCCCCAGAGGTTTCAACTGTGGCTCATACTGATAATATCAGTGATGATGGTAATAAGTTGGCAGATTATGTTAGTAATCAACGTTATTCCAAAATCATTACGGTTCCTGATGCGAAAAGCTTGCATGTGCGATTGAAGTATACAAATGTGCGTGGACCATTTTATATATGGGCTGGGGCACATAATGAAGTATTGACTGAATCTTTTTCTGCATCTTGTAATACGTCGGTGCAAAGCCCTTCAAATCCAGGTGGTTATTACCGATATTTTCCTTATCAGAGTGGAAAAGACCAAGAATATTTGTATGATGAGTTCGATATTTCGGGGGATTCTTTAAGTATATGGTATTATAGTTATGCATATGATGCGTCTCAAGGTTATTATCCAAATGGTCCGTATTCGGATATAGTTAATTATGGTTATTATATGACTATAAGTGCTGGTGATCTTGAAGCTAATGTTGAATATGATGATGATGGTGTTATTTTCAATAACTCATCGAGACCCGGATTATTATTCCTTGCAAAACATTCTGTTGATGATAATGTAGTTCCGGATTCTTTCTATTATGATATTGAGTTAGCTGATGAATATGGCCAGACTTATGTTCCGGACGATGGGGTTCTGAATTATGAGCGTCGTGATGGGGCACCGGAGGATTATTCTGATCTTCAGATTCCGATTGAAAAGCCAACATATACTTTGACAGTGAACCATATTTATTATGGTGCGTCTGATCGGAATATGACAGAAACATTTGAATTGCCGTATATGGGTGCTTTCACGTTAGATGAACGGTTGTTTGATGGCTGTGTTTGCATTGATGTGGATGATACGCATTTATTGCAGGATGGGCATTCGTATAAGGGTGCGATGGGTGCTGCAGATCATACTGTTACTTTTAAGTATTCTACGGCAACAACTGTTACGGGTACCGTAGAGTGGTCTGATCAGAATAATTTGCGTGGATTGCGTCCTGATACATTTGATATTAAGTTGACGAGCAATGGTAATACACTTGTTTCTCAATCTGTGAGTGCTGCAAATCAAATGGATGATAATGCTAATGTATGGCAGTTGGTTTTTGAAGGCGTTCCGCAGTATGACACACAAGGACGATCAATTACGTGGTATCCGAGTTATAATTTACCCGCAAATTATCAATCAGGTAACAGTAATGGTGGTTTGGATATTTTGTTTACCACAGCGACACGACATGGTAAATATCGTGGTGTAAATTATGCTATTTTTAGCGATTATGAAGTGGATATTGGGCGAGCAGTTATGCCACAAACTTATACGGCGGCAGTATCACAATATGCTTCTCAATGGCCGTGGTATTCTGATCGTGCAAATATTACCAAGTGTCGTTTTATTGGTGAAGTCAATGGCAATGGGGCTATGACTTCTATGTTTGCAGATTGTGCAGTGTTAACTGAAGTTGATTCAACGAAGTTTAATACAGCAAATGCTACGAATTTGGTTAGTATGTTTAGCAATTGTAAATTGTTGACGACATTGGATACTTCCAATTTCGAGACGTCGAGTGTCACCAATATGGCAAATATGTTTTATAACTGTTCTGCTTTGACAGCGTTGGATGTGTCTGGATTTGATACTGCTAATGTGGTGAATATGTCTCAGATGTTCTATAACTGTAAAGTTGTTCCGGAATTGAATGTATCCGATTGGGATACAACGAATGTTGTGAACATGGCTAGTATGTTCTATAATTGTTCAAAAGTGGAAGTTTTAGATGTTTCTCATTTTAATACATCCAATGTAACAACGATGGCATCGATGTTTTATGGTTGTTCAAAGTTGACAGCTTTGGATGTTTCGGGTTTTGATACATCAAAGGTTACGAATATGAGTGGCATGTTTAGCAGTTGTTCTAATGTGACGGGGTTAGATGTTTCTCATTTTAATACTGCCAGTGTGACGAATATGGGAAGTATGTTTAGCTTCTGCACTAAATTGGCGTCCTTGGATGTGTCCCATTTTACTACCAGTAATGTGACGAATATGAGCAGTATGTTCTTTGGTTGTTCTGGTTTGTCAAGTCTTAATGTATCGAATTTCGATACCACGCAAGTAACGAACATGTATGCCATGTTCTATAATTGTCGGGGCTTGACCAATTTGGATGTTACCAATTTTAATACAAGTAATGTAACGAGTATGTCTACCATGTTTAGTGGATGTTCCGGTTTGACCAGTTTAGATGTAACTGGATTTGATACGGCTAAAGTTACAAGCACGTATATGATGTTCTATGATTGTTCAGGTTTAACCAGTTTGAATGTGTCTGGATTTAATACTTCTAATGTAACAAGCATGGGGAGTATGTTCTCTCGTTGTTCGGGGCTTACAAGTCTAACTGTATCTAATTTTGATACGACAAAGGTTACCAGTATGAGTCAGATGTTTAATGGATGTTCTGGTCTTACCAGTTTGGATGTTACGTCTTTTGTGACTACGAATGTAACGGACATGAGTAGTATGTTTATGAACTGCTCTGGTTTGAGTAGTATAGATGTGTCACATTTTGTAACTTCAAAAGTAACGGCTATGAATTCTATGTTTAATGGGTGTTCTGGTCTTACAAGTTTGGATGTGACTGGGTTTGACACATCCAAGGCAACCAGTATGAGTTATATGTTTGCTGGATGTTCTGGTTTAACAAGTTTGAATCTGTTAGGATTTGATACTTCTAAAGTTACCAGTTTTGCCTATATGTTCTCCGGTGATACCGGATTGACGAGTTTAGACTTGTCGGCATTTAATTCAGCTAATGTCACATCTATGACCAGCATGTTTGCTGGATGTGATCAGTTGGCGACTGTTTATGTGAGTGACTTGTGGGTAACCACAAAGGTGACGGCCAACAATAGTAAGAACATGTTTGATGGTTGCGTAGCACTTGTTGGTGGTAATGGTACGTCATACGATGCGTCACATTTGGATAAGACATATGCATGCGTTGATAGCACAGGCGCACCTGGATATTTTACCTATAAGAGTCATTAATTAACATGGTATGTTATTTGAAACCGGGGCGTAATTGCTCCGGTTTCTTATTGGTGACATATTAGTTGTGGTTTAGAACAACGTATGGATTCAGACTGTAGAATTGTGATTTTGATATTTATGGAAATTCTTTCTTTGAATGACTTGCATTTTTGACAAAGGTATCTTATATTAATAGTGAGGTACGAACTCATGTGGACGTGTGGTCAGCGGATGCCGTCTGCAGGGGACACTTTCCTTTGTCAGGGCTCCCTTTTTAGACCACATGTCATAGAGCATGTGGTCTTTTGTATAGGGATGAAAGGGGTTGACTGGATATGGCACAACAGAGTGGACAGTTCAATTTGAACGCCATGGTAAATGAATATGTGTTTGCCAGAGCCATCGAAGAGTATAATGTGGATGTACGTCGATATAATCAACGTCATGAGAATTCTGATGGAGATACGCGGGATTATATTACAGCGAGGGAAGGACGTGCAATGCACGAGGAATGGTTGCAAGCCATTTCTGGAAAGCCGCTGCAAGGTCATGATGCCAACGGTCAGTTGGTGAATTTGGTAGATGAAAATGGTAATCCGAGAATGTCTACCATTGAGACTGTGACTCGTTCCGACGCTCGTGAAACGATGGTTTCTGTTTTTCAGAAACATATGGATCCGGGTAGTCCTTGGACGGATGAGGCTGAAGCTGCTCATCGTCAGTCGAAGTATTTTAATGAATGGACGAATGTGACTGGTATTGCAATTACGCCGGGTCCTGAAAAGGATAAACGTTTGCGTGATGGTGTGGCATTTACTCAAGATAATGCAATTCCATGTTCGCCGTTTGATTTGCAGTTTGCTGAGCGTCAGACAATGTTGGAACATGGTACGGAAATCTTGTATTTATCCCCGTCTGATATTTTACGGGATGCTGTGAAAGAAAATGGTAAGCATACGTTCGTTGGAACGGGTGCTGATTTGGAATCGCAACATGATTCCGATATTAAGTTTAAGCAGATTCAGTTTACAAAGAAAAATAAAGATGGTGAAACAGTACGGGCTGATGCTGATGTGCGTACTGATACTTGGACGTTCCGTGAAGCTGGACCGGTGGCTACTACTGCTGATGTGGCGGGAATTACCAGGTTGCGTGAGTTTATGGAGCCACGGGAGTTTTTAGTTGCATCGCGTTGGATGGAGCGTGTTCCAGAGGATCAGCGGATGACGCCTTCAATGACAAATCGTAGTGTGGCTTTATTGGAAATGTTCCGTGATAACGGAATTCCATATTCAATTAAGCCGGATCAGCATCCTGGTCAACTGAAAGCTGTTATTGGAAATAGTAAGATGTCTGTTCGTGTGGCTGATACTCGTGGTAAAGGAGCCGAAGCCAATCAGGGTATGTATATCGGACGTGTTTATAACGATGGTGATCATGTTACGTTGCGTCCGACAAATTCTTTGCCTGAAGTAAGGCAGAATTATGTTCCGACGATTGAGGATACAAAGAGTTTGGTGATGTGGGCGATGGGTCGTTCTGTACCACGAAATGGAGTGATTGCCTCATTGCGTGGACCTGTTGGTTCTGAAAGTCATTTCAAGGATGGACCAAATGGTGTCCCTGGCAAGCGGTCTACATATTTTTCTGCTTCGAAGAATAAAAAGCCTCAATTAATTGCATTGTTTGGGGCACAACGGAATCCGGTTGAGCCGATTAAAGATGGTCGTCCGAATAATATGTATTTATATATTCAGACAGGTAATAATCATAGTAATTCTCATTTGGATTTTGCCACTGAAGAGGTCGCTGAAGAGTTCTTGATCAGATCCGTTGATACGGCTCGTGAGAATTTTGAGAAGAAGATTAATGTAGATTATTTGGTTTCTGAATTAGATGCCCATAGTGATGATCCTAATTTTGTGCCGTTGTTGTCAGGTGACCCGGCGATCGCTGCTGTGCAGTTAAATTATGTAAATGTATTGCATGGTCATCAGGAGTTGTATCGCCCAGGTGCTGGGGTTCTGTCGCAAGTCTTTGGGGTTATGATGGATTCTTTGTCCATCGATGAGTTTGATGAGCAAGATTCTGTTCATGAAGAGTTGGATGAAGGTTTTAGTCAACCATTGACCCCAGAAGAAGCAGAAGGCTCCGTTACATATAGTGGGTCTCCTGCAGATAAAGTTCGGGCACATTTGAAAGATAATGTGGATATTATGTTTGGACATTTTGAACCAGATGGGGAGGGCAAGCGGTTTTCTCCATCGTTGGTTGCGTCTTTTATGGAATCTCCTCATGGTACGGCACGCAATAAGGATAATTTGGTCGCAGCGATGCGGAAGTTGGAATTTACCGGAGATGAATTGCGTGGCGATGATTTTGAGACGGGTACAATTAAAGATAAGTTGTTGCGATTTAATCCCAGTACAGCACGCCCAATGAAAGAAGTTGTTGCTGAAGAAGCTAAAGCGAAAGGCTGTGAACCAGAGCAGACTTTTATGGGTAGTATGCTTGGTACAATTCTTTCTACATTGCGTGAGACGGCATGTATGGTTGATGAAAATGATATTTTAATTGACGATATGGGTGTTGTGCAGTATAAAGCAAAGATGCTTTATAAGTCGCAGCAGGATAGTTTCCGCGATCTGGTGGGCGAGATTGGTCAAATTTTTGAGCCAGACTCTGATGGTATCGTGGAAACGAAATACAATGGATCCCAAAATAAGTTGTTTACTCCTGGTTATGATGTTTATATTGTTCCAGAAACGGAAAAGACGAAGGGTGATCCATTGGAAACGAGGTATCGGTTCCGTGGATTGGCTCAAGTGTTGCATGAAAATTTGCAACAGACTTTGCGTTATGATGTGCAGAATATTGAGGAAACGTTGGATAGTAAGTCGCCACAGTATGAAGTATTGCATACTGGTACAACAACGAGTTTGAATAACACATATCGTGGTTTGTATCATACTGGATATAAGATTTCGATTCCTCAATTAGTAGATGAAAACGGTAAACCTGCTGAAACGTTGAAGCAAACGTATTTGCGTCAGATGAAACAAACTCATATGCCAGACGATGTGCTACACGCCATTTTTGCGACAAATCGTGGTATGGTTCATTTCGATAAGACTATTATTGAAGGGTCTTCTGTTAATGCGGAATATCAAGCCCAACGTAAAGAAGCTCGGTTAGATATTACACCTGTGCATGAGTTGACAAACGATAATGTACAGGATCCGTATGAGTTGACGAATCATGCAAATATGGCAATCACTGCAGAGAATAGTAACCGGTTGTTTGACCCGGTTGTGACAGGTTCTGGTAAGAACCAGGGCGCCATTCGTTATTTGGTGAGTGGTGCTGGTGTTAATAGTGATGGTACACCCATTTTTGCACCTGATGATGGAACGCAACATCGTGCACCGATCATGAAAACGGCTGATCAGATTTATGCAGATTATATTCCGGCAGATCGTCAGCAGATGGAGATTGTAAATTATATGACAGCGTCTGGTATAGCCGGTTCAAAGACAGATTTAGATGAGAATGGGCAACCACATCGTGGTGTTGGTGTTGCTCAATTGACGTTACAAGGTTTAACTTTTGACGATGGTGCCGCTATTAGTAAAAAGTTTGCTGAGGCATATGGTGTGATTGGCGAAAATGGTCAGGTACGTCCGTTAATGCCTGGTGATAAGATTTGCGACATGGCAGGTAATAAGAGTATTATTGCTCGGGTTATTGATCCGGATATGCCTTTGGATGAAGCAAAGAAGAAAGGCATTGATCAGGCGGTTCAGTTATTTAAGCTGAATCCAGATTTGGATGTTGTACAGGCTCCATATTCTGCCGTTAGTCGTTTTAATGCGGCAGGTATGAAACACGCTATGGAGAATCCAGTGCCGTTGGTATTGCCGGATGGTTCTGTCCATGAGGGATGTATTGGTTTTACACCAATGACGATTACGCATCATACGGCAGAAGATCATACCAAGGGTTATGATGATGAAGATGTGAAGCAGGGCAAGGGTCGGAAAGTTTCTACACAACAGGCATGGATGCTGACGGCGAAGGGTGCTACTGCGTTGATGAAGGAAATATTTGAGCCAAACAATAGTGCCACTGTGAATACTCGTGAATATTTAAATACATTAGGCTATGATATGTCTGAAACTGGCAAGTTGCGTTTTGGTTATGAACCTCATAACGGAGAAGAACGCTTTAAGTTTGACTTGCCTGATAATGATACGTTGATGAGTGTGAAGACTGAAGATATTGGTAAATTATTCACTGAAGTAGTGGGTACTCGTGGTGGATTTATGGAGTTGCCGTTCCCATTGCAGATGCCATCTGGTGTGCAAACGCAAGAGTTTGATGCAGAGCAGGCTTCTCGCCAGGATCGTCCGATTTATATGTTCCCAGTGATGTCTGCTCATTTACGGAGTGGACAGACATTTGAAGATGGAACAAAGAATGTTCATGATTATACGAATCAGTATCAAACGATTTATCAGTCAGCGGTTCGTTATTTGGCTGCTGATGAGGTGTTGAAGGAGCGGGGTGCTGAATTAAACGAGGCTGATCGAAAGGAATTCAATCAGGAAAAGGAGAAAGCACTTCAGACAGCACAGCAAGCGTATGATAGTATTACGGATGATGTGTTTGCACGGAAGTTTGAATCAAAACATAATATTGCTCGTGATGATTTGATGGCTCGTCGTATGCCAAACTCTGCTACAGCTGTTTGGACGCCAAACCCAATGTTGGGTGTGAATCAAGTGGCTATGCCAGAAACGTTGGCAAAGGTTCTTAATGTTAAAGAAGGTGACCGTGTATTGGTCAATCGTGATCCTTTGCTTCGCACCTATGGCATGCGTGATATGGAAGTAGTCATTGATAATGATTTGCATGGTGTAGCAGTTCACCCGGCAATTGCGGTTTCTTTTGATGGCGACTTTGATGGTGACTCTGTTGGTTTGTGGGCACCAAAGACGAAAGACGCAAAGGCGGAAGCTTATCGGTTATTCTCGTTTGAACAGAATATGTTAGATTATGCTCGTGTTCGTGATAATGGTGATTATGCTCTCATGTTTAATGATTCCATGGATATTATTTCAGCTGAAGCTGTGGATCAAGAGAAGCATGATAAACGTGTTGCTGAATTGACAGCACAGTTTGGTGATGATAAGGATGGTCTGGATAAGGCTATTGCTGAATTACCGGAAACATTGCGTGATCGTCGTATGCGTTTGGAACATGAGTTTAATGAGGTTTATCGTGATAAGAAGATGCCAGAAGATGTGCGTATGAAGAAGAATGAAGAGTTGACTCGTGAACTTTCTGATTACGCTCGGGATGTCATGGTGCCACAGGTTGCTACTGAATTGATTTCTTATGCAAATCCTCAAGAACATATGAAATCTTTGATTTCTGTTGTTGACCATAAGGCAAAGGGTAACATGAAGAAACTTGATGGTTATATGAAGTTTGGTGGATATGAAGCAGATCATGATGAAAATAAGCGGATTTTGCCGGATACGGTGCGTGATACGGGTAATACTCGTGCGACAATGAAGGATATTCGTGATACGGAAATGGCCACGGCTATTAAGTCTCATGGTACCGGTAATGCCGGTGCTGTATCGCAACGTGCAGTATCGTTGGTGCGTAATCGTGGATTAGCATCTGAACATCCGGAAGCGGAATGGCAGAAAGCACAACCACAAAATGCCCTTGAGTGTGCATTGCGGTTGACTTATTTGGCGACGCAGGGTATTTTGCAGGCAAAACATGATCCTATTCAAGCACTGATGTATTATTGGATGGTTAATTCGGATATTCGTTCTTTGTGGAAGGGTTATTCAATGACGCAGGAAACTGATGACTTTGGAAAGAAGTCTTGGAAGATCAAGTATGAAGATGGTAAGCCCGTACAAGCCACAACAGAGGAGTGGGTAGATACATTTATGAAGATGCATACCGATAAAGATGGTTTGGATCTGGGTGGATGCATTAATGAAGACGATGTTCGTCAGGTGGCGGTCGCGTTAACTGATTCTACAGGTCGTATGATTAATATTGAAGACCTGGAGTCCGTGAAAGCATATTCTTCGCCGTTGGATGTATTAGCTTATCATCAAGCTGAAGCAAAAGATTTCTTGCATGAAATGGCTGAAAGTCATAGGAGTTTATTTGAAGGTCCGATGTCTTCGTTGTTTGCTCCAGAACAGATTCGTCAGAATATTGAGGCGGAGAAGAAAGGTGAAACGGAGAAGCTGAAGGCGTTGCAACCGGCGGATACGAAGGTTGTGCATAGCACCTTTAAACGGAAAGATAGTGCGTTTGAAGTGACTACTGAAAATCTTGACGAACAGGTTATTGGTGCGAAAGCTGTGGCGTCGAGTCAGGCTCATGGGTTTGTACCACGCGAGCAGGCTGTAGTGGCTGGTACGCAGAGAGTTGATCGGTCTGTTGAAACCTCTGACGAGGCACAACAGTCAGTAACGGAAGTTGTTGAGGCACAATCAAATGCTGAAACGAAAGTATCTACTGTTGCAGAGAATGCAGTGGAACAGGTGAAGCCCCAGGCAGAGCCTGTCGTAGAGGCAAAACCTGCGGTTGGCGTAGTAGAACCTGTGGTTTCTTCTGAACAAAGTAAGCATGTTCGTGAAGTTCCGGCTTCGTTTGAAGCAGTGACTGCAGAAGCGGATAAGGAATCGAGTCCGAAACCAGCAGGCATGGGATTATAATACATGATTTTCCGTGAGGGATAGATGCAATCTATCCCTCTTTTTTTGATATTTGCTCATATATGTGGTATAATATGAATATCGAAATGGAGTAACGGAGGGTAGAACATGGAAAATCTCATTTTGATTGTTGGGAGCATTACTGTGATTTCCATAGGCGGGGCATTCTTGACGTTTATGGAAAGTCGTAAGGTGTCGAAGTTTTCTGTAGTTATGTTGAGCATTTTGCTTGTATTGCTTTCTGTTCATACGTTCATTTTGTAATTTTCTTCTGTTCAAATCGTTGATATATGATATAGTAATATCAGGATGATGTTATATTCATTCGAACAGAAGGGAGGACGAAGGATATGAATACGGATTTTATTCGGAATGTAGATGAAGCTGCCGATCGTTATGAGCGCGAAGTCGCTAAATTTGGTGCCCAGGGCGGAACGCCTCGTCAGTCTACAATTGACGAAGCTAATAAGCAGGTGGTGTTGGGCGTAAATGCTTTGTATGAAGCACGGGTATTAGCGGATGCTCGTCAGGAGACCATTGATTATTATTCGATGTTGAATGAACGGTATGAGCGTGAAGGTGTTGGCGAACCATCGGATGAAATGTTAGAGCGTGAATTGGAGGCTCAACAGGCAGATGGGAGTGAATTTGCTTCTAATCAGTTACGTTTTTATGAAGCGGTTTATCGTGTTGATGCGGTATTGACGCCAGAAACTCGTGAAGAATTAGAGGCCGGTGCTGGCTCAACAGGATATTCTTATGAAGCTTTTGTAAACAATAAGCATTTAGAGGAGCAACAGGCTCGTGATGCTGAATTAGAAGCTGTTAGAAATGAAGCTGGCAGTATGGGCGGAGCGAAATCCACTTTTGTGGATAAGACCACTGGAGCAACATATCAGAGTTTGGTGAGTCCGGACGGGGAAGATACGAAAGATGATTATGGTTTCGATGATTTTCATTGAGTAATGCAGGAGGATTAGAAGGCTATGCTTCGAAGACGAAAGGTGGAAGAGATTTTAGAGCCGGATGAGGATCTGGAAGAAGTTACGGTTACGTCATCATCCAGTGTTGAACGTGTTCAAAAGTTGATGTCTAAAAAACTTTCGTCTCGTGCTACACCAGAAGGTTTATCTGATAATTATGTTGTGTTACAGGCGGGCATCATTTGTGTGAAGTGCGGGATGATTTTCTTCCAACCGGAAAATGATGGCTGGGTAGTTTGTCCAAACTGTCAAGCTCGACAACGTACTGAACCTGTTGAAGAAGTGAGCATTTTAAATCCTAATCAGGATATGGAGAAAGCGGAACGATTGATGCAACAGGCGGAACGGCAAAAGCGTCGATCCGGTATTGCATTGAATCACCAGAGTGATACACACTTCAACGATGCAAAGAATCAGATTTCTTTGCAGTTGGGTTCGGTTGAATATCGTGAATATTTGGAAGATTTACAGGAACATAATCCGATGAAGGCGGATGACCAGTTTCATGAGAAATTGGAGCAACATAATGAGAAAGTTCCTGTGGATATGGCAGAAGCCAATGCGGATGATACTCCGATGGATGAGTTTTTGGAGCGGAAAGCCCAGGATGAGGTGGGTAAGCGACAATGGCATCGGTCAGCACTGGGTGCGATTGCATTATTGGCATCTGCGACAAGCTTGCAAGCAGACGATTTTGTGGTTGACCGGATCGGCGTTGATAACGCAGCTTTACATGATGTAAATGTACGACCGAGTGAGTATCAGGACGCGTTGCAAGGATTGGTTGAAGAATTAAGTCGTTAAAAGTGTGGTAATAGAGGAGGTATTTATATGTTTGGAATTGGTCGTCATCAAAATCAAGGTGCTACAGCTACACCTGCCGCTTCGCCTGTTGCTTCGACGGCTGGGGCTCAAGTTGCTGGAGCCGCTGGGCAGGCTGCCGGTGCTGTTGCAGAAGCTGGTTCAGAAAAGGTAAGTAAGTTTCGGAGGGCGATGGGCGTTGGTGGTTTATTGGTTGCTACCGGAGTGATTGCTGGAATTGGCGTTCCGGCTTTGATTGCTCATAAGACAAAAAAGGCAGCACAAGATCGGTTTGTGGCTCCTGTCGCAAATGCAGTGGGTGAATGGTTTATGAATGGTACGACACCAAATCAACGGAGGATGCCTGCGATTGGGGCAAAACCAAGTAAACAAGGTTATGAATTTGATGTTTGATGAAAAAATCTCATTAATGTGATTTTTTCACTTGCGAATCTGTTTATTTTTCGTTATACTATATATCAGAAGAAATAATTTCTATTTCTTCACTCTCCACATTCGCCGCGAACATATAATGTGAGGGGTTTGATTTTTAATGGAAAAGACAATGAAGGTTAATAAAGAGCAGTTAATTGTGCGTGTGGCAGAGGAACTGCGTGACCATAAATCAATGCGTGATTTAAGTGAGCGTGCTCGGATTAATCTTGTTCATCAAGTATTAGATACGACGATTGATGCTATCATTTCTGATGTTAAAGAAGGAAAGCGAGTTTCTTTAACCGGGTTCGGTTCTTTTTATTCACAGATTCATAGGGGACATCCCGTGCAGTTTGGCACAAAGACGGAACGTGTTCCGGATTATCCTGTGTTTAAATTTGCTGTGTCCAATGTGTTGAATAAAGATTTCCGTGGTTAATTTTCTGGATGGAAGGAAGGTCACCCAATGAAGCGTTTTTTGATCTGGGTTTTAGTTGCTGCATTTGCAATTTATATGTGTGGCACGTTGTTTATGCTGGGCAGGTATCCGTTTAATACGACGCTGAATGGCAAGGATGTGTCATTAAAAACTCCTCAAGCAGTGGCTGAAGGGTTAGTAACCGGTGTGCAAACGCGGTCACTTACATTTTTATTGCCGGATGATCAGAAAGAGACGGTAAGATATAGAGAACTCGGTGTGTTTTCTCCGGAAACCATTAAAGAGGCAAACCGTGGATTAAGTCCATGGGAGTGGCCGAAGAGTTTGTTTGAGAAAACGGAATTCACTTATGACGAGACATTGAAATACAATGAACGTCTGTTTAATCAATCTATTTTAGGATTGAATTTTGTGCGTTATGGCGTGGTAGCTCCGACAGACGCTCATGTAGAGGATCGGGGATTGGGCGAATTTGTTGTTATCCGTGAGAAATTAGGTAATCAGATTGACGTTGATGCGTTAAAAGAGGCTACACTGGAAGCATTGCGGAACGGCGAAACTGAATTGGATGTTTATAAATCTGGTTGCTATAAGGAAGCAGACGTGAAGGCTGAAGGCATTGATTTGGAAGCGTTGAAGGCAGAGGCTCAAAAACGTCATGATTTGTATGAGGAAGAACAGGCTCGTATTCGTGCAGAAGAGGAAGAGAGACAACGGGTTGAAGCGTTGGCTCAAGACCGTGAAGACTTCCGTAGCATGAAAATTACGATTGATTTGAGTGCTAATACGAAGATGACGTTACTGCCTACCGAATTGGATATGATGAGTAAAGTCGTTGATAATAAGGTGGTAGTAGATGAAGAAGCCGTTCGTCGTTACGTAAAGGATTTGGCTCGTATTTATGATACGAAGGGTAAGTCTCGTGTGTTCTATACGTCTGTTGGTTCTACCGTTATGGTCAATCCTGTAGAGGATGGCGGTTGCACTTTAAGTAGCTGGGAAATGAACCAGGGCGAAGCCTATAATATGCTTGTAAGTGCGTTGCAGGCTCGTGGCACACAGCGTGTTGTCATTCCGTGGAAGAACATGGGTATTGCCCATGGTGCGGTGAATGATTTTGGATCTACGTACTTGGAAGTTAGCATTGATAATCAACATGTGTGGTTGTATGAAAACGGTATTTGTACGAAGGATTCTGATATTGTAACCGGATTAGAAGCGGATCCGTCATTGAGGACACCTCGTGGTGTGTGGCAGACTTCTGATTTGTATACCGAGCATACTATGACTGGTAATTACGGGTCAGCGTTTGTGCATTATTTCATCAGAGTGACTCAAGATGGTGTTGGTCTGCATGATGCATCTTGGCGTAAGAAGTTTGGTGGAGATATTTATTTGACGGATGGTTCTCATGGATGCATTAATATGCCATATGAGCCGGTTGCATATATCTTTAAGGTCTTGAAGGAATTAGATCGTCCTGTGCCAATTATTGTTTGGTAATAAATATAACGGAGGTATGTATATGAAAAAGGTTTTGTGTTTGGTATTGGTTCTGGTTTTGAGTCTGTTTGTTGTAAGTGCATTTGCGGATGAGGCACCGAAGATGACCGTCCAGGGTAATGCACAGGTTTCTGTTGAGGCTGACACTGTATCTTTGCAGTTGGGTGTGCAGACAAAAGCAAGGAATTTGCGGGAAGCCCAACGGGAGAACAGCGAAAAAATGGATGCCGTGTTAAAGGCTTTATATGCTTGCGGTATTGAGGAAAAGGATCTGATTACGAACAACTTTAATGTTTATAGTTCTTATGACTATGATGAGTATGTGAGTTCGTATGAATCACAGAGGATGTTAGTTTATTATGTTGACAATTCTCTGGTGGTAACGATCCATGATATCAGCATTGCTGGTGAAGTATTAGACGCTGCTGTTGAAGCTGGTGCAAACAATATGTATGGTATTGTGTTTACTTCTAGTAAAGCTAATGATGCATATTTGGTCGCATTAAAACGGGCCGTTGAAGATGCGAAGATGAAAGCTGAAACGTTAGCTGAAGCGGCTGGTGTGAAACTTGGTCAGCTGGTGGAAATTCAGGCATCTCCAAATTATAGTGCGTATCGTGTTGATAGTTATGGTCTTAAAAATTCCGTATCTATGGATGAGATGGAAGTCGGAGCTGGAACAAGTGTTATGGGTGGCGACTTGAGCGTAGATGCTACTGTGACGCTGATTTATTCTTATGAATAATTTGAATGAAATATAGGCATAAAAATACTGACCTCGCCACGTTGGTGAGGTCAGTATTTATGTTAATCTGTTTATGATGACTTATTAGTCAGCGTTAACAGCCTTCTTGAATCCAGTGCCAGCATGGAACCGAACACGCTTGGTAGCAGGAATGGTCATCATCTTGCCAGTGGCGGGGTTGATACCCTGATGTTCGGGGGTTTCTGCGGCGGTGAAGGAACCGAAGTCTACGAAAGTTACGCTTCCACCATCAGCGACGGTTTCAACGATGGTCTTCAGAACCAGATCCAGCAGACGACCGGCAGCAGCCTTGGTCAGGCCATTTTCGGATTCAGCCATTTTTTCGATCAGTTGTTTCTTTGTCATAAGAATATACCTCCGTTTATAAGTGTTGATATTTGGGGGCTTTTCGCACCCCATGTTGTATTATAAGGGTTTGCAACAGTTATGTCAAGCACATTAGGCAAAAAAAATCCTCATTTATAAGGATTTTTTGAATTTTTTTGTTAAAAAATCATCTTTATATGAAATTTGTTAGAACTTTATGGCTTTTGTAATGCGAAAAAAGTGTTCATTTATGAGAGCGTTTTGCTTGTCACTGGAAAATGAATATGTTATAATGAGTATGAGCAGTTTTACTGTGTTCAAGGGGGTATGTGATTGTGTCACAAAGTACGAATGTTAATGTGGGACGATTTTCGTTTAAAAAACGAGTGGTATTGACCATTGTATGTTTAATCGTTTATAGACTTGTATCTTATATTCCGTTGCCTTTTATACGATCGGATTTTGTGTTGGCATCTTCACAGAATACTTCGTTTCAGTTGTTTAATTTAGTGACTGGTGGCAATATGTTTCGGATGTCTATTGCATCTTTGGGCGTGTCACCATATATTACAGCATCAATTTTTTTAAGATTGATGGCTGTGTTAATACCATCTGTTGCAGAATTGCAGAAGTCCGGATATGTCGGACAACACAAATTACATCGGTTGACCGTAATATTTAGTGCGGTAACGTCTTTGCCCCATGCGTTATTTTTGACATCTCAATACAGAATGAGTGGGGCATTAACTGAAGATACTTGGTATGTTCTGGTAGTTCAGTTGGTGTTGTTAATTGGCACAGGGGCACTGTTGAGCTATATGGGAACGTATATTAGTGAGCATTTGTTCGGTGATGGATTATCTCTTATTTTGGTTACTGGTATTTTGGCATCATTGCCGAGAGAGCTTGGTTCTGCTTTTACGGCTTTGAATGAAGGCAAAACGGTGTTTGGGCAAATTATTTCTGATACTATGTTTGTATTGATTATTGGTGCGTTGATTTTCTTTGTGTGCTGGATGTTGCATTGTGGTGTCAATTTACCTTTGGTTGGTAGTCAGAAAGCTGTTGATGATAATGATTTAATTAATGTGCAAAATGTTTTGCCGTTAAGGATGTTATCAACAAGTGTTATGCCTGTTATCTTTGCATCAAGCCTTTTGAGCATTCCTTCATTGTTATTTTATTCATCTGGTGATGGAGATTCATGGACAATGTTATTTGATATGAATAAGTGGTTCATAGGAGATCCATGGTGGGCATCATTTGGAGTATGTATTTATTTCATATTGATTTGTTTCTTTGGTCGGTATTCTCAAATGCTGGAATTAAATGAATTTGAAATGTCGGAGGCATTACGAACATGTGGGTTCGTCATTCGTGGTGTTGGACCAGGTCGAGAAACGGAAGCGTTTTTGAAATTATGGATGGGTAAATTGAATAAGTACGGAAGCATTGGTTTGTGTATTGTGGCAGTTTTGCCGATAGTAATTGGACGTATTTTTCAGATTCCATCCATTAGCTTGCTTGGTACATCGTTAATTTTGATTATTCATATCATTAAGGATATGTGTTGGCGTTATGAAGTGGAACGACATGGCGAGACATATTTGAAGTTGTTGCCTGTGTTACAGAATGCGAGAAAAGGTGAAGCGTTTTGTTTGTTAGAGAAAGCGAGGTTGAATGGGTAATGCAGGATATGAAAATGGAACAGCCAAGCTGGAAGACATTAGGTAAAAGTTGTGGCAAGATTGTTTTATGCGGTGGTATATTTACTTTAGTAGTCTGTGGCGTTGATGCCGTGTTTCAATTTGTGATTCGCTGGATTTTGGGAGTGATTTGAATTGCTTGATAAATTGTTGATATATAGGAAACTTTCCCGAAATCAAGTAAAATTGATTGCAATGATATCTATGTTAATAGACCATTGTGGGAAGGCATTTTGCGTTCCAGATTCTGCATTATATGTAATTATGCGGTATGCCATCGGTCGGATGGCATTCCCTCTTTTTCTAATGTTATTTATTGATGGTTTCTATAGAACAAAACGTCCATGGAGACATGTGATTGATTTAGTTATTTTTAGTTTATTGTCTGAACCTGGCTTTGACCGAGTTATGGCTGGGCAATGGTTCTCCTTTGACCGACAAAGCGTGATGCTAACGTGGTTAGTATGCTTTTTGTTAATGTTGGGCTTGCATTATTTGGAACAAGAGTATAACAAAGGGTTGTTAGATCAAGGGCTTTTCGTTTTTAGTGAAATGGCATTGATTTTTGTTGCATGCATTGCATGCGGATATGGAAATACAGATTATACGTGGGCTGGACCGTTGGCAGCTGGACTTGGATTCATGTTTTATCAATATCGAAAATCATTATTATTATCCGGAGTCATTATGTGTATTTGTATTTCAGCGTCTTATTTACAACCATGGGTGTTTATGGCTTTGCCTGTGATGATTTTGTATGATCCGGATAAAGTGTGTAAGAGGAATGCAATTTTGAAATATGCAGGATATGCATTCTATCCCGTGCATTTGACGGTGTTAGCTTTGATTTTAGAAGTGATAAAAACAATCCCCCCAGTTTAACTGGAGGGATTGTTGTCACAGGGCGATTTTGCAGATAGCATATGGATGATTGATACGAATGGCATAACGCAGACAATTGCCGGTTCCGCCGGGTCTGGTGACGATGTCTTCATAGGGTGTAACGCAAATGAGGAGATCCGAATGGTCTACCATCCAATGATTGCGTTCATCCAGTTTTGCAATCGCATTATCGCTGTTATCGGACAGGAATTCAACGTGATCCGCCACGGCAAGCATTTCACGGTATTCTTTCTGTCCGAAACGGGTATATTCCGGCCAGCGACTTTCCTGTCCTTTGAACGGTACTGCCACGATATTGTAAATGTGATATCCGTCTTGTTTGAGGAGGTGAGCCGCCTGGAAAGCTAATTGGTCAACACCCTGTGCTCCGCCGGTGATAACCGTGATTTCTTTATCAGGTTGTTGATCAATGGTTTGCTTGAGATGCAGTTTGATCTGACGAAGGATGAGCGAATAGTCAGCTTTGTAACCAATGAGGTCTTTTGGGCGGTGACCCGTATATGATACAGTGAACATTTGCATTCTCCTTTGTTGTTTTAATTTAGGGCATGTTTGCACTCGAATATTTTTTTGTTTTTAGCTCTTCCATTATTGACATTTATAAGTTACAGTATTGATGGAGATACACGATTTGGTTTGGAGGGAGTGGGTTTAATGAGTTCGAAAGTATTATCACAAGTTCCTGCAGAGGATACATTGAAGACGAGTTATGATAATGCATTGCAGTCATTTAATAAAGGTGTAGAGAATAATATTTATGAAACAGGCTCTCAAGATGAGAAGCGTGGATTTTTTCAAGCGATGTTTCAAGCTCGGGTTGACGGTGTTGCATTACATAAAAGAGATGGTCATTCTTATGATATCCCCACGATGGATATTGGTGGAGATGCCGAGATGAGGTTCGGCATTGAACAAAGCAGTTTAGAAATGGATCCGAATCAGGTTGTTTTGGGGTCGATGAAACCCGCAAATAAACTGTCGAGATATGAACAGGCTGTAAATGCTTTGGGTAGTTTTGAAGAATCGCATGGTGCAGATGGTCCGAATGTTGATTATTAAATCGATGGATTTATCAGGGCGGAACCGATAGGTTCCGTCCTTTTTATATTGATAAATGAGGAATTTTGTGGTATATTTTATATATCGTAGATATTACGAAATGGAGGTGTTTGATTTTATGGCGAAGCGTAGAAAATCTAAAACAACGAAGACGAAGCGTACGATTACTCCTGAACATCAAGCTAAAATGCAGGCTGGTCGTAAGACTGCCGCAGTTCATCAGAAGCGTGTATCTGAATTATATAAGACAGGCATCGTAGTTCATGAAGAGGTTACGCAGACGGAACGGATGCTGAATAGTGTTCGTCGGAGGGGATAAGTCTAATGGATGATTTTGAACGCAGACATCTGTTATATACTCAATATTGTACGGAATTGAATGGGTTTCGGACACATGGTGAGCAACCAATGAATATGTTTGAAATGTATAATCATTGTGAAGAGTATTTTAAAGCTTCTGAATGTACGTGGCATGATATTCATATGGATGATCAAATCATCGGTTTTATTGTGATGGCAAATCGTGTTCCATATGTACATCCTGAATGTGATTATGCAATTTGTGAAGCATATCTCATTCCAGAATATCGTAGACGTGGTTTAATGACACAGGTGGTTCGTAGTTTAGTCGAAGAGTATCCTGGAAAGTATTGTTTGCTTGTGTTAGACGGTAATGAATATGCGAAGAAATTTTGGAACAAGGTGTTTGCATCAATGAGGTATGAACCTTGCGAGTTAGATGATAGCTGTGTTAATGGCAACGGCGATTGTGTTTGTAACTTTGGCTTTAAGCCAGGCGGAGGTAGTTGATTCGCTTCGTAATATCGAGTATGATGTTATGAAGAGAATGAAAAGGATGTGATGCGTAATGACTACGCTTATTGGGTTAGTAGGTGCCATTTTAGTTTTAGCAATCGCTGTGGGCATTCATGAATTTGGTCATATGCTTGCAGCCAAGCGATGTGGCGTTGGCGTGATTGAGTATTCGATTGGGTTAGGACCAGTGATTTGGCATAAACGTAAGGGTGATACGGTATACTCTGTGCGCATTATTCCGTTTGGCGGTTATTGTGCCATGTATGGTGAACAAAGTTTGGAAGCAAACGACAAGGGCGAAGCAGAGATAGAACAGAAGCCAGCAAAGAAACATTGGTTTCGTAAAACTCCGCAAGAGTTAGAGTATAAGACTGATTGGGCACCAGAACAGGCGTTGACAAATCAGGTATGGTGGAAGAAGTTTATTGTATTGGCGGCTGGTCCATTTTGTAATTTGCTGTTAGGTGTTATTGGTTGTTTATTGTTAACATTACTCTTTCAAGTTCCATCTGAACCGACAATTGTTTCATTGATGGATGATCATCCGGCAATTACAAGTGGGATTCAAGTGGATGATGTTATTGTTGGTGTAGAGGATAGGGATGTGCTAACGTGGAAAGATTATGTTCTGTATTTAGATACACATCCTGATATCACAAAAGACGGATATGAAATGCGTGTGCGACGTGGTGATGAGATTATATCGATTCATGCTACTCGCCGGGAAGACGATAATTATTTTGGAATTACTATAAAGCAAACAGAGGTGCCTTCGTCATTTGGAACCATCATAAAATATACGTGGAATAATGTTACATATATGTTCCGTTCTGTTTTTGATAGTTTAGGGATGTTAGCCCGCGGAGCAGCGTCCGTAAAGGATATGTCTGGCGTAGTTGGTGTAGCCAATATGATTGTCACGGGAACAGAAGAGGCTGCAACGGAAGCGACTGAAGCTGGCGAAAGTGCGGTGACGGCTGTATTGAGCTTGTTGTGCACCATCTTGGCGATTTTGTCCATTAATTTGGGTATTATGAATTTGTTGCCGATTCCTGCATTGGACGGCGGGCGAATTGTATTAAGTTTGGTTGAGGGCGTTTCTGGACGGAGGGTTCCTACTAAAGTTGAGTATGCTATTAATAGTATCGGCATGGTCTTGTTGATGGGCTTTATGGTTTATATTGTCTTTCAAGACATCATGCGAATCTTTGGTTAAAGGGGTTTAAATAAATGGAATTTTGTGATCGACCAATCATTGCAGTGGATTTTGATGGGACATTGTGTGAAGCACAATGGCCTGGTATTGGTCCACCTATTTGGCCAATGATTCGGTATATTAAATCCAGACAGGATGCAGGCGCTAGATTAATTCTGTGGACATGTCGATCCGGAAGTGATTTAGAAGATGCTGTGGAATGGGCAAAAAATCATGGACTTGAATTTGAGGCTGTAAATGATAATTTACCGGATATGATTGATTTATTTGATAGTAATAGTCGTAAGATTTTTGCCCATGAGTACATTGATGATAAAGCCGTAAGTGTATTTTCGCTATTGAATTTGTAATGAAGGGAGTATTAAGACAATGCCGATGATGGACAATATTTCGTTAAAATCGTTTTTAACATCTGACGTCCGTGCAAAGCTGGATAAATCCCAAACGTTTGATACAAAGGCGATTGAGGAAATTTATGATCTTGCTGATGCGTTAGCTTTGTCTGTACGGGATGTCACATTATTAGCAATTGCTTGCAGTTTGAAGAAACTTCAGGAATCTCAAGAGTAACATTGTGTGACCTCGATTTTGAAGCGGGGTCACATTTTTTAATGCACAAAACATGCAGATATTATTTGAGTAATTAGATATAATTTGCTATAATAATATTGGTTGACATCGGAATATGAGTTTTCACGTGAAGGGAGTTTTTTTCGTGATGAAAAAGGTTTTGTGCATGATTATGTTGTTGTGTGTTGTATTGTGCGGATTTTCCAGTGGATTGGCAGAAGGGCAAGGACGGAGTTATAAGTATGTTTTGAGTGGTGTAAGTGATGATTTAGACGGAAATATTTATGGATGGTATACAGGAGATATTGATAGCCCTGTTGTTATTATTACAGGGCTTGGCAATGGGCAGGATGCTTATGATGATAATGCTATTCCTTCTTATACAGATGGAATATGGAGTACTAAAAATGTGTATTGGTTTGCTGCTGAAGTAAATGGTCGGAGTGGTAGTATTCATGATGGCTTTACGAAAACAGAATTAGATCAGTTTGCTCAAGCCCATTATACAAATGTAAAATCTGTGTTTCCAAATGCGACAATGTTTGTGATTGGAGGATATTCGGCTGGTGGATGGGCGATAGCATCAATGATTGATACTATTTTACGAGATGATGGTAACATTATTGGCGTATTTGGGTTAGATTGTGTTCCGAAGAATGGAAGTTATGATACGTTTGTGCGTTCCATTAAAACGATACATGCAATGGATGTTCCTGTATTTATTGGTTCTTCGTTAGAAAATTCGTATGGAAATCGAATTGAAGCCAGGACAGCGAAGTTTGCCAAATCATATGATGATTTGGTAAATGTTTATGTGGGATGCCATTGCGTTCATGGTGATTTATGTAAACAGTCGGACATTATTGAGGCATTGGCTCATTTTGTTGATGATATTATTCCGCCGACGGAGGTACAAAGTGAGACGTCTTTGTCGAACGGTAATGTACGGTTTAATGCTGTAAACATCAATGATCATGGGGTGAATTGTGTTTATACGTTTTTGTTCGATGTTGTTGATGATAATGGGGTTGTCATCAATCAGCGGTCTGTTAGCTTGTTTGATTATCAGGTAAAAACAGTAGCCGGTTGCGATGAGATTAATGATGAATGTTTAGAGAAGTGTATTATTTATTATCTTACTGTTTTTGAGCGTGATATGAAATGAAATGGATGGCAATCTGATAAAAAAATTCTGCACCAATTTGGTGCAGAATTGTATTTTATACAGTTTGGAGCAGGGAAGGATATTTCATGACCTGTTTCTCATATTTCTTGAAAATCCCTTGTGGATTTTTGCCATGATTTATCTGAAGAGCGAATAGCATTGCTTCGTCCACATCGTTCATTTCTTCAGGCGTAGCAGATCCGATATAATCGGTCAATCTGGATTTATCGACGGTGTGGATTTGTTCGCATAATGCTGTTGCGATTTTGTTGCCAGATGTGACTGGAGTATGGGTGGGACTTGGCTTCTTACGTTCACTTGTGGACAAGAAGACAATCTGAACAACCTGTGATGTTTTGTTGAGAACGTTGTTCGATACGATGAGACCGGGGCGATTAGCCCATATTTCAGCACCCGTTTCAGGGCGGTTAGGATTATCGGTGATGTAGAATATATCACCACGTTTTATATTACGATTCATTCATAAAACTCCTTGTTCAGAATAAAAGTTGGCGTAGGGGAGGATGCCCGTGTTACAGGCATCTCTCCCTGTTTCAAGATGTTAAATCTTGATGCGGTTACTACGCTTTCTTTTGGCCGCCAGCTGGTCAATGATGCTATTTGGCGACGGAGCAATCGCGTGCAGGTGCTCCAAGACAGTGACATAGTCAGCCTGAATCTGGGGAGATGTCATGGTATCATATGCCAGGATGTACTCGGTACTCATTGCACGAGTGAAGGCAACGTAGTACATACGCTTTTTGTCTTCTTCCATCTGGTTTTCGTTGCGGTAAAGCACGATAACATTCTGGAATTCCAATCCTTTGGCAGAATGGATGGTAGAAATAACAAAGTTAGCGTCAGCGGCAGCGTTGTCTTTCTTTGCCTGCTGGTTCTTACTGGACAAGAGGGACTGCTTGATAGCATTGGTGCTGATTTCGAATTTCAAGAGATTATCTTTGATGAGATCAAGCATCTCTTTCTCGGTCAGCTGACCATTGTGGAACTGGTTAATCCAGGATTTCACAGCACCGCCTTGTTCTTTGAACCACTGCATCATCATGTCTTGTACATGGGGCGCAGCCCGTTTGTCATCATAGACCAGATAGGTCAGATGTGCCATGATTTCGTTGAAAATCACCTGCATGATATTGGCGTAAGGAGCGAAGCGGATGTCGTTCCAATACTTCTTAATGAAGGTGGAAATCACGGTTGTGGCATACATCTTTTCTGGAACCAAACTGACGCAGGAAGATGTGGGATACTGGTTTTCCAGAATCTGTTTGATAACAGCCACATCCTGCCGAGTAAAGGCCAGAATGGCAACCTGTTCGTTCTTTGCAAGACATTTGTCGATATAAGAGCGAATTTCGGTTGAGAAGATGCCGGGGAGTTCCTGATGGAAATCTGTCAGCTTATTCAACTGGTGATAGTTGAATGTGACTTTGTCCGTGAAGGACTGTTCTGTCACCTGTGCCAAGGAATTCGCCTGAAGCTGAATCTGTGCATACTGATTGGCTTCAATATTCCGCAGAGCTACGTTCGCGAAGTCAAGAATTTCCTGATTGCTACGGTAGTTAACATTCAGCTGGTAAGTGGCAAAGGTGTTGGACCCTTCGAGGATGTTCAATGCCCTTGGGTTGGAAGCACGGAACTCGTAGAGGGTCTGCGAACAGTCACCGACGATGAAGAGAGATTCCTTATGTTTGTCTACGTATTTCAGCGTATAAACAAACTCGAAGATGGAGTTATCCTGAACTTCGTCGATGATAAGGAACTTACTTGTGATCGTAGACGGTTCAATGAAGCTTTCAATCTTCTGGTAACAGATGATGATTTCAAGTTCCAAGGAGGTCTGACCGAGAGTGTCCAAGATGTCAATGACAGCATCGTAATTGTCTTCAATGAAATTGTTCATTTCGGTGAAGTTGTTGGCATCGTTCTTGATCATGGCGTGAATACGCCTCTGGAATTCGTTTACGATTCCACGATCAACACCCGGCTGTGGCGGGTAGTAGATGTCCAAACAGTTTACGATGGTATCCAGGGAGGACAGTTCATGATTGGCAAAGTTTGCCGTATAGATTTCATGAATCATCCGTGCAATGGTCATCGAATGGACATTGGGATTTTTCGCCGTGATGTTATCGGCCGCCGCATTGGTGAAAGACAATACGGTAATATCTTCCGGATTTACTCCGGAGTGTACCAGATAGTCGATTCGACCAAGAATCAACGTAGATTTTCCGGTACCGGCGCCTGCCTGAACGAGAATCAGAGGTTCGTTAGACATGACGGCTCTGGTCTGTTCTTTTGACAGTCGCTGAATGCTTGCAGGCATCGGCTGTGTGCTGGGAGCAGGGACAAATCCCGGAATCTGTGCTTTGTTGGCATCGAGGTTTCCGAGTGTGTCTGACAGCAACAGATTCAGGTTCTGTTTGCAGATTTGTTTGGCTTCCGCCGGTGCGAAGTTTGCAGAGATAGCTGCATATATTGTCTTGTACAAATCCAACGGGATGTTGTAAGACATAATATATTTAACTTCGTGCTCGACTACCATGTGAGCCATGGTGTCATGAGCATAATGGTTCTTGATATTGGCAAAGAACTCACCGAGGATGTCGCCAATATTCGTCTGCCACTGTTCGCTGCGAGCACATACTGCATCGTACAGGTCATAGTTGGACAGATAGTTCTGCAAAGCAAGGCTATCAATTTTCCAACTCGCAGACTTGAGGTCTGCAACTACATCGTACTGCAGTTCCTGTACAGGATTTGTAGTGTAAACGATGCAGTAATCATTGTGGGCAGTGGTCAGGCTCCGAATGGAGCTCTGCCGACGATGAACCATCTTGGTCTGGTTGACGACCGAGAAGAAGGTACAAATGTAATTTGCACGGAATTCCTTCTGGGTTGTGCTGGGTCCGCCCCAGCGGTCAGGAATGACTGTTTCTTCCATGGTAATGGTCTGAACGTCCATTTTCAGGTATAATTTGGCACTTTTGTTGGTGCCAATCATCACCAGATCCTGGGGATTAGGGCGATTCAGGTCATCCATGTAATTCCATGCATCCACGGTAAGCGGATTCATAGGAATCTTATTGGTGGTAGTCTGTCCAGACCTGCCGACTTTACGGCGAGTATCCTTGTCCGAAGGATTGGTGCAGACTTTCGGATCAATCGACATAGGATTGTTCTTTATGGACAGCACGCCTGTGCTTGTGCCACCACGACCAGTCAGTTTAGTGTCGAAGAATTTCGGCACATAGATTTTGACCGGTTGGGATACGGCATTCTGGAGATTATTCAGTAAAATTGGCATATTGTTCTCCTTTAATTTTTGTTTTCATACAATTTTCAAGGTGAACGCCACCAGAAGGTGGCAGGTCCCCTGTTCAGAGGACCTGGTCGTAGATGAAATCTTCGACAGCCTTCTTGGCGGGTCTTGCGCCAAATTCCGGTACGTAAGTATCGTCCACCATTTTGTCCAGTGTATCATCTGGGATGTCATCTGGTAAGGTGACTCTGGCACTTGTGGCACGGATTTCGGCGATGGTGCGATGATATCGAGAAACGATAATATCGCGATAGATTTCCTTGCTGATAGGCTGGAACGTGATGTGTTCCTTGAACCTGTTAAGCAGGGCAATATCAAAGGACGCAGAGAGGTCTTTGATATCTGTTTTGACTTCGGACGGTTTTCCTGCAGCAAAGCCCAACGGGTTTTTCTGCACTTGATGACCAGCATTGGTCGTCGCAATGATAATTGACCGAGAGAAGTCGATGGTGGTTCCCCTATTTGTTTTCAGGGTTCCTTCATCAAAGACTTGCATAAACAGCTTTTGAACTGCATCATCACATTTTTCAAATTCGTCCAACAGGATGATTTGATAGGGATTCGATTCGAGAGAATCGAATGGCAGTTCTGCATGAGAGTCTGAACCAACGTAGCCAGCGGCAGAGCCGATAATTCTGTTTACAGAAGCGGGCGAGTTGTATTCAGTCATGTTAAGGACGATAGGGGCACAGCCCGTGAGTTCCTTTGCAATGATCTTTGTGACTTCGGTTTTACCAACGCCGGACGGTCCGATGAAGAGGAGCGTCATAGGCTGGTTCGAAGGCATCAGATTCATCTCATGTTTCCTGAGTTCACGAATAAGATGCGTGATGATTTTGTCCTGTCCTTTGATGACAGACAGTGCATCGGTCAGTTTGTCAACATCAAGCAGTTCAGGCTTACTGTTACCAGTAGCCACTTTGATGGCAGTTTGTCTGACCTGACGCTCTGTGATGGGGATCTGCACGATTTGTTTGAGTGCGGCGAGTGCAACCGCCTGGCTCGGATCACTTCCGAGAACAATTTCCTGTCGTTTCCGATTGACAATGGCATCGCCAATTGCTCTATCCAGAAGCGTCAGTGCATTGTCTGGTCTATGACTACCTGCAGGATGATACTGTTCAGCCAAGTCTACGACGATAGGCAACAGATTATCATCAATGGCAATTTTGTAGTCATGATGTTTCAAGAACCCTGCTTTTGCCGCCGTAAGCACAGTAACGGTTTGATTCTTCGTCAGTTCATCGACGATGATCTTTGAGAACCGTCTGTTAAAGGCAGGATCATCCATGAGGTCTTTAGCCTCTTGGGTGGTAGTGGCACCAATGACACTGATATCACCACGTGCCATTGCAGGCTTCAAGATTTGGGCGATTTTCTGGTATGTCGGAGAGGTCGAAGACGACAACTGATGAATTTCATCAATGAACAGAATGCCATTTGTGGAATCCTGTTTGAAGAACTCAATGATATTGAGTACTTTCTCTTCGAGCTGACCTACCAGGGAACTTCCGGAGACGACCAGACTCAACGGGAGTTCGTAAATCGTGACACCCTTGAGTTTATCGGGAATCAACGGGTCATCGTTGGCTAATCTGCGAGCAATGTCTTCGACAATTCGCGTTTTGCCAACACCGGCTGGTCCGATGAGCAAGGGATTCGGCTTATTTTTGCCGATGAGGACACCGAGTGTCTGCTGAATCACACTATCCCTGAACAGGGTAGGGTCAGCATTTTTGAATTTCTCATTGTAGTTGACAAGCATGTCCTCGGGTGCTGTCATACTATCATCTTGTAAGCCCGCAAGCATGGAGCCAATGTTTGGCACTCCGCCAGGACCGTTTGGGTTCTGGTCATGACCATTACCTGTGGTGAAGTTGTTCATGCCCATGGTGGCAATCTCCTTACAATTTTTTGTTTTATTAATTTTCCGGGGGCAGGTTTTGCTCCCGCCCCCGGTTATGTGTACTATTCTGTATTAGAAAAGCACATGCATACGAATCTGTGGGTCATTATGAACCGCGGATTTACAGAAGTATTCTGCATTGCGTTTGATGGAGTCCCAATTCATCGTAGAACATGGAATATAATACAGATTCTTGGGATGGTGAACCGTGGCAGTACGAGCAGTCCATTCGAAGTCGGAGATGATGAGCGAAAGCTCACGCTTGCGTTTCTTCGACTTGTTGATGAAATGCCAGATTTGCTCGTAATCTGTACCACCGGTCACCTTATGTACGCTTTGGAATTCCTGATAGATGGCTTTCTCATCTTTGCCTTCCAGATGAAGGCGAGTCGTAGGACTCATAATATGGGAGAAAGAGTTGAAGTACATGTTAATATTCAACTTCTTTGCCATAGCAATACAGGCTTTCACGGCGTCCTGATAATCTCGTTCAGAGATAGATCCGGAGGTATCGATGTACAGATGGATGTCCGGCTTGTAGTGCGTAGACACCACTTTTCCCTGTTTGTTATAATCGTCAGGGTCACGACGGTTCGGCTTTGCAAACGAGGCTTTGACCGACTTGTATACGTTCATAGACTTGTTTGTGAACGTCATCTTATCAAGAATCTTCTTGATGATGCGTCCCATGTCTACGGTCGTGGGACGAGTTTTGGAGAAGCGGAAGTTTGCTGCACGCATGGCAGACATGCCTTGATTCTGTGCTGCGTTAGCCGCCATACCGGCAATTTTCTGCATGTTCCGCTGTACAGCGGTCAGCTTGCGAAGAGCTTTGTTTGAGATCATTCGAGGCTGATTTTTGTTCTGCAGACAATTGTTGATGAGTTTCCATTCTTCGTTGACTACACGAGCGGATTTTGCATATGCATGCCGTTCGACGTTGACGAAGACAATCGTCCGTGGACAGACCAATTCTCCGATGTTGAACGGAAGAATTCCGAATTCAGCAGGGCTCACAACCTGTGTGTACTGCATGAGCTGGGTGATAATCATCCGTGCGAAGGAGAAGGGGTCATTTTCTTCTGCATCACTATTCCGAAGGATAAGTGATTCAGTCAGGGCATCGTGAAGTGTCAGATTTGCAAAATCTGCGGCAAGCCTGTTGGTATCCGGAGGGAATGCCGAACTGAGGAGTGCCATCTGGTTCTTGAACCATGTAATGAAATTGTCAAAGGCAATCTCATTGATGAAGTAGAACCCAAGCGTTTCAGGACGTGCAAAGTACGCCAAAGATGCAAAGTATGTGTCATACGAGCATGTTCCTGCCAGGAACTGGCGACTCATAGGAATGACGTCAGCACCTGCCGTGTAAACGACGGAATTAGCATCCGGTTCGGGCAGATTCGCTGCCGTGCCAGATTGCACGACAAATGCTTCCGTTACCGGCAGGGCTGTTTTGCGGTTGTACGTCAGAAGAGATTTGCCAAGGAGTTCTTTGCAAGCCTCTTCAGCTGGAACGTTGATGACGTCACCACAGCAACTTGCAATCAGGCTGACGATATCATCTTCAGTGATAGCGTTGCCTTTGTCATCTGTGATTTGCACAGGAGAAGATTGCACCTGTGGTGTCATCAAGGGGTTTACAATCACCTGCTTCACGATGTTTGCGACATCGAAGTCGGCTTTGAGGTGATCACTGTAGACTGGTGTCAGAACTACAGGTTTCTGATTAACGATGTTCATCACTGATGTAGTTCTCCTTTCAGTCATGAATTACGGGGAGCCAATGATGGCTTCGAGGGTTCTGCTGAGTTTGCAATTGCATTTCAGCAGGGCATTGCAGTTGCCTTCGTCGAGGTCCTCACGAGAGGCCAGATTCATCAGAATCTTCATATCAGGGCGTTCGATTTCAGTCACGGGCGTCAGCATCGTGATGAATTTGCTGTTGTCAGCACGCTCCTGGAGGGCGTAGACCAGAGAATTCGAACGTTCTGTCGGACTCATCTGTTCAATGAAGGCTTCAAGAGCCGTCATGTCGGCACACGCCTTCATCTGATCGTAGCACTTCGGCTTTGCCAGAGTGATGGTGTTCGACTGATTGTTGACGGTGCTGATCTTTGTGGCAATTTCAGCCAGAAGGAAGGCAGTGAAGCTGGTTTTACCAGTATGTCCTTCCAAAGCTTCCTGCAGAGCAGAAACTTCAGTTCCGTCAATCGTCCGAGTATCCGTCAGCAGTTCAATCAGTTGCTGATTGTTGAACTTGTTCAGCCAACGGCTTACACCGCTGATGGTTCTCGGAGTAGCAATCTGATTCATTTCGTCAGCGTCATCAATGATGGCGTCGATGTCCACCTGGTCATCATCATCGTCAGGATCGTTCGATGTGTCGGTAGCTACACGAATCTTCTTGCAGAAGATAGTATCCGGATGATCCAGCAGAACCTGCCGGACGAAAGGATTCAGGTCGGCATCCAGACCGAGGAAAGTGTCTACGTCAGGAGCCACATGGTACAGGACGAAACGAGAAATACTCGCTTCATCCAGGGAAGTGATATTTCCCCTGTCATTACCTGCAGTAATGACCCGAAGGTTCTTCGGAAGTTCGATGCTGCCGATGCTCCGGAGCGTAGGAATAGACAGAGCTTCTGACGTTACGTCAGGGGTGGTTCTGTTCAGTTCGTCCATGAACAGAATGGGAAATTCTCTGTCATGTGCCCGGGCATAGTGAATGGCATCCATGATGACCGCGTGCGGATAGAAGACCATTTTGTAATCGTCGGTTCCTTCGACAGGGACAAGACGACCGCCGGTCAGGTCAGCTTTATCGGCAAGCTGGTTGCAGGGGAGAACGAAGACTTTCGTGCCGTTGCGACGGCCTAATGCTTCTACCCAGCTCGATTTGCCGATGCCGGGTTCGCCCAGTAACATGGGGATGAGACCGCTGTCCAGATCCGCGTCAATCATGTTCATCAACGTGTTGTTGAACTTCATAATTTTTGAGTTCCTTTCCAATTTTTATTTTTTTTTAGCAGTTATATTAACTGCGTTATTTATCTCGCTGCCACGTCTTTCATGTTAGACGGGGCAGTTTGTATTTATGTATTGTTGTTTTTTTGTTGTATTGATTTATGAAAGAATTTTAATATATAATAAAGGTTGTAGGTGTTTAGGGTAGGATTAGAGGTGACGGACCATGATGGGCAGAAATCATTTAATTGTTAATGGGGCGGTTTGTGCCGGTTCATTGGGTGTCTGTTGTTCTGGCGTCATATCGAAGGTGTCCAATGTTCAAGATTTGTCGTTAAGTGTGTTGAAATATTTTTATCCAGCATCGTTGTGCGGGGATATTTCTTGGGATTTATTATCATTTTGGCCAATATATTTGCTATGCAGTCTTTTATTATTGGCTTTTGGCAGTTTGTTGCCGGATATTGATTCAAAGGAATCAATCTTGGGTCGCTTTCTGTATTTACCTGTTCGACATAGAACATGGACACATAGTATTTGGTTCGTCATCCCTCTTGTATGTCTTGGCTTAATACATCCAATATTGAGGTTTATTTGGTTGGGGTGTTTTCTTCATATTTTAGCGGATGAGTTTTCTCGTGGCGGTGTGTGTTTTTTATATCCGATTCATGCGTATCGTCGTTATCCGAATGGTGCATTTGTAGCGATTGGACATAAAATGAAATTGTATCACACTGGTGATAAATCGGAATTACGGTGTGTAATTGCCGTGTGTGTGATATCAATATTGATATGTGCAATATGTTTTCGTGGATTTATTTCATTTTGGCAATGGATTACAATTTGATTATATAGCTGAAAGAGGGAGTTTTGCTCCCTCTTTTTTAGTCGATGTGTAATTTATCAGCAATGAATTTTATGGTTTGACCAGTGCATTGACTGTAAACATATTGTATTGGACTCAAATCGCCCATTGGATCGCATTCGCGGATGAATTCAAGGAAGCATTCTGTTTCGATTTTTCTGGGTGTAAGTTGCATCTGTTGTTTGGTATATTCATTTTCTAATGCAGTACTAAACCACGATTTCCACATTTTCATAGCTGGCTGATGAATCGGACGACGTTGATCGTTGTTGAGTTCGATGGTCATTCGATTTACGGGCTTTTTGAGCTTCTCTAATTGCCAGTGTTTCATGATTTCTACTAATGCATCGTCAGATTGGTCGGACGATTTTGTCATTGGAGATATTTGTTTCTTTGGTGGTTTAGTAGGAACAACAACAGGTGGTTGTGGTGGTTCTTCTGGGGCGGGTTCTGGGATATCTGCTTCAACCTCTTCGACATCGTCAATCCCTTCAATAGGTTGTGCAAATTCGTCGTCGATAGAATATTCTTCTTCTTTGAGGATTGGCGGAATGATTGGTTGTTCATTTTGGACTTTGGTCTGTTCTTGAGCATTTTGGTCAGATGACATATCGGGTATGTCTTCAAATGTAGATTCGATGGTTGAAGTAGTGTCGGATATTACTTCGGGGGTATCATCTGTGGGTTCTGACCAACTGGTGTCTTCTGTGGGTGCGTCTATTGTTTCTGGGGAGTCATTTTGGGTGTTGGGTGAGTCTTGGTCATTTTCTGGGTCAAAATTGGGTTCTTCTGGGGCACTTTCTGGGTCTGTTTTGGGTTCTGGTTGTGACGGCTCTTCGTTTTGGGTGTTATTATCTGTTTCAGATACTTGACATTTGTCAAGTAGTGGAGCTGATGGAACAGATGTTTGTTGGGGCGTGATGCCTGCTTGCAATGCATTAAGCATTTTTTCAACCAATTGTTTGTCTCGTTGTGCTTCACGCTCAATTTGATGGGCGTGTTGCTCGATTTGGTCTGCTTTTTGTTTCGCATCATATATAATCTGTTGGGCTTTGAGTTCGGCAGTTTTAATGAGTTTATCGTAGCCCTGTTCACTCACAGGAATCATATCTGTGATATTGATAACTTTTGTTCCCAGATAATCAGACATTTTGGTTAAGAAAAATTCTTCAGGTGTTTGATTAATGCTATACATGGATTGGTTTGCCCAATCCGTGAGCATTGGAATTAAATCTTTTTCATCCTTCATTTTTTGAAGATAAGCATCATCCTGTTGCGTTGCTGCTTGATTGGTTGATCGCCAGCCAAGTTCTGATCCCCACATCCGTGCATACAAAAGTACACGCTCGTATTGCGGAGCATCGTCTTGGCGTGTATTTGGTACAAATGGATCAGAGCTAAAGTACGTCTTTTCATTTTCGATGTTTCCTAAATCTCTGATACGTACTTGTGCTTCTTTAGCTGGTTGATTTAATACGGAGTTAGGTAATCTATTATTAACCAGTTGTCTCGCTGTCTGATTATCTGGTGCTGTTATAATAAATTCTTTACGAAGAGTTTGCGTATGGTTTTTCCAGGTGACTGTAATATTCCATACGCGAATATTTTTTCTGCTTGACAGCATTCAGCCTCACTCATTTCTTTTCTCACTCATTGGTTGTCACGTTTATTTTTGTGACTACTTTATTTTATCACATATATCAGGAATTTGTCCATGATATAAAAAAGGATTCCCCCTCATTTTTGAGAGAGAATCCAAGATGTGTTAATTTACTTCAGATATGCCAAAGCATCAGCAAGTCCGGTAATCACTCGACCGTCAGGTGTGATGATGGTCGGAACTTGTGTGATTTGTTCGCTTTGGACAAAATCCATATTGTCTTCAGCATACATCTGATTATATGGAATATTATGGTCTTCCATATATTTCTTCAGAAGTTGGCACTTGGGACAAGTTTTGGTTGTGATAAGCGTCAAACCAATTTCCATTTGTTCGACCTTATCTTTAGTATCAGGCTGTTCTTGTGTCGTTTGTTCATTCTGTTCAACAGTTTGTTCATTTGTTTGTTCAGATGGTTCATCTGTTTGTTCAAATGAAATTTGGCAGGATGGACAGAAGTCTTCTGCAGGAGACTCTTCGTATGGTTCTTCTGGAACCAATGGAATGTCGTCCTGTGTTGTTGCAACAGTGGCGGTTTCCGGTTTTGGACCATTATGGGTCAACCGGGAATGCCCAATGTCGTAGGTGCGACGATCACGGAACTCTTGAGCTTTACCATCATTCCAGTTTTGTACGGCACGGTAGTAGCCTGTGATACGACTATAGACTTCGGTCGGTTTTCCGCAGTATGGGCAGATTGCCTGTTCTCCGGTCAAATAGCCGTGTTCAGTACAAATGGAATAGGTTGGACTCAAGGTATAGTACGGAAGCCGATAGTTTTCGGCAATCTTACGCACCAAACTCATGGCAGAATGCCAATCGGGAAGCTTTTCTCCAAGGAATCCGTGGAACACAGTGCCGGAAGTATACAGCGTTTGGAGTTCGTCTTGGACGTCCAAAGCAGAGAAGATATCTTCACTATATCCTACAGGCAGATGTGTGGAATTTGTATAATACGGAGTACCATTCATATTGGCCGTGATGATATCCGGATGGATTTCACGGTCGTGTTTGGCAAACCGATATGCAGTGGATTCCGCTGGGGTGGCTTCCAGGTTATACAGATCACCATATTTCTCTTGATAGTCACTCAACCGATTACGCATATGGTTGAGAACGTCTTTGGCGAACTGTTGAGTTTCCGGATGGGTCATGTCTTTCTTGAGCCATTTGGCATTGAGCCCGGCTTCGTTCATACCCACAATACCGATGGTGCTGAAGTGATTCTTGAAGCTACCGAGATAGTATTTGGTATATGGATAAAGACCCTTTTCCAGCAACTGGGACAGCACATCACGTTTGACTTTCAGCGATTTTGCTGCCAAATCCATGAGCTTGTCGAGTTCTTGATAGAATTCAGCTTCAGAGTCGGCTTCATAAGCCAATCGTGGAAGGTTGATGGTGACGACGCCAATGGATCCGGTGTTTTCACCGGCACCGAAGAAGCCACCGGACTTCTTGCGAAGCTCACGGAGATCCAGACGGAGACGGCAACACATGGAGCGAATATCGCTGGGCTTCATGTCGGAATTGACGTAGTTGCTGAAGTATGGAATACCATATTTAGCGGTCATTTCGAATAGAAGACGGTTATTTTCGGTTTCTGACCAGTCAAAGTCAGGCGTGATAGAATAGGTCGGAATTGGATATTGGAATCCACGTCCGTTGGCATCGCCTTCGATCATGATTTCGATGAAAGCCTTGTTGACCATATCCATTTCTGGCTTACAATCACCATAGGTGAAGTCCATCTGTTTTCCGCCAACGATAGCAGGCATGTCTTTCAGATCGTCTGGGCAAGTCCAGTCCAATGTAATATTGGTAAATGGAGCTTGTGTACCCCATCTGGATGGAGTATTGACACCGAAGATGAAAGACTGGATGCACTGTTTAACCTCTTTATATTTGAGGTTATCAACTTTCACGAATGGTGCAAGATAGGTATCAAAACTGGAGAACGCCTGTGCTCCTGCCCATTCATTTTGCATAATGCCGAGGAAGTTGACCATTTGATTGCACAGTGTGCTCAAATGAGACGCTGGTTTGGAGGAGATACGTCCACCGACGCCGGTCAAACCAAGTTCAATCAGTTGTTTCAGGTTCCAGCCTGCACAATAGGCAGAAAGCATAGACAAATCATGGATATGGAAACGAACGTCACGGTGTGCTTTGGCAATTTCTGGGTCGTAGACCTGTGTCAACCAATAGTTGGCAGTGACAGCACCTGAATTGCCGAGAATTAAGCCACCGAGAGAGTAGGAAACGGTTGAGTTTTCCTTTACTCTCCAGTCTGCGATCTTCAGATAGTCGTCAACGACCTTCTGATAGTTCAGCAGAGTGCTTTGTGTTTCACGAATGTTCTTGTGGTTTTCCCGATAGAGGATGTAGGCTTTAGCTACATCAAAGTGATTGGTCATTGCCAGCGTCTTTTCAACGCTGTCTTGAATGGCTTCGACACTTAACTTGTCGTCCTGAATTTTGGTTTCAGCATCACCCAGGGCACAGAGTGCCAGCAGGTTGATGAGTTCTGGACGTGGATTCTGACCGACAGATGCGAATGCTTTTTGAATTGCGGTCTGAATCTTTTTGACGTTAAATGGTACAACGGATCCATCCCGTTTAATAATTTGGTACATAGGCAGAAGCCTCCTTTTTTCATATATGTGGTGTTTCCACGTGATGTATTATACAATATATCGTGGAATAATGCAATCAATTTAGATGAGAAAAAGAGTAGAAAAAGCAGACCCCGGCATATGACCGAGGTCTGCCGATAATGTGTTTTACTCTTTGTCTTCGAGCGGTTTCATTTGAAGCCAGCAGGTCATCATGTCGCCAAGCATTTCTTTATTTTGACGGAGATAAACCATGAGAGAATCAATTTTTTCGGAGAAGCGTTCTCCGTCAGATGTTTCCATGATTGGATTCATGTTCTCATCATGGTTCATAATGTCTGCGTCCATTAAATCTTGGATGATTGGGCGAAGATGATGATAGAATCGTCTGCTTTGCTCTAATTGTGTCGCCAGGTTTTCGAGGTCTGCCAGTTCATATGTATTGGTAAACGTACGATAGGTGTGGCAATTGCTGAGTGTGAAGTCTTGGTTATCAAGATGTTCTTCAAACTCGTCGAACTGTGCTGATTCAGCAGAAGTTCTGGCTTTGAATACTTTCAGTTCTGCTTCGGGATTGTCGCTTCTCTTGAGAGCCATCTCTTTTTGAGTTGTTGCGTCTGCAGGACGCATATAGACAATCTGGAATTCTTCTTCAGGCATATTCTTGAGGAGCATATATGCACCGATTGGATCGATAATATATGCATCACATTCTTCGACCTGCTTGCGGGTCGTGAAGTACTCATATTCGCCGATAACGGTTCGAGCTACTTTATCTGTGAGAGGCACAGAATCAGCGTGTTCTTTCGTTACGAATATGTGCGTATCTTCAGTTGGCGTCCGTTTTGGGCGTGTGGTGTGAGAATGTACGAATTTCCATCCGTACTTTTCCTCAAGAATGTTGCGCAGTGCGTCTTTACCTGTGGAAGTTCGTCCTATGACGAGTACTTTCATGGGTGAATCACCGTCCTTTCTGTATATGATATTATATCAGTTTGCGGTGATTTTTTCCAGTACTGTATCAGAGGAAACGCCCAGAATTTCGGCGCCGATGGCAAGAATGATAGCCGTGGTGGCTTCATCTGCTTCGTTGAGCTGATAAAATTCCTTAATGACGCCGAGAACGTCTTCAGGTGCGATGGGGTTATTCATAATGGTTGTTCTCCTTTATTTATTAAGTACTGCCTTTTTAACAGCGTCCCAGTATTTCGCCATGGACTGTTCAAAATTGTTATCATTTGGGGTGTAATACTGCCGTCCGACAAGGTCGTCCGGTAAGTATTGTTGTGGAACCCAATGATATGGATACGAATGTGGCCATATATATCCTTTGGCACTTGCAAGACGCATAAATCGCGGTTGATGTTCTGTGGAACCGAGTCCTTGATGGACGTCTTCTGCCGCTTTGTTATATGTGGTTTCTGCGGTGTGACATTTCGGGGAAATGGCAAGATATAACACCGCATTACTGAGGGGAATCGTCGCTTCGGGTAAGCCGAGCTGTTTAGCAGATTCCACACAGGCATATACAAACGGAATGGCGTCTGGGTTTCCAAACCCGATGTCTTCATTAGCGATTACGAGAAGTCTTCTACATGGCGACAAGAGGTCGCCACCTTCAAGTAATCTGGCTAAATAGAAGATGGCTGCATTAGGATCGGATCCTCGAATGGATTTTTGCAATCCGGAAAGAAGAGCATAGTGTTCATCTCCGTTGAGGTCGAATCCTGACATATTAGAGTTTGGAATTTTATCTAATACATCGTTTCCAGCGATGTTGGTTCCACATTGCAGAATTAACATGTCGAGCATGTTGATGGCACGTCTTACGTCGCCTGCACAATTATTGACGATAGCATCAGCTGCGTCATTTGCTAATGTGCATCCTTCCTGTTGGCTAATAGACATCAATTTGGTTTTGATTTCTTCTTTAGTTACAGGGTAAAATTCCATAATGACGCAACGCGATAGGAGAGCATCGTAGCAACAGTAATATGGATTATCTGTTGTAGCAGCAATCAGAATGAGACTATTATCTTCGATATAGGGCAATAATGATTGCTGTTGTTTCTTGTTGAAATATTGAATCTCATCGAGATACAGAAGCACTGGTGTTTGCGACTGTGTTTTCTTATCAACAAGTTTACGAATATCTTCCAGTTTAGCGTTGGTTGCATTCAATGCGGTGAATGGCAGTCCGCATTGCTGTGCGAGGATTCGGGCCACGGTAGTTTTACCGCAGCCCGGTGGTCCATAGAATATGCACGAGCGAACCGTTTGTTGGTCTAACATTCGTTGTGCCAACTTTACGGCTTTTGTTTGTCCGAGTACATCATTCAGGGTGGTCGGACGATACTTTTCGCTTAAAGTCATCGTTGTAGCCTCCAGTGGCTTTCACATTGGGATCAAGCTTGATGTGAGCAGCTTTGATGTGTTCATCAAGTTTATCTTGGTCACTTGCCGTGAACGGCTCGGCAGACCATGACCCATTGCGAATGTAAATGGTTTCGGTAATAGTAAACAGGATTTCACGCATTCCTTTAAAGAATTGCGGGAACAGATGCTTCTGAAATGCCTTGTATGGGCATTGTGGTATGGAGATAAGCTCTACAGCGAAGCTCCATTCATTATCTTCGATAATGACTTGGAACATGTTGTTCTCCAGAACAATGCGTTGTGTGCGTTTAAGATATTTATCAACGATGTGATAACTCTTATAGCGTTTACACATAGCTGTTCGAAACTGTTCCAACCATGCATCATAGTTTGCCTGGGATAATGGCAAATCGAGGCTGAATTGGTTCCTCTGATGAGATGGGATTTGGTCAATGGTTCGCAAATCTTTCGGGTTTTGTTTTGATTTGTATACATTGACGGAGTTGTAGTGGATGTAATAGAGTCCGTCATTTAGGGAGACGTTTACGTTTCCTTGGCTCATTAGTCTTCCCTCCTTTCACGTAATGATTTTCGTTAAAAAATAAAACCGGATGATATAATTGACAAAACCAGCTATTGTCTGGTTCTGTTTTATTCATCCGGTTTGCTCTCGATTATGAGTTCGTTATTTTGTATCTGTGTAATTAGCCCGGTCATATGCTACCATGTTTAAGAAATCATTCAGAATATCTTCGTCTAAATATGATTCTTTGTCGATGGTGCTATATATGATAGCAGTAGCATATGTGTCGTCATGTTTTACATATAAGACTGACGGTACTTCTTTTACTGGGTATTTAGCGATTAGCTCTTTACCCTGTGCACTTCTGGTGGATATCCAATATACATTCTTGTATTCTTTCAATTTCTCTGTTAATTGTGGATATACCGCAGAACAGTCAGGACAACCAAATCGGTAGTAGATGATAATCTTTCCATGCAGATCATCAGGAACCTTGTCTTCTTCTGGACTACGATGAATATGATGCCACAGCTGTGTAGCACTGGCGTCGAGTCCTTTGTAGTAGCCATGCTTTTGAGCAATATGATATGTGTCGAAGACAGAGACAACTGTCAATATAGACAGGAATAGGATAAAGGTTGCGAGAAAGCAAAGAGGCGTGAGATGAGATAGTTTCTTGGCTTCTTTTTCGTATTCGACATATTCATCGTGCATGAGATGCTTTGAGGATGTAATGTCATAGTTTTCGGAGATTCGCATAGCTTCGCTATCTTGCATCTCTTTGAGATGCCGTTTGGCAAGACTTGCTTTGCGTCTTGCCTTTTCGAGGAAAATTAATGCTACGACTGTACCAATGATGAGTGCTCCGCAAATGATGAGGAGTATGTGCATTTGTACAAATGAGAATAACGTAGTGATTCGCTCTGCTGTGGTCATGTTGTTGCATCCTTTCTGGTGTCGTCTCCGCTTTTAGCTATCACCTCAAAGGCAAGGTATAGAAGCCACGGGACACCGTTTCGTTTCTCATCGTGTTTTGGACGGTAGGGTAGTTCTTGTGATGTAATTTTGTACAAGAACCATGCTTTTTCAGCGTCTGTATAGACATGCCCTTCCTGTTTGACAGTGGGTACGTCCAATATATTTTCCAATCTATGTTGGAGATATGCCGTATATGAGAATTCATATTTGGACATATCATTGAAAAAGTCTTCTGGCTTTTTGTTATATTTATGACCGCAACCACTTAACACGTTGAGAATATTCTGTGCATATTTGGTATTCACTTCTGGAATTTCTTCGATGGCAACATCAGCTTTGCTGGCACTCTTTTGTTCTTTCGCAAGATTTTCGAAAAGTTCGAGAAATGCATTATCATTAGAATCGGTGATGTTAGCAGTTGGAACTTGGTTGCCAGTAAATGTGATGTAGTGATTCAATAGAATCTCGTAGTAGCCATGTTCTTCTTTCATGGCGGTTTTTTCTTTAGCATTGGGGTATTGCTGAAGAATGTCCATCGGAGCTCTGAAAATCATGTGAATACCTTTGCCAGACATGGATGTTTCCATATATAAGCATCCCATTTGCATGAGATTGGCTTTAATGTCGTCTGGACATTTAGGTTCAATATCCAGAACAACAAAGTGATCAATGAGGGTATCCATGTAGTAGGTATAAACGGCAGCATTGGGAATGGTTTCATTCAGTTTATCCAACGTTACGAGGGATAGCTCGTTGTTGTAGATGGCACCAGATACAACGCCTTTATTGATAAATGTATACATATCAATTGGCATTTTTTGTGCTGTGGACACGGTCCACCGTTCATTGCTTGCAATGGACGTCACAAATGGGTTATTACGGAAAGATTGATAAATGTGATCCATGGTAGACCCGTATCCTTTCTATAATGTTTGAAAAACCCCCGAAGATGCGGGAGGCATCCCCGGGGGTGATGAATTTACGGAATTAATAGTTCCGGTTTGCGGTGTCAACCCGAATTCCACCCTGCGGAGCCTGATACGGATTGGTCACCATGTCATCCTTCCGAGCACCACAGGTGCCACAGAACTTCTGACCGGCAGCTACTTCAGTACCGCACTGCGGGCAAATCCATGGTCCTTCAGGAGCAGGCATGGGCGGAGCCACAGGTGCAGCAACAGGCGTAACGGGGTTGGTAGCGAAGGCATTCTCCTGGGAGATTGGAGCTTCGGGCTCAACGGGAGCGGCGGCGATAGCTGGAGCTTCACCGTTGGGGTTGGGCTGACGACGCAGCTGGATACCAGCAGCTTCCAGAGCCCTGGTCTGATCATTCGTATAGTAGCGGAGAGGCTCCTGCAGTACGACACTATGCAGACCGATACCCTTCTGTGCGAATCCGCTCGCGGCGAAGACACGCAGAATCAGAACAACGTCCAGACCGTTGGCCAGTTCACGTTCCGGATAAATCTGGTCACCCTTGGTGATTTCACCGGGGTCAGCCTGATAGAACTGGTTCGGATATGGGGACTTGTTGTTAATCGCATAATGTAGAGGAGCATCAGCGGGATCACTGCCCTTGCGGTAGAACCGCTCCTCAACGTAGGTCTCTTCGATGCTCTTCTGACCGGGCTTGAGAGGCACGATACGAGCATTCGTCAGAGTGACAGTGGTGTAGGGCTTGTCAATTGGGATACCGCCCATCTGGGCACGACGCCTCTTGTCCTTTTCGAGTTCTTCGCCGTCAATCGGACGGGTCAGGCGGGAATATTCAATATTACCGCGCACAAGCACGAAGGTGTCAGGGGTCAGTTGGTTGTTGCGGATTGTCCGCTGTCCAGAAATAGAGTTTGCCATAGTTTGTTCATTCCTTTCTTTTCGGTTTGCTTAATCGGTTTGCTTATTCGGTTTACAACATCGGTTTGCTTAATCAGTTTACTTTTGTTGTTTTCCAAATTTGGTTTGCGATTTATTGCGCAATAAATCCCGTGATTTGGTCTTTATAGGTTTCGATATTTGTATCAAATATACGAAACCTGGTTTTAACAGCCCATGGGAATCGCCTTCTTTCTTAACGGATTCGTTTTCGTTTCTTCGATCCGGTGAGGTAATTGTATCATAAAATATCTGATAAATCAAGCATTTTTTGAAATTTCTTTGGTTTGTCAGACATTTATGTCGGAATTTTTTTTGATATTTTTTCGTTGTTTTCTTGTAAAAGACTGATAAATGTGTTAATATGTCTGTGTAAGTGTAAACTTGCGAGCATCTTTGTATGGAGATATTTTGCGAATCACACAGTTCACACGATTGAAAGGAGCTTATTAGTATGGGAAATGATGTTCGTCGCCGGACACCGATGGGCAAGGCAGATGCTAAAGCCTCCAATCATGTATTGGTCGGTCTCGGTGTTGGTATTATCACAGCAGTTTCCGGTTTGTCTGTCGCCGGAACAATGACAGCAATCAATGCAATGAATCGCCAGAGCGATGAAGCACTTGAGGCGGCTCGTATTACGGCCGCTAATAATGCTGCTCAATCACAGCAACAGCAACAGGTGCAGGTTCCGCAGGGTTATATTCTTGTTCAGCAAGGAACACAGAATCAACCAGGGATTCCAGATGATGGTAACGGGGGTGGCGATACAAATGTCGTGCATACCGTGGAGAGTGAAGCCACTTCGACTCCCGAGGTTTCTAGTAACCCTGAAACAACACCTGTGCCCGAAAAGTGGACGTCAGATCAGATTGGCTGGATGCAAGATAATAAAGTTGTGTATGATGAGTATGGTCTCCCCGAAGATCAGTCTGGGAATTTGTTAGATGACCCGACTACGCATGTTTACGATCCTGCACGTAGAGCCTATTTCTTTAATGATGATGGAACGCCCAAAACTCCGTATATTGATGATTTGCCAACAACAGAGAATTATAATCCGGATGAAAATCCTGTGGTTGTACCTCATGTAACTCCTGATGATGGTCATGGTACTGATCCGGAGAATCCCGATAATCCTGTTGGACAGGTTCCTGATGATGGCAAGGTTGTGAATCCAGACGGCAGTGTAACAAATCCTGATGGTTCAGTGACACATCCAGATGGAACTGTGACTAACCCAGATGGCACAGTGACGAATCCAGACGGAACGGTTACGAATCCAGATGGTAGCGTAACAAATCCTGATGGTTCCGTTACGTTACCTGACGGAAGTGTTGTAAATCCTGACGGTAGTGTTACGCATCCAGATGGTACTGTCACGCCTGCTGAAACAGGAGAACCTACGAATCCGACCAATCCTGATGATACTAACCCTGATGAAAGTGAGACGAAGCCAGGTCGTGGCGAACGGACACGTCCTGAATCTGAATGGTGGTATGAGGACAACGGTAATTTGATGCCTGGTGTACAGCTGGATGGCAACGGCAAGCCATATTATGTTGTCAAGAGCGGTGACGCTTTGAGCAGATTGGGTCGTCGTTTCGGATTCAATTGGCACGAGCTGGCTAAAGTGAGTGGCTTGGTTGATGATGAAGGAAACTACAAGGGATTGCATCCCGGTGATATTATTCGGTTCCCGGATCATGCTCCAGAGCAGGAACCTGCTAAAGTGCCGGATAGTAAAGCACCTGGTCGTGGTTGATCAGATAGCATATATGAAAACACCGTGCGATAATCGCACGGTGTTTGTTTTTACTTTCGAGCATCTTTTTCTTTCTTACGTTTCTTCTGATGGAGTGTCAATTCCTGGATATCAGAAGCACGTGCTTTAATGGGCATGTAGCCAAGCACACGGTCATCAATGATAAATGTGGCCATACTGGTCATGATGTTTTCAATGGTGGCCGGAATGACTTCATCCATATCAGATGTCCGTAAGAGAACGGTATCTCCGATGGAGCATTCTTTTCCGTTATCATCATAAATCCGGTGTATTGTCTTGATTTTCATATGGTCTCCTTTCTTCAGTCGTCGCATCGAAGCGTTGCTTCAACTGCACTGATGAGTCGTTGTTGGCTTAAATCCTTTGCTTCTAATGCCTTTAGTATTTTAGTATCAATTGTGTGTTTTGTCATTAGTTGATGAATAATGACAGGATTCTGTTGACCTTGACGATAAATACGGGCATTAGTTTGTTCATACTCTTCGAGTGACCATGGTAGTGTGTACCATACTAATGTGGAACCACCTACTTGTAGGTTTACACCAAATCCGCAGGATGCTGGTTGAAGCAACATGATTGGGATTTTGTGTTGGTTCCAGTCGCGTTCCATTTCAGGGGATCCATTAAAGACTACAGGGTTAAATCCCTGTTCAGTGAGATAATTGAGTAACATATCTTTGTCACTCTGGAAATGGTACGCAATGAGGACACTACCTGGCGTATTATTGATGATGTATTCACAAACATCCAGTTTATGTTTATGGATAATGTGGTAAATGTGCTTTTTTGCATCTGTGTAAATGGAACCGCTTGCCATTTGCGACAGTTTGGCGGAGAGGACTGCGGCATTTGCCGCTTCGATAACCTCGTCGCCGATTTCAAGCACATTCGTTTTCATCATCTCTTTATATACGGCGTATTCATCTTCCGTCATATCAACATACACGGGGTTGAATGTAATGGCTGGAAGTTTGATATAGTGATTTTTCATGGAAATCACAATATCTGCAATACGCTTGTATATGGCGGTTTCGGCTCCATACTTTGGATACCATGTAACTGGATAGTTATTCATGATGATCCCTGGATTAAAGTACATATCTCGATATTGGGTGATGTTCTTTCCAAGTCTGGTACCCATGTCTAACAGATAGATTTGTGCCCACAAATCCATGAGGCTTTTGGGTGCGGGGGAGCCGGTAAGCAATACCATTCTGGAAATGTACGGACGAACTTTCCTGATGGCTTTAAAACGTTCTGCGGTATAGGATTTGAAAGATTGACTTTCATCAATGATTACCGTTTTGAACGGCCATTTTCCTGCTGGAAATTGTTCGACGAGTTTTGTAACAATATCGCGGTTAATGAAATAGATTGTGGGAGGGGAGGAAGGAATCTTTGCATAGATTTCTTCTCGTTGCTTTTTGGAAAGCTGTTTGCCTTTCTGATTCACAATCAGGGACTGTGTCCGGAAGGGCATGTTCCATTTTTCAATTTCATTTAACCATGTGCATCGTGCAATCGTTTTGGGTGCGATTACAAGCACATGAGCCGTAGGGTTCAGTTCCCATAGGGCTTCGAGGACGATACTGGTTTTACCAAGTCCCATTTGGAGAAAGAGTCCGCAGAATGGATGCTGAAGCATGAAGTTCTTTGCATAGACTTGGTAGCTATGCAGAGGGATTTGCATCTGCATTAACGGGTTCCTCCTTTTTAGGATTTGTACAAAATCGGGTTTTCGTACGTTTCTTCAGTTGATGCGTTTGCATCGTATGAAGAAGAATGGCATCTTTCATTCGTTTTTCGCTTCTGGTTTTTTGTTCGTCAGTAAGCGATGAAATCGGTATGATGCATCGATACATAATTCATTTCTCCCTTGCGGTAAGAAATGAATGTATCTCTTACCGTTTATATTGTTGACGAACCCATTTCTGGAGATCAAGTTGGATATTGATGTCCGTCTGATAGGAATAGGAACAGAAGATACTATATGGATCTTCATAAGGACGTTCGTGGAAGATGTCAGACAGAACCACACGCAAGGTGTCGTAGTTACCCATGAGAACGGTGGTGCGTTTATTCGTAAGCCGATTGTATTGGATGTATCCATCAGCGATGAGCACAATCAGTTCATCATCGTTACGATCGGATTCACGAATACTGACGATTGGTTTACCACAATAGTCTTCGAGAATCGGAATCATTTCCTTGTCCGTAATGTACCCATCGACGAATACAGGTGGGTTCAAACCGGCTTGTCGGAGTTCTTCCTTTGGAATCAGAATGCATGGATAAAATTTCATGACGGATTTCGCCCCTTTATCGCAGTAATGTATGTGAGGTATAAAAAGTTCTCACATATATCAGTATTTTACTTGATTTTTAAGGTTCCGTCAATGAGGTAATCAATCTTTTATTTGATAATATTGTGAAACAATATTCATCATCAGCTTGTTAGCTGCTTTAGTGTTCGGTTTTTCAGGAAGTGTGGTGTGCTTTGCGGCTTCATCGAACTTAGATGAGTATTCATCTAAGACCTCTTGAAATTCGTCTGTGGGGGCTGTTTTATCAGCGTTCAGGTATTTGCCGTTGCGGATTTCCATTAAGAGGTCGTGTTCGGCAGTTCGATAGGTGACAATTTGATGATCCTTCAGGATATCAATGCCTGTCATATACAGTCGGATGAGATGCATCATATGTTTCGAAAGTTTACCGTGTTCAATCGCTTTGTTATTCCGTGTGGAAGAACGATAGTCGCTATGAACATTCATGATATTCATGGCCATTTGGGTAAAGCTTTCAATGGGGCAATCAGCTTGAAATGAGATCATGACCTGATTGTCCTTTTCATAGGCGTCAATTTTGGCGCTTGGATCCATATCACGACTATGCATCAGCATCTTTTTAAGGGATCTGACTTCATTGTTTTCAATGTTATCAGATGCTCGACCGGACTTGTTCATAAGTCGGTTGAGCTGTGCATAGGCATATGCTCCGAAGGTGCGGATGACTGCTTTCGACAAGAAGATTTCTCGATTGTCGATGAGTTGTTGCCCAGCTGGCGTCATGAAGAGGTAGTCTTCAGGACGAAGCCCTAAAATTTCAATGACGTTTGGGTTACAACCGAGTAGCAGACGCATCATTTTCTTTAAAGAATATATGACGGCATCTTCGTCGGGGAGTGTGATTTGTTCCGGAGCATTTTGAATGCCAAACAAATCATGGCTGGAGTTCAGAAATATGCCACGAATGTCAATATCCGATGTCGGAATATTGGTTCCGTAGGCATGGGATCCGCCATAGCCAGCAAGCAACAGAGGGGAATGCTCTTTCTCGCAGAGATTAATGAGTGCGTGGGTAATTTCTTGAGCGGTCATGGTGTTTCCTCCTTTGGTGCAGATGTCCAGGAGTGAATAAATTCACTCCGTTGATATTTGTCGGTGGATACTGCTAATAGCAGATTTCCATCGCCATTGATGTGTGTGGTCTGATGGATGTTTGGGGCATCCAAATCGTCCGAAGTGGTTTCATAGCATACGCCAATGAATTCTTCGGTGCCGTCAGCGTATTCTAATTTAATGTCTGTGACATCGTTCCATCGAACCGTTCTTGGAAAGGCGGTTTCGACAGCATCAGTTCCTTCCATTTCGGTATATCCGTCTGCGTTTTTATGAACCACAAGGTACAGGTCTCCTGCAGTCTTGTGGTAGCGAGCGGGGTGTCCTTGGGTAAAGGAGAATCCTGTGGTAATTTTGTCCATGAGGATGAGGATGATGTGCTTGATGTCGATATAGAATATGTCACAGTTTTCGTATCCAATTCCGATACGTTTGATTTCTTTTTCCATCGTTAATTCCTTTCTGTTTACGTGTAAAAAATCATGCACCGGTGTGACCCGGTGCATGATCAGTAATGTTGAAGAGGAATGGGTCACAGGAAGGATTTATTTCTTCCGGATAATTTCATCGACGAGACCGAAGGCAATGGCTTCTTCTGCTGTCAAGAAGTTGTCCCGTTCGCAGGCAGCTTTGACTTCATCAATGTTTTTGCCTGTGTTGTCAGCCATGATGCGAGACAAGGTTTCCTTTGTCCGCAGGATGTGTTCAGCATGAATCTGAACGTCCGTAGCCTGACCCTGGCATCCGCCAAGTGGCTGGTGAATCATGACTTCTGCATTGGGCAGAATAAAGCGTTTTCCTTTGGCTCCGGAGGAGAGCAGGAAAGCACCCATGGATGCGGCGATACCCATGCAAATTGTCGAGACATCAGGCTCGATGTACTGCATGGTATCGTAGATGGCTAATCCGGCTGAAACAGACCCACCGGGACTGTTGATATACAGCTGGATGTCAGCCTTTGGATCCATAGAAGCCAGGTACAGCAGTTCTGCGCAGATGATCGAAGATGACTGGTCATTTACTTCTTCTGTGAGCAGAACAATTCTGTCCTGTAACAAACGAGACATGAGGTCATAGGCTCGTTCTCCGTTGGAGGTGCGCTGAATGACATTCGGAATGAGAGGCATGGTTTGTTCTCCTTTGTTATTGATTGATTAATGGAAATGAATTGCTTCTGGCAGGATTCGAACCTGCGACTGCCGTTGACATGTGTTCCGGTTGTATCCCGTTATTTCAGGGAGCACTCCAAACTCTTCCGCTGAGTTACAGAAGCAAGGAAAGGGGGTAGTGGTTAGCTACCCTTGGGATGATAGCGTGCACGGGCGAGGATTCGAACCCCGCATAGAGTCGAGACATTGTAGGCGTTTCGTGGACGCCTCGTTGTCTGGTTTTTTCGTCGGGCTGTCCGCCATCACTATAAGTGATCATTGTTTCCAATGCACGACCATCTTTCACAATGTCGGAGTTATAGCTACTTGCGTAACGCATCAAACCAGCCATTAGGCCCTTTGAAGCTAACGGACTCTTGCATCTTCTCCTTGTAGCGTATGCCATTCCGCCACCGTGCAAAGAAAATGGCAGGCGTGGTGCGTGTCGAGCGCACTCATGACCGGGTCAAAGCCGGTTACGTTCCCGTTTCGTCACACGCCTATGTAGACGAGGATTTTATTCCTCGTCGTTGTTTTCGAATCCAGCACCGAATTGGTAATCGTATTCGCATTTCCATTGGGTGCCGTCAGGTTCAGTCATTTCTGCAACATATGGTTTACCAGATGTGAATTTGAATTTATATCCGTTATATTCAAATTCTATGGTATCATACTCATAGCGGTCTGCATCGTCGGGTATGTACTGAACTTCTTTAATCCCGTCTTTGGTGGCTTCGTAAATTTGCGGAAGTCCTTGTTTGTGACAGAGGACACGGATGTTGTTGTCACCCATAATTCCATGATGAATATGGTCGATCCATGAATCTTCACGTCCGTGACTGTGAAGCAGGTAGACCCAGATTCTGGCTCCGCTGGAGATGTTTGCACTATCTTCACCGAAGGTTTCTTCGTCTGATGCGAAGAGGGCAACATCTTCTTTATCTGGACGACGTTCTCCGTTTTTGTATACGAAGGCACCATAGTCACTGTATGCCATAGTATTTCCTTCTTTCAGAGCATTTTTGACCCCATTATGGTACTATATTTGGACTAAATTTGGACAAATTATGGCACATTTAGGGGTGTTTTAAATTTTTTTCTGAAAATCTCTTGATTTATCTTAATGAATTTGTTATTATATCTTCAGTAAGATTGTGTTGTGTAAACGGGAACACGACATGGTTTTACGAAATCGTGTGGATTTGTGTTTCATGTGTGTCCCTCCTTTCAAAGTCGTGGAAGGCACCCCGGATTGTTGGGTTTCCGGGGTGCTTTTCTATTACTGTTCATACATGGCGAGGGACCACGCAAATCCTTGTTCCGGATATAAGTCGTATTTATCGGCGATGGTGCGAATGGCTTCTTCAGTGTCATACGTACCAAAATATCCGTTGTACATTTCGTAAAGCGGACCTTCAAAGGTCATTGTCAGTGTATCAGGGTTACTGTATTCGATCTGGGTGACATCGAAAGGACCACAATCATAATACGGATATTTGCCTGTGTTAATCGGTGTCGCATTTGGTGTGGTGTCTACTTTATACTGATGACCGTTTACATAGAATACAATGTCTGTCAGTAATTCATGATCACCGCAGTATTCGATAATATCCTCCATGAGACGGATATTCCGTTGCTGTTTCTGTTTTTCAGTCATGGTTTGGTAATCTCCTTTATTTAGTTGATGTACAGCGGGTGAATTACAAAAGGATTTGCAGGAATTCTCCCGATATTAGTGTATTTGTTTTATTTGTTGTTTTTGCACGTAAAAACGTGTTGAGAACATAAATAAATTATTTATATTGATGATGTCTATTTCGTGAGATAAGAGAAAACTCGTGGAGTAATTGCTCCACGAGTTAACTCATGAGTTAAGGGAAAGGGACACCGAGAATGATGCAGGCATCTCCCTCGGCGGGTGTTTCCACCCTGATAGCATCAATTAGAATTCTTTGATGGTCTGATAGATGTACCAGTCAGTACCATCAGTAGCCATGTAGATGGTTCCTTCACCAGAATAACCGATGGGGATGTCACGTTTCTTCAGCTGTTTGGTGATATTCTTCACGCTGTCATTATCGTAGTTCGTGGCAAACACATATTCAGGTGTGAGGTTATCCAGGAATTTATTCAGGAACACATCTTTACCATGGTTAGGAGCAGAAACAATGTCTACATTCTGTGTGGCGAGATCCAGTGTTCCGGCATGATATCTCTGACCGTTGGAAGACAGATCAGACAGGAACATGATTTTGGAATCACCAAACTGGGCGAGAACGATAGCGGTTCTGGACGCTGGAGTATTTCCGCTGTACCAGCGATAGAATGTGATTTTGACTCCGCCAAAATCCATTGTTTCTTCGTGTTCGACCTGACGATATGGAATATCCATTTCGTCGATGACGGCAATAGCAGCAGTCTGTGTATCTTTGTCGTAATTTTTGCCAACAGAGGACAGGAACATATCCGTAGATACGAGCTTTTTAAGCAGAGCTGTCAAGCCGTTAAGATGTTCCGCTCTCGGTGTGGTGCTGACCATGTAGTTCAGGTGAGTAATCTTCTTTTTCAGCAAAGCAGCCTGAAGCTGTTCCGTAAAACGGGTATTACCACCGTCAATCAGCATGGTTTCTTCGCCGTTCTGAAGCAGAATTGCATCAGAAACGCCGGTTCTGAAGACGGTGACTTCGAGGATGTCTTTGTCGTTCCAATCGACAGGCGGATGCTTGTCAAGGAATACTTCTGCGGATGCTACAACGGGAAGCATCATACACAGAACCAGGAGGAGAACAAGAAATTTTTTCATAGTGTGTAGTTCCTTTCTTTGATTATTTTCGGCATATTGATGTCATATACCAATGCTATTATAAGCGTTTTTATACTGATTTACAAGCATTTTTTGAAGATTTTCTCCATTTTGATGCTTCTTTGAAGAATTCATCAATTTCAGTTTTTGAACGATAGACTCGAACGTCTGCTCCATGTTCTATCATGTTAGCAATGACAGTCTTCTGAAGTTTTGAAAGTTCTCCAGTATCGGATTTCAATTCGATAAATACGGTATGTCCCCGACCGATTATGATTCGATCGGGGACTCCGCGATGTCCTGGAGATGTGAATTTGAAGCATAGAAAACCGTGTTTATCGGCTTGCCGAAAGAGATAATCTTCAATAATTCCTTCAGGTTTACCCATAGGTTTTCTCCTTTATTCACATGTCGTTCGGTTCTTCTTCAGAATCCGTGTCGTCAACTTCTTCATAGATGACGCCAGGAATATGGTTCATCCAGTTGCGAGTGTAAGCGTCATTGAGCATTTGCAGATATTTCTCAATATCCAGATTGTCAATGATATGGGCGCGTTCAGCGTCTGTCATTCCATGCAAATCTCTATTTTCAATCAGAACGTTCCATTCTGCGTCGATGCCTGTTACTTTCTTTGTGACGATATCTTTATCTTGATAATAGTGAGTCGCAGATACGGGTTTACCGTTGACCTGTTCACCATTAGCCATCAAAACTTTGAGTGCTGCAGGTTCTGGCGGAAGAACAGGACGTTCATTATTTGCTGCACGCTTTTTCCGCATGGCAGGTGTAACGAGTCTTGCTGTTGCAGAGTAGAGATGCATGGTTTCAGGAGTTTCATTCTTCATGATGAACATCCGATTGTAGTTTTGAAGTACAACGGGTTCTGGATCGTTTGAACGTACTCCGTAGATATAGCTTACAGAGCTGGAAGAAGAAGCAATGATGTTTTGATACATCAGGAGCGTCTGCAGTGTATCCGGTTTGGCGAGATATTCTTGCAAGATTTGCAGACCAAGGTCGGCATCGAATGGGGCTTCAAGGTTGAGTCCACGTTCTCCGTGGGCAACCTTCAGAAGATATTCTGTCAAAGCCCAGTCGATGATAGCCGGGTGAGCAAGGGACTTGCTCGGATTTGGTCCTTTACGGCAACCGGTTGTTCCGCCAGAGGCACTGATAATCTTTTGCGACGCTTCATCGTATTCAATACGGTTGTTGGAGTCTTTAGAAATCAGGAACAATGGTTCCGGTTCGATTTCGACACCAATATTTGCAGCTTCGCTGGAGAGAATCTCGTTATTCTTCGTTTCTTCCATGACAGAGTACAGACCATCTGTGTTCGTAGATGGAACGAATGCACCTTCATAGGATTGAGCTTGTCCAATCCGCCAAGAGAAGAGCTGTCCGATGATACGCATCGAGATGATTTGGTTATTCATCCGAATGTTATTTTCAAAGGTAGCATCGGCCGCACCAGAGGCAGAGTTGAGAATCAACTTCGTTCCTTCACGCAGAACACGATAATGGTTGCGTTCAGCTTCTGACAAGGATTTATCCTTCATCAGTTTGCCGAATGTCTGCTTCTGTTCAAAGATTTCCGCATAGCGGTCTCCGCCGAGCCCAGCGTTATAGAACGCCTGCATTCTTCGGAGGAGGTTAGGATAGTAAGAGGTAAAGTCTTCATGATTGGCCGCACAGGCAGAAGTGAAGACATATTTCTTATTCAAAGAATAGTTACCTTTCTTATCCTCTTTGAACAGGAGAGGCTCTTTCGATGTCAAATCTTTGTATTGGGATTTATCAATCGGAAGACCGTTCTTCAGGAATACTTTATATTCCAGTTCGCGACCATCTGGCATGGTGATCTTCTTGGCCTTTCTCAAATCTACAGGATTAGGATACTGCCTTTGAGCTTCTGCCATATCTGCCATATCTGCTTCCCACTGTTCACGATCAGCCTGATAGAGTTTGACGTTATATTCAGCACCGTGGATACCACCGGTGGAGAACAGGACGAAGCAAGATGTGGGATTGCCATCTCTATCAAAATATTCGATACAAGTGTTTGCTTTTTCAACACTATTGAGGTTATGAGATTCTTCGGCGTCATGACCGAAAGCTTCGTTATAGTGTTCAGATTCATTGAAGTTTTTACCTTCAATGTTCTTATAGTAGTTATAGATTGTATCGAATCTGGCACGAAGTTGCGGATCCTGATATTTGGAGTAGAAGAACTTTCGTGCTTCTTCCAATACATTTACAGGCTTGATGCCCATGGCTTTTGCCTGGTCTGGATGTGGATAGAGGAAGCTTACAGCGGGAATATCTCTCAAATAGCCGTAAGGACACAAGGCTTTTGTGGAGAATTGGGCAGAAGAAGAGTCAATGGTTAACCGGTCTGAACGGACAGTCTTTTGACTGATGTTCGGACGATATGCCATATCTCTTGGGTCGTCGTCGCCCTTCTTGGGTGGCTCGATCTGTGTCAGTTTGACCAGATTTGGACGCTTATAGTATTTACCTTTCGCTTCATAAATCAGTTCGGGATAGGTCTGAAGCAGACCTTTCTTCAGTTCGAACTGACCCTGATATTGCGGATGGTAAAACAAGTTTTTCAGATTGATAATATCGGAAACGTTATAAGCAATCAGGTCAAGCATCTGATCTTCGTTTTCAATCGTATCCAATCCTGTATCCAATTTATCGGATTCAAGAATTTGGTAACCAAGCATACCAAGCAAACGTTTCAAGCCTACATGCTGTTGCTTTTCGTTGAGTCTGGCGACATCTAGATGGCGACCGGACATCAGCATGTTCTTGCGAATCATCCATGCAGTTGCACTATAGCTGGGACCTTCCATGGTTTCAGCGAGGAGGCTTGGCATTTTGCTCTTCCATCTCGGCTCGAACAATTGGTTGTTGAAATCTCTCATGAACTCGGCAGTAACTGGACCCCATTCAAGGTAGGTTTTGTAGATTTTCTTGCCATTCTCATCTCGTTCCTCACGAGGAATAGGTGCGAATGACATTTCCAGGAACTTGGCGAGCATCGTGGTATCATAATTGTAGGAGTTGTAGCCGAAGATGTACGGGTATGCATCCGGATTAGCCTGATATTCAGGGTCTGTGTCACAGACAATCCGGAATGTTGGTTTTTCTTCTGTATACATAGATTTTGCATCTGGGTCGTTGATGTATTTAGCATCGGAACAGCCAAATTCGGAAGCCAGACGATCTACGCAGAACGGCTTGTGTAAATCCAGGAAGTGGATATTGTCCTTGGAGCCGAGGAAATTCTTATTGCGTTCAAGGATTCGGTCTTTTGCCCGAGCCTGCCAACCGAGCTGGCTTGTCAGTTCGGGGGTATCGCATAAATAGTATATGTCCAATACCATATTGGCTGGGTCTTCTGCATCCTTGAAATTAGCCAAAGTGAAGATATTCCTCAAGGATTCAATATCATAAAACCAAGCGTTAATCATAGTAGTTGTTTCCTTTCTTAGTTCAGAGTGACCATCAGCTTTCGAGTGATAGATAAGCAGGAAGATTGATGGCTATGTTTCGGTCTTCCTGCTTATTCACTCTTCTGTTTGTTGTGTAGGAGGTGTATCCTCTTCAGTTGTATATTTTGTATTCTTCCTGATGAGTCCTCTAAACAAACGTTGATCATATTGTCCTGCCATTGGGGTACACTTATCCTCAATACGAGCAGATGCAACGTGTGCATATCGTGGATTCATCCAATCCCGGAGGTCGTATGTTGCTAACAAGGGCTCTTGAGCAACCATGTGTTTTCCTCCGCGGATTTGCTTACGCTTATCTTTGCATTCCCAGTCGGGGTCATGTTCAATGACAGCAAGAAGATCATTGATAAATGTGTTTCTGCTTTGCACTTTACCAGATGGAGCGGAACGCTTAAACCATTCGGTATAGAGTGCATAAAGATAAGGAAAGGGAAGCAAATCCCAATTGGATTGAGGAAGTACTTCGTCCGCAAATTGCCGTACAGGGTCGTTGTATTCCTTGTACTCTGCCAATGCAATTTTACAGGCATCAGGTTCGGAGAGTTCATAGTAGTCCATATGTAATACGCGATGTAATACATATTCGAGAACTTCTGGTCTGTGCAGATAATCATTTTTAATGTATCTGCGTTCGTGTCCTGTAAAGGATTTTAAGAACGGAATAAAAATCTGTCTACGGAAGAAGGAGTCTGATTTATCTTTGACTTTAGGCATCTCGTTCAGACACTGAACCATAAATCCGTAGAACTGGTAAGCAATTGGCATTTTAAATTTGCGGTTGATAGGCACAACATCGTTGGTAATAATAGCTTTCAGATTCGCAGCCTTGTCGATGAAGGTTCCGACATCGTTCTCATCTACGATGATGGCAGAGGATCTGACAAGCGGTTCCAAAGCAAACTCTTCACCCATTTTAGATAGCGGAATAGAAGCATAGGATCCTGGTCCGACTAATTGTCTCATCAATTCGCAGAGCGTGCCTTTACCGTTGTTGCCGGATTCGGAATAAAACCATGCGGATTTATTCCAGGCAACGAGCGGTCGTACAATGGCTCCGAGAATTTCCCAAAGAAGATTGACGATTTCCGGATCGTCAGAGAGTTCCTTCATCCAAGACTCAACATCCCAGTCCGTGTTATCGTCCGGATTATGGATAATCGGGTTCGTGATGTTTTTCACGTAGTTGATTCTGGATTTCGAAAGAAATACCAAGTCTGGATTGAATGGAAGAAGCTTTTTGGCGTCATAATCGAAGACACCATTATTAACCGCTATCAGGTTTGCCTGTTTACAGCGGTAGCTTCTTGGAACGATTTCTTTGAGGATGGACATGACTTCATTGATTTCTTTTGTTTGAATCGTGATGTTGTACTGTCGGATCAGGCCTCTGAAGGTTTCGTCATCTGTTACGTAAATCCCTTCATTTTCTCCAGTATTCTGATATAAAGCCAGAAGGTCATAAGACCTGTCTGAACCGGCACCTCCGGTACAGATGGCTTTAATCGGGTGAAGGTAGGCGACAATGGTGGCAATTTGCCAGGGTGCTAATTTCTTAATGGAATTTAGCTTCACCTGTGGGCTGTTCTTGTTAATTCCAGCGATTGTCGTGTTTACGCTATCAATCAGCGATGCCTCGATAGACGCAGGCGTTGGGGGCTGATTTGGGTTGAGTTTGGCGACAAAATCCAGAGTGGTCGTACGCATCACATCATTGATGGTATTTTCCATTCTTTTGTGTCCTTTCGTGTGGGTATGTTGGGTAAGTGTATCCTTTCTGACTGTCGTGTTTTGGGGCAACATGTTGGGATGTTGCACTCATTTATCAGTCTGTTCGTATCTTATCATTTTTTTTCAGTGAAATCAACTGGTAAATTGAATGTCATCTGTTTTTTTCAGATGACATCTTTGTGTTTTCACTCTCGGCTGGCATCGCCAGTTAGTGAATGTATTGTTGTTTTTATGCATGTAACCAATTTTCGTAAAAATGGTTACAATTTTTTGAGCATATTCATTTTGGTTACAACGTAAATGCTTATTTTTCAACGCTTGTAGCGTTTTTTGAGGCATTTTTTGGTTTGTAACCAATTTTGGGGAAAAATGGTTACAAAATTGAGTTTTGTAGGTATTTTTACTCAATTTTGTTATAGTTTGCTCAAGTTTTTAAAATGTGACAAGATTTTTGTTTTTCGTGTTTGTGGGCTTTTTATGTCCATTTTATGTCCATAATAAGGGTCAAATTTGGTTCTTTATTGGTTTCATTTTGGACACTTATTGGCTATTTTCAAAAAAGGCAGAGGATGTGAAATTTTTTGTGGGCATTTTATGTCCAAATAATGGTCAATATTAGGGTCTTTTTTAGCCCATTAAATGGACAATTTTGTTCTGGTTCTGGATTTTAGGTTGACTTTCCAGGCATTTGTAACCTTTTTTGGCAAAAAAGGTTACAAGAGTGTCTTTTGTGCTAAAAACGTTGATTTATAACGGGTTAGAATAGATTTCTGAAGGTATATGAGCGGAGCTTGTAACCATTTTTAAAAAAATTGGTTACAATCTTGAAAGCCTTGATATATAAGGGTTTGGGTTATATTTTTTATTAAAATGTAACCTTGTAACCAATTTTTTTAAGTCAATTTATATAAAATATAATATCTCTCTCTTTTGACTGTAGATTTGGAAGGAATCAAAGGGTGTTTTTGGGTTTTGAAAATGGTAAGATCCGTGAATGTATATAAAAAAGGTTTCGAAAAAAATGGTTACTTGGTTACAAGGAATTTTTTTTATGCATTTTTGTGTATAAATTGTGCATAAATATTCAGAAATTTTGGAAAGGATTAATGTGATGAATTAAAGGAAATGAGAAAAAGAATGCCACCTTTTGGATGGCGATCTTTCCTCATGAGTTATGAAGAACCAGTGGAACTGGTTTGACGAGTGTCTTATTCATCACTTTTTCCCCCGTTTCGTTCGGTGTATTTTTTTAGATTTGTTGATTTATGAGTGTTTTTTTGTGTATAATAAGTATGTATCTGAAAGAAGATACTGAAAAGTTCTTGAGAATGTTTGAGGTGGTCACATGTCTGAAAAGGTATTACCAAAGCATCATAGTGGGTTGTATCATTTTGCAATTCATTCTGTGTTGTTTGTGATCTCTATAATTTTTGTGGTACTGGCTGTTGTTTATACTGCAGGGGTATATTATTTCCAAAGTCATTTCTATCCAAAGACGATGATTAATGGTGTTTCCGTCGGAAACATGGTTGTAGCAGAAGCAGATGAAACTGTGCTGAAAACTTTTCCGGCATATAATATAGTTGTTCATTTGCGGGAATCTGATTTTAAGATTGCCGGTTCGGAGATTGGTTTCCGGTGGAGTTTTCAGCCTGGAACAAAAATGTTCTTGGAGAATCAAAATACTTTATTATGGTTTAAGGACATGTTTCAGCCTGTAAGTTACGAAGTAAGGGGAAGTTCATCTTTTTCAGAGGCGTTATTATTAGCTTCTGCACATGAAAGATTATCTTATTATCCGGAAGGACATGATCGAGTACCAGCTTCTGTGGAAATGACTGCTAATAACCGGATGAAATATGTAGCAGGGCATACTGGAACGAGTCGTAACGATGAAGAATGTGAGCAGTTGATTTTAGCAGCGGTGAAGTCAGGAATGACTTCTGTGGATTTACGGAATTCCACCGCTTATTCAGAGAAGATGGGCTCTGTCCACGACGATGATCTGCGACTTTTGGCACAAGATTGGAACAGCGTTGGTACGAATGTTTTGAAGTACCAATTGAATGGCGAGACATTCACTTATGATGTGGATGGTTTGTATCAGAATATGAGGTTAAATAATGGTCGTATCGAAGTAAAAACGCAGTTCATTTTGGATGAACTGAAACGATGGTTGAAGATGGATGATACTTATATGGTATCCGAGTATGGAGCTATCGTTCCTCAAGTTTTCAGAGAAGGATTTATCAATCGTTATTTATCCGAGGCTGTTCCAAAATTAGTGCAGGATATGAAGCAGCGTCATACCGACGGGACATTATTGTCTCCAAATACTGCGGTCGGATTTTTATCCGATTGGTATTTCCGTTTTGATATTGCATCTGGTACAATATTGCTGGTACATGATGATCAAATGGTGAAGTCATATGCTGTGCAATTGTCCGGTTATACTAATTGGGCAGAGTATAAATCATGCATTGTTTCGGTAACTCGTCCAGCGAATAAAGCATTAGCTTTATCGTGTGGATTAGTGATGGGATTAGCAGATGACGAACCAGATATTATTGTATCTGATATGAAGTCTTTGATGGATGATTTCAGGGAAAATCATGTCCAGTTTATGACCGTTATTGGACCGGGTGAGAGCGATTATGATGCCTGGTATAATCCAATTGATTTGGTTTATGAAGGTGCATCATTCGAATTAGAAGACGAATGGGTCATGTTGGATAAACTGGTCAGAAATTAAAGATTTTTGTTGAAAAAGCTTGATAAATGAGTAGTTTTTTGGTATAATGGATATGAACACGAGTGTGTTTTGGTTACGTCAAAGGAGTGATAGTGGTTATGAACCGGTTGATTGAACGGATGTGGAGAAATCGGGGATATTCTAATGAGTGGTTACAGGAAATTAATCAGTGCAATCATTCACTTCCTACACATATCAAAGAGATGTGTGAACGGTTGAAATATTATCATGATTCCGGTGAGCGAATTGTCCTTTTAACGGACTTCGATATGGACGGAATCACGGCTGGAGTGATTGGTTTTGCCGGTATGGCAGAGTTAGGTTTTAACGTCGCATTGTACCTTCCGGACACGGATGGTTATGGGTTCGATGAACGGGATATTATTCGGATTAAAGACGAATATCCTGACGTTAAAGCCATTCTTACAGCCGATGTTGGAATCACAGCTTATGCTGGAATTCAATATGCAAAGGATGCAGGTTTGGAAGTTTTACTGACGGATCACCATACGCCTACAGGTGAATTTTTACCGGTGGCGAGTGTGGTTGTTGATCCGATTTGTGATAAAGGCGAAGAGTACTTTGGTGGTATCTGTGGTGCTCATGTTTTATATTTGGTGATGCATTATTATGCAGAGCATTTTTCGGGAGATCCGATTCAGTTTGTACCACAGATTGAACGTCTTCGTGTGTTCGCCGGTTTTGGTACCGTTTCGGATTCCATGCCTGTGTGGTATGAGAACCGTCCGTTGATTCGGGATGCAATCTCCATTTGCCGTTTAGTATACGGCGACGGTACTCCGGAAGTTGTCAATTCTATTCCAGGTTGCGAGATTTATAAGCGTGCATTCCTTGGATTATTTTTGATGTTAAAAGCATTTCAGGAACGGAATAAAATTAAAGATGGAAGCTCAATTGATGAGACGTTTTTTGCGTTTTATGTGGCTCCTGCTTTTAACTCAATTAAGCGGATGAGCAACTCGGTTGAGTTAGCTTATCAGGTGTTCTTTGGGGGTGAAACAGCTTCTGTTGAGAACATGGAAAAGATTCTGGAATTGACGGATCAACGGAAGGCTTTGGTGGAATCTTCTTTGACGGAAATGTTGCATGATAGTAACCAGCCTTGGGCTCCATACATCTATCTTACGGATTCTCCTGTTGGTATCCGTGGGTTGCTTGCACAACGGGTTTTAGCGTTGACAGGAGAGCCTGTTTTGGTGGTAAGTGATGTGGGTGGAGGAAGGTTATCTGGGTCAGGTCGTTGTCCAAGTTGGTTCCCATTCTTGGACTTAACAGGTGACTTGGATTACGTGCATGCAGCAGGACATAATCCCGCGTTCGGAGTGAGTTTAGATGATACCTCTGCGTGCGATGCTTTGCTCGCATTTCTTCGGGAAGAAATCGTAGAACGGAAACCTCAAGATTTGACCGTTCTTAACCGGCCAGACTTTAAAATCTCTACAGTGGATGATGCAGCAGACACAGATATTGATATCGAATTGTTCGAAGATTTTCTTGCTGAATTAGAGATTTATCGTCCGTTTGGAGCGAGTTTTCCTGCACCGGATTTGGAACTTGAGTTCCGTCCGATGGAGGGTTCTTGGTCTTACCTTGGAAAGGACAAGAATCATATAAAAGTGCTTTTACCGCATGGTTTTTCACTGCTGTGTTTTAACCAGGCTGCATATTTCCCGAAGGACATTTATGTGGATCAGATGCCGAAGGTTATTTCGGTACGAGGTCATCTGAATCTGAATGAATTTGCTGGTATAAAGAGCGTTCAGTTTTTAGGTTCCTTGGGTGAAGAGGTCGATCAGCGAGGATTGTCCGAAGAAGGAGTGGTAACGGATGAAATTGAGGACTAATACAAAGAGTGATGTTGTCTACGGAATGTCCATTGTGTGTTTAGCAATATTCTGGATTTTTTGCTATATGCTGATGTCCTATGTGATCAGTTTGACAGGTCTCGACAATCAGATTACAAATCTTATTTGTAATGTGGTAGCATTGATTGGATTGCTCATTTGGGCAAGACATGATAGTCAAATTAACCCCTCTTTGCCAGAAAAACAGTCATTAAAAATGTCTGCTTTTGGGTGGGTAATGGTGCTCGGAGTATTTGCTTTATTGTTCTCAAGTGTGGAGATTTTGGGTAACTTTATTTATACTTTATTTCCTACCTTTGGGGTGTCAGCAGAGTATGCAAATATGAGCGATTTAAGCGTTTATATTTATACCATTGGTGCTGTTACCGTGGGCCCTGTTATGGAAGAATTATTCTTCCGGAGATTCGTTTTTGCGAAGCTTCGTGGTCGGTTTTCCTTCTTGGTATCCACTACGATCTCAACGTTATTGTTTATTGCGTTCCATGGCACTTTGATGCATATTCCTCTCGCTGTCGGACTCTCACTCGTTACCTGCATGTTCTATGACATGACAGGTCAGATTGGATGGAGTATGTTCTTCCATGTGTTGTTTAATTATCTGGCAGCATCGTTTATCATCGTGGTACCGATGCCTGTGTGGGTAGCAAGTATTGTTTATGCTGTAACGCTTTCACTTTTTATTCTCGCTTATATTTACCGGAAACAGGTTTTCGGTAAGTATTTGAAGGCTGGCAGTCTTGCTCAATTCGAAGCTTTTTTAGATGAGAAGAGGAAGCATTTAGAGACTTTGGGACAGACCAATACAGGTGCTGAAAGTGAACAAAAAGCCGAGTGATAATCTCGGATTAAAGCCACCGAAAGGTGGCCTTTTTTGTGTCGTTTTTTCGCTGTATTGGGTCGTTTATTGAAAGCCTTTCAGTATCTTTCTCACTCCGTTCAGCGGTGATCTCACTCGTGTATTATCTTGTATTTTGCTCTCACTCGGTTCGTAGTCTCACTCGTGGTTAGGTCTCACATTTTGTCTCACACAGAACTGATGAAGTCGTTTTATGATAATTAGTTCTTTACTCACACTGTTTGTCTCACTCATATATTGTTGTCAATGAAGTTGACTTTTATATCGAGTTTATTTCTAAAGTCGATATCATTGGAAAAGGTACAATGTATTTATTCTCACTCAAAATTATATTGTGCAGTTTTGTCAAAGGTTGTTTTGGGCAACCTCTGTCAAAGGTCATTTTGAGCGACCTTTGTCATGGTTAATGAGGAATATAATTTTGATTTTTTCTCACTCAATGTATTTCTCACTTATGAATCCAAAAATGCAATTTTTTGATTTGTTATCATTATCCCTGGGATAATGATTTTTTTCTCACACCGGGGAAACTTGTTTCCGGTATTCTTTAGAACATTTCGTGAGAAATGCCGTTTTTGTTTTTTTACGAAATCATGAACAATGATTCAGATTTATTAATCTGGACAGAATGTTGATTTCGGATCTCGAAAAAGCGTCAATAGACGGTTTTTCGTTGGGCACCCAAGCCGTAGGCGCAGGGCAAGCGGCTGAAAGCCGTGCAGTAAGGCTTCGAATCAGCGGTGACGCTGATAAGAAGCGATACAGAATATGCGTAGCATATTGTGTATCGGGGTTTGTCAGCTATGCTGACCGCAACATAGTTGCGTCAAACCCCCTTATGCCCTTTACTTGTTTTTCCATTGGCATGTAGCCTAAACCGTTAAGGTTTAGCGAAATGCCCAGTAATGGAGGCTTTAAGCCGGTAAATTACTGAAGGCTGAAGGGGCGTTTTTGAGGTAACTTGAGGTTACTTCAAGTAACACATAGCCCCTGAAGCCTTGATTTTACTGCACCCCAAAGTAACTTCACTTTTGGCGTTCTGACGTCAAAAGTTACCACATATATTGGACGTAAGAAATACGTAATAATTTTGCCCCAAAAGGTGCAGTAAAATCTGTTTTAACCGGAGCCTTTAACGTTCTGTTTGACGTATGTGAAACATCCTTTATGGGTTCTCATATCGCACCGTAATATGAGCGTTAATAGGCGGAGGTTGATTCCTCGGTATAGGGTCATTTAGGAACGTTGTATGAGTGCCAAAAGGAGAGTGATAATAGCAACCTACTGATAGGACGTTGAGTACTAAAAAGCAAGTTAGCTGATTTGATATCAGCGTGTTTATGCGACCTATGGAACGTGAGTAAAATAGGTTTTAAGCAGAAACACATTTATCGCCGTTTAGGCGATTATAACGCTTGTTGAAAGTATGGTTGCAACTTCATCCGTGAGGTGAAGTAACCGTTTAGGTTTCTCCTTTATGGGACGTTTTAGTTGGTGCCTAAATGACCCAAAGTCCCCGTTTCGTAGATGACCAAAACGTTAAGTGAAGGTCAGATGAATCGCAATTCATCGGGACAGAATGAGAAGTCCAGGATGAAGCATATCTGCAGAATATTGCAACAGTCTATGGGGCAATATAAAGCACTTTTATGTTGCTTCATGATGGACGATAGCACGTTGAGTGCATATGGGGTTAAAGATGCTTTCATCTTCGACCTCCTATTCACGTGAGGGACTATGGATGGGCTACGTTGAGTAGCAGAAGAGTCATTCTCGTGGTTGTAGCGAGAATGAACAAAGGAACATTTGAGTGCAGATTTAATCCACATATTTCGTTGTAAAAGAAAGCAGCAAATTGGGACTCAGTATGATGTCCCTTATTTGCTGGATAAACCGCAGTTTATCATCCCTATTCAGACGGGTTTACGAGAGTAGTGAAGTTGTCCAATCGTGAGATCAGATGGGATACCCAAAGGGTACTGAACGAGAATTTGCGATTGCCCGTGACAAGTCTTGTCTTTTGTTTGTTTGAGTTTCGTAAAATTCGAGTTTTAGCAGAGACGATTAATCTTTTTAAGGTTTCGGCACGGAAGCTTAAAAAGTTATGAGGAACAAGAAAATGAGAATTTTTCGAAAGGAAAATTCCCCGAAACCAACGGTCGGTTGATGAAGGAATTAGCTCCTTGTTTGCTAATTCGTTCAGCAGGGTTTCGGAGAAATACGGTCAAGCAAATTTCGAGTAAACGTGGCTGTTTCATCATAAAAAAATAGGCACCCGAAGGTGCCTATCAATGCCCAAAGGACGCCCCTTAATTTTGTGCATGTTTGAGCCAGCAGGAATCTGGATCGCAGTCAGTTTCTGCGTAATGGCAGTTGGAACACATAGGATCAAACAGGGGGCATTCAGTTTCTTCACTGCACTCTTTCAAGGGGGCAGGAAGAGGGCAACCAACGCACTGTTTCATTGTTTTTAATTCCTTTCTATATTCGTCATAATCGGCTGTAGCAACTGAATAAAAATTCTCAAGTGTCACTTAATAAAAATTGTATAAAAAGTGGCACCTTTCGGTACCATATCTATATGAACGTTGCCTACTGATTTTAAGAGCAAACACCGGCGCGAAGCAGCAGCCCAGCTCTTTACTTTCAGAGGACGATTATCTTCGTTTATTCGTAATTACTCCCGGATGCAATCACGACTGTGATTGCATCTTCATAACGACCAAAGGGAGTTATCGTAGGTTTTTATATTGCACCGGGAGTTGGTTCAAATTTTGAACCAAAATGTTGTTTTGTTGATTCGTTTCGAAATGAAATGTAGAAACGTGATTGGTTGTATTGTTGTAAAGAATAGTTTCTAAAATTGTTGTTTTAGAAAGTCTTAATAAGACGATATTGCTGTGGTACAAGGGGAGGTGGTGGGCGTCCTTCAGGACAAAAAGTAGCGTGACGTGAAGGATCTTTGATCCCGCGCGGAACGCTACGATAAAAAAGAAAATACTAAAGAAAAAATACCCAAAAGAAAAAAAAGAAGTCACCCGTTAGGGTGACTCTTCGAAACGCCATTGTAGGTTCAATATTTTGAACCGTTATCAGGTGCTTCGGACGCCTTTCCGATACTCCTGAATGGCTTCGTAGGTGTCCTCGTCATAACCGAGATAGCGATAGGATTCTTCGCATTGGATTTGGCAATCGAAGGAATCCCAGTAGGCACCTGATGCAGGCTTGCAGGAGATGTCACGGGTATCGCTGTCGATAGATCCGAGTACATTATCGATCGTCTGATTACTCATGGTAATTCTCCTTTGTTTTTTATTTTTTGATATGATTAAAAACGTCTTAACCATTCGCGGATTGCACCCGCGAGTTTGGTTCCGACACCCATTGTAACGGGGAGCATTGTGGCAAAAACAAGCACCGTAATGTACGCCCAAATGGAGTCGAAGCCGAGGAAGACGTAATGACCCAGTTCGGGTTCGGAGGCGAGAACCAAACACTTCAGTCCAACATGGATGAAGATGCTCAATTGCACCATGCAGATGCCAAAGAAGGCGTAGTCGCCACGGCATGCATAGGTGAGTGCAGCTGCGAAGAGCGGAACGGAAACCATGAGGATGAGTGCACAAACCTGTGCCAGTTCATCATGGTCGTACATGAAAACGGAGGTATATGCCGTATAGCAGGCAAAGACCGTGCACAGGAGCAGATAGATGCGGTTTACGACGCGATGGTGACGGGCACGTTTTTTCTGTGCATAGGCTTCATTCATGTAGTACATAATGGTTCTCCTTTTTAAAATTTTTCAATTAAGGGTCAACGCGGTCGAGGATTTTCTCTTCGATGAAATCCTGTCTTTCTTTGCCGAGAAGACCTTTCGCATCGGCTTCTTTTTCGCCGTCGGTAATGGCGCTGATAATGCGATCAGCCATACCAGGGAACAGGCGAAGATAGGTATGAAAAAGATTATTTTTCATTGTTTTTTCCTCCGTTGTTTTTATCGCAGTTGCACCCGAACAACGATGCACGACGAAGGAGTGCAGAGTGTCTCACACGTTCTTTTGTTTTTTACTTAATGTGTTTCTTTTGACTTTTATGCTTGTTGTTATAAAAAAATAAAGCGCCAAAATATGGCGCAACTTTTAGATGCTTTGAATTGCTCGGAGGAGGGCTTCATGAACAGGTCCCACGAGCGTTAAAACCAGGGTGCAAACAATGCCAAGTGTGCCAAGGACTATATGAAGTATTCCTGCAGACTTCGAGGTCATTGTGGCGATCTCCTTTCGTATGTTTTTCAAAACAGCATTATAGCACCCGAATATGTTTTGTATAAGATTACGTTCACACAAAATTAGAAACTCATTTGGGTACAGAGAGCAAAAAAATAATCCTCTCTCTGTTACCCTTTAGGGTAATTGGAAGAGGATTATCCGATGCTCATCAGCTGGGAGACTGCCCAGGCGAGCATGGCTCCGGAGATCAGGAACTGACGCCGGATTCCGCGGTTGACCCGACGCCGATGGGCGGTGCCACGGTCATGATTGCGGATTTCGCCAGTGCCGGAGAAGATGAGGCGGATGCAGCCGATCACGAACAGGGTGAGGCTTGCCATAAAAGCTACGATAACGGTCATGTTTTTGCACCGTCCTTTCTATTTTTTTGTTCTTGTGGTGAGTTTCTTTTTTTCTCACTCTTCGCTACTACCCTCGACTGACAACCTACTGGGATAGATGGGGATCCGTATGAGTTACGTACAAGCTTCAGTTCCCCGTGAGGATGGTCAGTTTTCTTATTGTCAGACTACGCTGCGGATGCAGCGTGTTTGTTGTATGATTGTGTATTCAATAAAAAAGTGCGACCGAAGTTGCGACTGGGGAGGGTGTTTACACTCCTCCTCCAGCAACAACGGAGGGAGCTAAAAGAAAAAATTATCATCTCTCTCTTTTGTTGTTTTCTGGGTTAAAAAAACAGCTCTCCCGAGGGAGAGCAGTTTATGTTTTATGCGTGATAGTGCCTGGCAAACACTGGATGTGAGGGTTTTCCAGCAGTGCTTCCAACTTTGACAAAACCCGCTTTGCGAAGAGTTTTTATCATGATGGCTTCCATTTGCTTCTTTGTCATCCCTTCAGGTGGCTTATCCGGATTGACAATCAGGACTGCGTAGCGCAGGGTCTGAAGATATTTATCAAAGAGCCGATCCAGATTGGTGAGGATGATCGAAGCCAGATGTTTCTGCCGATAGTCTGGGTTGACAAACAAGCGACTGATGTAAACACAACATGGGTACATAGTCGGATACTCTTCGTCTTCAAATGAAATGTATTTCTTCCATTTCTGCAGGACGTCGAATGCTTCCAGTGCATCGCCATCCTGTTCATCCGCGTAGGTAAGCATAGACATATCATCGATGTAGTAATCAGATGATTCATCAATATGCCATCCGTAGCAGGTGAGAAGAGAGACTCCGTCGTCTGTGCGGGCATCAATGGAAAACATGGAGCAAATATCGTGGTCGATTGCCGGTCCGGACAATTTGTCTTCCAGGGGAGCGTCTGTCTCCCCGCGTGCAGTTTCCTGAAAATCAGGATGGTTATCATCAGGCCAGAGATGAATTTCATCTTTGGACGCAAGATGCAAGTGGAGTGTGACCGGCGTTTCAGTAGAGAGCGGTTTTGACATGGTTTGTTTTGTCTCCTTTCGGATATTTTTTCATACTCTTGTTGTTTGTATGAGAAAAGTAAGAATTTAGATTGCACATAGCTGGGAATAATATGGAGGCGTTGATGTACATTGTGTTGATTTTTGAGCTAAAAGAAATAAAGGTTGTAGGTAAAAAATTTGCGGTAAAAGAGAAAAAAATATATAATAAGTATATCTTGAAGAAAGCGTGGGTGAGAACGGATGGCGGAGCAATTAAAAACCAAGAAGGCACATAAAGGTTTGATGATAGGATTATCAATTGGATTAATTGTGAGCTTTATTGTTGCACTGGTAATCTATTTGGCTTTATGGACAAAGGTGATTAATGTCCGTTGGACCAGGCAGAGTTCTATCAGTGCGATGATTGGAATGTGTGTGGCAATCTTGTGTTTTTGCGTAGCCGGCGTTTGGCTGGTTCTGGAGCTGACTCGAAATAAAGCATGGGCACGAAAAGCTGTAGTAACCGTGCGAACGGTACTGGTAGGTTTACTTCTTGTCTGCTATGCAGGTGTGGGTTTTTTGATGTGGCAACATATGGATGCTCAATTGATACATTCCGACAATGTACATCTGACTGATTTTGATGAAGGGACGATGCATGGGTCATTTGATTATATTTATAATAAGCAAGGCGAGAAAATTGTTGGACAAGACGGCAAACCGGTGAAGATTTATATTTATAGTGAAGACTATAGGATAGGTAAGAAGTATGCCTTGGTTGATAACGAGTATGGTCGTATTGTCGGACATAATGAGCAGGATCCGATTTTTGAAGAGGCGGAGAAGCAACCCATGTGGGAGCCGTTTGAACCAGCGAAATAATAGGGAAGTTTGGTGACGATGATATGGAGATGCCACGCGGGATAAAGAAATGGATGATGATTAATCTCATTGTTGTAGCTGTCGTTATATTCGCCATTGTAATTATAGATGCAACACCTTTAAAGGATCATAAAACGCGAATATTAAGTTTTATGATTGTTCACTCTTTATTGGCAACTTCGTTGTCGCTGGGACTTGCATGCTTGATCGGCGGTATTAAGATGTTGCATAAGATTATGGCGGTGGAACCGGCAGGAAAAGCAGTTTTGTCAATATGTATTGGCATCTTTATCATAGGCGTGGCTATTTATGGGGCGTTTGGTATCGATGTTCCTGCATTGGTTGGATCACATGAGTGTCCTCGCATTGAAGCGTTTGCGAGAGGTGATGGTGTATCTGAAGTTCGTGTGTATGATCATCAGGGGAATGTATTTTATGACCAAGATGGACACGAAATATGGTTGGTCTGTGATGAAAACCACGTAGTGAAGATGAAGGATGGTTATGTGGTATGTAGCAGATCGGACTATGAGGTTTCGGATGAAGAGATGGAAACGGTTGAGGATCCGTTTTTACCGAAGGACTGACCTATTAAGCGAGTAGAAAAAAAAAATAACTCCCATGATGAGCTTCATGGGAGTTTTATTAGACCTGAGCGATCCGCGGATGACCATAGCGGAATCCCGCAGCGATTTTGCGGGCATCATCAGCGGTATCGAAACCCTGAGCGTTGACCAGGAAACGGGTCCACTGGGAGGTCCTCTTTTCAGTCGGCTTCACCAGGGAAGGGTCCTGAAAATAGAGGACGGTATCGTTAGCGGTGTTGTCCGCAATAACGATCCACTTACCTACCAGCTGGCACAGACGCTCGGTGCGTTTCGCCTGCAGGTAATTGTTATTAGTCATTTTTGCAATTCTCCTTTTCACAATCACACATTTATGAGTCAATGGGGGAACATCAGAAATAAGATGACGCAGCCCACGGCTACCCACGCACCGTGGCGTACAATCTTTTTCAGGGTGTTCGTAACTGTTTCTTTACCCCGGGATGGGTTGAAACAGATACGCATCATCCCCATTTTGCTGAAGAGGAAGAACTTGCTGATCAGCAGAGCGAGGATGAGC
>JAEEGL014357021.1_pt1 | contig 105509 bp, 101 predicted proteins | sample 9134231 | NCBI WGS metagenome assembly JAEEGL01 (sample SAMN16246548, study PRJNA631951) | gut metagenome | biome: gut microbiome; feature: rumen; material: fiber-attached | host: Bos | place: Iran: Karaj | collected 2018-10
AGCAATAATATATAGTGAGATGTCTTTAAAGTATTCCAAGTTCTTTTCATACATTGTATCAAAGATATTAATATCTTTTAACATTTGAATCTTATCTTTTTCAAGACCATTTTGGATTGTACCAATATTTGTTTCAATCTTAGAATATCTTGCTCTTACACGTTCAAATTCTTTTTTAGCTCCACCAAATAGTTTTTCAAAGAAACCTACTTTTTGTCCTGCTACCTCTTTATCAAATGTTTTAATTTCAGATACTAAAGTTGCTAATAGTTCTCCAACGTCTCCCATATCCTTTGTTTTTACATTTTGTAAAATTGTATCAGAGAATGAAGCTACTTTATCTTGAGCAGCTGCACCAAATTGTAATATTTGAGTTGCATCATTAATATCAATTTTAGCAGTAAATTCATCAATAGCAGCTTTTTCTTCATCAGTTAAGTTATCATAGTTTAAAGTACTTTCTACTTTTTCTTCTGATACTTTTTCATTACCTGCTACTAATAGTTCGACATCTTTCTTCTCAAATTCTTCTAGATTAATATTCATATTCATACATATACCTCCTATTTAAGACCATCTATTAATGCATTATATTCATTCATTTTTAAACCAGATACGGTACTAGTTATTTCTTGTGGAACAGGTATACCTATTTTAGATACATCATATTTTCCACCAGTAACACCAGTTCTAAATCCATATTTTTCCCAAGCGATTTGTTGAATTCTTTCATTTTCTTCAAATGCTTTATAAAGGATTTCACCATTCTCTGTAAAATACATATAACAGTGATTATTCCATGATGTTGGTTTTGGATAAAGGATTCTAATACGATCTTTTACTTGTTCAAAACCTTTTTTATTTGAATTAGAGAAATCAATGATACTCTTTTCATAATCAACGATTATTTTTTGAGCACCCATACCAGCTCTTAAATATTCTTGGAACAAGTCAGCTGGTGTAAATTTCATATTACCTGATTTAATATATAAATCTTTTAACTTAGGCATATTCTTTTTAATATTAGCTTCATTTACTTCACCTTTAGATAGGATAGCAAGAAGTAATCCGTAATATGTTGCACCTGGACTTGATTTAACTGGGTCGATTGATGAAATACTTACATTACCATAAATATCATCAGTAACACCTAATTCACTCCACTTCTTACCATTTAGGATAATATCTACTAAGCGATCCATATCTGTTACATAATAAATACCATCTTTTTCTTCAGCAAGACCATTAGCGATAAGGGCATCTACTATTTTATCCCAACTATAGAAAACAATTGGTGTATTAAGAGTTAATCCTCCTCCTAATACGGTATAACGTTCCGCTTCATCATCTACTGGTTTTTGTTTATAGTATTCATAGTATCTAATATCTGATGTAAACAATGCATCATATTTAGTTACTCCTTCAGAATTAATAGTAAACTTCTCACCATTTTCCATTCTTGAAATGATATCTTGATTACCTAAACCAATAGTTTCTCTAATTAATGGTTTTGATACGGTTTTACTATTACTCCATGTATCAAAAACAACATTAATCTTATATTCTTTTCTTAAAATCTCAAGTACTTCTTCATCTTTTAAGAAATCTTCTTTACCTCCACCTGTTGCTACATAAATAGTTGTTAAACTATTATCAAGAATACCACCTTTACTAGTTAAATTCTTAATTAAGATAATAGCTCCAATTAATACAACAAATATAACAATACCAATAATTGTTTTCTTATTCATCTTTATCCTCCTTCTCTACGTTTATACCTGAATCATCCAAGCCATCAGCTTTAAGCATGGAATTAAATACTTTCATCTCAGCATCGGCATCAACAATATCTTCTTGATATAAACTAGATAATATTTTTTGAAAAGATTTATTTACTTCATTAATCATCTTAGCTGCTGACTTCATAAACTTTTTACTATCACTAGATTCTAATTTTTGATTTTCTATTTCATCATATCTTGATACTATTTTAACAAGTACTGGTAAATAGTAATCAAAGAAATTAGCAATACTTTTTTCTCTTTCAGGTTCACGAGCAACAACATTAATTATTTTTTCGATTGTCTTACATATTTCTGATAAATCATTTTGAACATTTTTATCTTCAACTTTATTTATCATAGAATATATATAACTATAATCTCTATTAGCTTTTTCTATTTTCTGATATAACGGTTTGTTCTTCTCTTTTAATTTAGCAATCTTTCTACTATCAGAAAACATAAGTTCTGATGCACCGAAGGCTGTTGCTCCTATTGCTACACTTGCCCATATTGGCGCAGTAGGAATCAATAAGAACGGTATTGCAAAGAATGATGCACCAACGATTGCTGAAACTACATTTGTATTCTTCATATATCCCCCTATGAATATTCTCTTGTTTCTTTAAAGGCTTCAACTAAATTTGTTTTACCATCAAAGACTTTACCATTAGTAAGTTCAGCTATACGATTAAGTTCATATTCGTAAGCACTTCCAAAGGTAATTGAGAATACTGGTATTTTTAGATTATATCTTTCATAGTAATTTCTAAATGATTCATATGAATTTCTTGTATCATTACTTGCACCATCGGTCATTAAGATAACCGCTACATTATATTTATCATCTTCATCTTTTAAAATTTCAAGAGCTTTAATAGCCGCTGAATATAAAGATGTTGTTCCACCTGGTGAATGACTCTTAATATTATTTAGTAAGTTATCCGTTTTACTACCATCATTAGTAACCCACGCTTCTTTAACATCAGAAGCAAATGGAACAATTGTTATTTTATCTTTAGAAGTAAACTGAATATTATCATTCTTAGCTTCTTCACCTAAAATATATTCCATGGCACTTACTAATTCTTCATAACCAGTTCCATACATACTACCTGAATAATCAAGGCAGAACACAATATGTGTTGGTTTTCTTAATTCTTCTTGATACATTGCAAGGGCACGATTAATTACTTCATCACTAGGGTATCTTATTGGTGAAATATACTTTGTTGTATCAATACCCCATTCAGGATTAAAGATATCCTTAGGCGCTTTATTTGTAACACCTCCATACCAAGTACGTCTTCCATAACTTTCTAATACTTTTTGACCATCATTACTTAAGAAGTAATCTTGAATCTTTAAAAATTGTTCTTTTTTCTCGTCATCTTTATGATCAAGATAAGCAAGAACACTATCAGAAATTGATACACCATCTACTGGATATATTGCATATAAAGGTTCTTTTCCTTTACTTACTAATTTCTTATTAATATTTATAATTGATGATTCATAAGATACTACAGCTTCATAATCACCATTAATAAATAATTCTTCTAAGTAGTCTTCATCACCACTAGTTCGTTCTAGTCCTGTAAAGAATGTTTTCATATCATTCTTTAACTTACTACTATTTAACATATTTAAAGTTAGTACATCAGGATTTCCTGCTAGCGTTTGAAGAATACCTAAGTATGCTACAGCTCCACTATTAGTTTTATTGGGATTAGACATACTAAATTTTAATTTACCATCACTAATAGCATTTAAGATATCTTTAGTTTTAACGTCTTTACCAACAAAGCCTAATTCTTGAGCTTTACTCTTCTTTATTGCAAAGATAACCGGATTAATACTCATTGATTTAGATTCTGATAATGATACGTCAGTACGATATACCCATAGAGAGTTAGCTGACCATACAGCATCATACTTCTCTCCTTGATTTAATTTAGACATAATCTCAAGGGTATCTGCATACACGATATTTAAATCAATATCATTCTTACGAGCAAATTCTTTAATCTCACTATCTAATATTTCATTTTCACTACTAGATATTAAATTGAATTTACCTTCTTCATATGTATTACTAGGATTATCATTACCATAGTCACGGAAATTATCAAAGAAACCATCAATGGCCCTAAATACCATAAAAAAAGCAAATACAATTACTAATCCTTTAACTAAACCACTAAAATTATTATTTTTCTTCATAACCTATCCTTTTTAACCTATAATTATTATAACATAAAATAAATAAGAAACAATAAAATTGCTTCTTATTTTTTTACTATTATTATATAAAAATTCTTTTTTTAATTTCATCAATTAAACGACGATTAAAAGATATAATAAAGATCATTAAACTAACGATTAATATTGGAAGTGATGCATATAAACTCCATTTTAAATTAATAACTTGATACTTGTATAAATCACTTAAAATCTCTGTAACAATTAAAATAATGGATATTAAGAATAAGAATAATGATATTCCTCTTGTTAATCTCATCTTTCTTTTTATAAAAACAATGACACTTAAGACAATTATTAACCAAACAATAAAGACATTTGGAAGTACTAAGTATAAATACCAATGTAAGCCATTAGTTAAATATGCTATTGAGAATAATAAATACTCTATACCTAGTAAATTAATAATCGCTGGGATTAATTTATTACGATAATACAAGAATGATATTTGTGTCGATAAATATATGATTGATGATATTACATACATTGACCATGATATTTTACCATTAATACATATATTACAAATAATTGTTATTAATCCAAATACAAATAAAGTGAATAGTAATAATTTAGCAATATAACGTAGATCAAAATGTTTTCTTAAATCTAGTTTTTCAGAATAAGCTTTCTTTGCATTCTTATTCTTTAATACTGGTAATTTAGAATGACATAAAGGACATTCTTCTTCAATATCTTGTAATTTAACACCACATTTATAACAATACATTACATACCTCCATGATTACTTTCAATACTTACCTTTATACCCATATCAACTAACTTTGTAAAGAATAATCTTTCAAATTCTGTTTCTTTGATACGACTAGTAAAAGTAATATATAAATTATCCATACAAGAAATACAAGCTACAGCTCCATGTTTGTTTCTACTTCTTCCTATCATAAAGCCCATATCAGTAACATACTTTTGCATTTCTTTTGGAATATTAATTAATCCATAGTTAGAGAATGTTGTTGTATAATACCTATCACCCATTAAATAATCACTTATTGATAAAGCTCTTTGTTTAATAAATGTTGGCATAATACGAATATAGAATTTTCTTTCCATATTAACATTACCCGTAAATTTAGATCTTAGTTTCTTTTCACTAACCATTAATTCTAATTGCGTTTTAGTTTCTTTGATTATTTCTTCTAAAGTATATTCACCTAACTTTGTATCAATCTTAGGATTAACATATGAAGAGAAATTACGTAATGTAACTGATTTAAAGAATCTTCTTAAATTAACTGGGATTGATATCTTAATAGGATGTTTCTTAGAATCATGATTATTATTTTGAATTTCTTGGAAAGCAAGAAACATAATACTTGTTAAGAAGACGGTTATTGTACAATCATATTTCTTACATACTTCTTTTAAATTATTAATATCAATTTTACCTGTAATAATATTTAATAAGTGACTAGGTAGTAAATTACCTTTTAAGTGATAAGCAGGTTCTTCTTTCTCTAAACTACCTACTTTACCGACATATTTTTTAAAGCTATCTTCATATTCTTCTTTTTTAACATTATCAGATAAATTAAGGATCTTATCTGTATATGGAATATTAGCTTTATATTTTAGTTTTAAATATTCTCTTGCAAGAGTAAGTAATAAAGTTACTCCTCCAGTACCATCAGTTAGTGCATGAAAAAATTCAAGCGCTAATCTTTTTTCATATACCCTTACTCTAAACATAAAATAATTATTATCTGGGAAATTAATAGAACGCATCGGATTTTTAACATCATCTAAAATTGGGGGAATCCCATCAATCTTTTCTAGATAAAACCAAAATAATCCTCGCTTTAAGCGATATGCAAATGATGGAAGTCTTACTAAAGTATTTTCTAGTGCCCTACTAAGAATATCTTTATCAATATTTTCCTTAAATGTTAGGGTTAATCTAAACATCATTGCATATTTCTTTTTAACAGCTGGTGGGTAAATTAAAGCGGCATTATCTAGCCGCATCCATTTTTTACTCTCCTTCTTCATCTTTGATTAATTCCAAATCCTCATTAATAACGATTGGATCAAATCCTGATATTTCATCATATAACATTCCTTCAGGAATATCATGATATAAATATATCTTTTTACCATTCATAAAGGCTTCGTATAGTTCTAGAAATGTTGCCCCACCAATATAATTTACTAATTTACCTTTATCAAAATTTAGACATAATACTGCGTCCATTTGTTCAATCGTATATTTACTTTGATTGAACATTCTCTTTTTAAATTCAGAATGAAGGCCCATACTCCAAGCTCTTGCTTCAGCTTCAGGATCTTCATAAGAATTAGGAAGAGATATAACATGTCCTTTCTTCTCTAACTTCTTTTTAATTTCCTTAATTTCAGGATAAAACTTTTTACTACAAATAATTAATATTTTCATATAAACTCCTATTCTATATCTTTAGTAACATCAATCCATTTAACAAAATGGGAATAATCCTTTAATTCATTAAGCGATAATTTAATAGCGGTTCCACTAGTTCCACATGCTGGATAACAATATATATTTTTAAATAATGAAATATCGAGATACACTTTAACTCCTTCTTTAGGATTAAATGGACATACGCCACCTACAGGATGGCCTATAATATCTAGAACTTCATCTTTATCAATCATACTAGGTTTACAATTAAAAACTCTACGAAATTTATCGTTATCTATTTTAACATCTCCACTTGTAACTATCAGAATTGGATCATCTACTAAAAATGCTAATGTCTTAGCGATTTCTCTTTCAGTACAATTAAGTGCTTTAGCTGCTAAAGAAACAGTTTCAGTTGATTCCGCTAAGTAAATAATACGATCACTTAAACCTACTTTTTCTAAATATTCATATACCCTATTATTCATTACAACACCCTATTAATTATATCATAAATAATTAATTAATTTAATTTTGTTGTAAATAAGCCATGTTTATTACAATAAGCATAAACTGTAGCATTAGGAATATTTGGTAGTGTTACAATTGGCGTTTCACCAGGTACTAAATAATGAAAATACTCACACTTTTCATTACCAATCATAACCCACATAATATAGTGATCTATATCCATTGGATGAAGCATTTCACCTACTGTTACTTTAACTTCATTATCAACTACTTCAACTACTGGTACATGTTTTTCCATACTAGCATCAACATCATGATCTTTTATTTCAATCATTTCTTTACCACAGCATATTGTTGGTACTGATCCTTCTAAAACATGAATAACTTTGCCACAAACTAAACAACGATAAAATTTCATATATCCTCCTATACTCTCTTTTCTTTATCTATTATATTCTTATAGAAAATACTTGAAATATTCTCTAGTGCTTTATAAGCCTCTTCTAAATTAATTTCTGTAAAATCTAGATAATCTAAGTTGATTTCAATATCTATTCTTTTTAAATACCATAATAAAGTATTATAAAAACTAATTAAGAAATAAACACGATTATTAGCTTCATCTAATTTACCCCGTCTCGATAAAATGTCATAAATCCTATCAATTGGGGAGATAATACCTGTATCACTTGCCATTAAATCAGAAATATTTAAGATACGATCATAATCTGTATAATTAATGTTTCTTAATACTTTAGATAAATCATCATATTCACTTTCATATTCTTCCATACCATCTTTAAACTTAATCTCAATATCAGGTACTTCATTACAATTAAATCTTCCTCCATTAATAAAGGAATGTGTTAATGTAGCTCGTGACTCAGGAATATTTTTAAGTTCATGAAAACCACTGGTTACATGACGAAAATCGTGATGATATTTTCTTCCATAATCATGTAATAATCCATAGTTAAATGCTAACTCAGAATCTAGATTTAATTTACTAGCAAGAATCTCACATAACCTTGCTTCATATAAGGAATGCGATATCCAACTACTAGTATTTATATTATTATTTATAACGTTACTACCTAATGTCTTTCCACTTTCAATAATAGAATATGCAAACTCTAATAATTTATCTTTAATCTTTGGATTACCTTCTTGAATATATTTATAAGCGTCATTAACACTTATTTGATAATATTCACTTACTTTATAACAAAGATAATTCATATCTTCATATTTAATATTATGTAAAAGTAATAGAAAAGCATCTATATTAGACATACTTTTCCTTGGTACTTCTTTTAGTACTTTAAGAGCATCTATATAATCATTTGCTTCTTCAAAATATACACGCATTATATACTCCTTACTAAATTTAATATAACATAAAAAAAAAGAAAAATTAATTTCTTTTTCTTTATTTTACTAATTTATGTAGTAACCATACAAAGATGCAAGCGCCTGCTACAGAAACTAAAATTGTTCCAAGTAGATTTGATGCTGCAATACCAAATAAACCTAAAACAAAACGACCAACGAAACCACCGATTACACCAACGATAATGTTTCTAATAAGTCCACCTTTAGTGTTCATAATGATACTTGCTAACCATCCTGCTACTGCACCAATTGCTAATGTTATAAGTAAATCTGTTAAATCAGGCATTACAAATAATAACATAAGTTCATCTCCTTTAATTATATTCTATCATACTTTTTTTACAAAAAAAATATGTTGCAAGCAACATATTTATTTTTTCTTAGAATGTTTTTTATCTTGTTTAACTTCTTTTGTTTCTTTAACTTCTTTTTTGTTACTACGAGATAATTCTAATTTATCTTCTAAAGCTGTAAATTTGTAATTAACAAAAGCACAAGTTACACCAACACCAGCAATAGTTGCAAGTACTGTACATAGAACAATAGCAGTTGTTGATACATTTCCTTTTGTATAATTACCATTTTCATCTTTTGGATTTTCAACCATTTCTACCATTACATCATAACGATCATCTTTTTTAGTATCATATAATGTTTTAATAGCAGATTTGATTTCTTCATTCCAACTTTCTGAATAACCACCAAAGATCTTATCACCAATAACGATATAAGGTACACCTTCAGCAGCTTGACCCATGTATTTACCTACTTGGTCCATTAATTTAGCATTATCTTCGTTATACCATACTTCATAAGAAACAACTTTAAAGTATTTACCATAATCTTCAACAATACTATTCATAAATTCTAAGAAAGCATGACAAAAGCCACATTCATGTCCACGGAATAAATAAATGATTGCTTGATCATCTGTTTCTTTATAAGTATCAAGTGCTTTACTAGGAGTAATTCCTTCTTGTGTTAAAGCCTCTTTTAATGTTTCTTGTTTAACCTCTGCTTTTGTAGCTATTGGTAATAATAAACAAAGAGCCATTAATAAAACTAATAATGTTTTCTTCATATCTTCATCCTTTCTATTAAAATTATAACACAAATTCAATTGATAACAACAAACTTAACACTAAATAATTATTTTTTTATTTTCTTTAAAACTAATCCACCATAAGGCTTAATAATATTAGAATCTTTATCATTAAGTCGATAAAGAATTTCACTATTTAAGTATTTTTCAGGAACTTTTAAATTAATATCATTAGGTGTTCGATTAACAACTACTAAATAACTCATTTCATCATCATCTTTATAACGTTCATACATAAAATACTCTGGATTTACTTCATGCAAATAAGTACTTGCATTTTTTAAGAATGGATCATTTTTACGTATTAAACCAATTCTTCTAAAGTAATTTAAGATTTCTTGATCTATATTATTCCATGGGAAAGGTTGTCGATTATATAAGTTACCCATTCCTTCAACACCTACTTCATCACCATAGAATATTGATAAGATACCCGGGAAGAAATTTAGAGCAAATAAATAAGCTTTATAGATAGCAATTCCTCTTTTTTTATCTTCAGGGCTTAATCGATAATTTTTACAAAAATCTAATTTCTTTAATTCATCATCCCAATTTCCTAAATCCCATACCCAATCTCCAGAAAAATCATAACTTGAAAAAAGATTTAGAGCTCTTGATATATCATGTGTTGATGTAAAGTTCATTAGGGTCTTTATTTTTTCTGGTGGATAATGCATTAAAATATCTAATACGGTCCACCATAAAGTATTACAATCACCATACTTAAAATATCTGATTAAAGAATCACATAGTCGATAGTTCATAACACTATCTAATCCCCTACCACTAGTATAGTAATTACGATGATGTAAGAATTCTTTTTCAAGGGGACTTTCCCATACTTCACCAATAATAAAACCATCAGGTTTATTTCTTGTAACAGCTTTCTTAATACCTTCAATAAAATAGTCACTCAACTCATCCGCCACATCAAGACGAAGTCCATCTATTCCTAATTCAAACCATTTATCAATAACACCACCTTCTCCAAAGATAAAGTTTTGCCATTTAGGATTCTTACCATCACAAACAGGTAAATTAGGCATTCCCCACCAATGATCAAAATATGTTTTACCATTAGCAGCATGTTTACAATAGAAGTCATAATAAGGAGAATCTTTACTTTGATATGCTCCTACACTATCATAATTTCCAAATTCATTAAAATATTTACTATCATTACCAGTATGGTTAAAAACAGCATCTAAAATAACATACATACCTTTTTCATGAGCTTTATCACATAGTTCACGTAAGTCATCATCATTACCACAGTATGGATCGATTTCCATATAATCACCAGCATCATACCTGTGATTAGATTGACTACGTACAACCGGCGATAGATAAAGTATTTCAACACCTAAGGATTCAATATAATCAAGTTTTTCAATAATGCCTCGTAAGTCACCACCATAGAAATCATTATTCCAAACACCATTCTCATCAGGACCTGCTTTTAATGGTGAATCAAAACTAGGATAAAGATGTCTATTGGGCATTTCTTGTTTTACGGAATTCTTTTCTCTATTAAAACGATCTACAAAGATATGGTACATTACTTTACCTTTTGCCCATTCAGGAAATTTAGATTTACCTGGCAACTTCCACATCTCATTACGAGATACTGTATTAATATTATCTTTATTCTTCTTTTTATAATAAATAAATGTATGATTGGCTTCGAAAGAAAAATAATAGAAATAATCATCATCATTATCTAAAGTAAAATCACCATGGAAATAAACAAAATTATCTTTATTCTCTACATGGTGTAATTGAAAAGCATGACGAGCTTCATCATTTTCAACAATACATTTCATTCTTTCGATAAATCCAATAGACATTGGAACTTTTATTTCAACATGATACTTGCCACCATTTTCTAACTTTTCAATTTGCTTAATAGAAAATTTAATATTATTTAACTCTTTCATATTCTACCCTCTATTATAAATTTAACACATAAAAAAAAAGAAGTAAATTAAGATGACACTTTATGTGTCTCAATTAATTTACTTATTCTCTCTCTTAAATTTTTATTATCTTTTTCTACGTTTCCTGTTACCTTAAATGGTTTATCAAAAACATATATTAATTTCTTAAAAGGATTAAAACTCCCAATGATTGCAAAAGGGATAATTAAGGAGTTTGCTTCATGAGCCATTTTAACAGCTCCATACTTAAATTCCATTAATCCTCTTCCACGTTCTCTTGTACCTTCAGGGAATATTCCTATGATATTATCATTCTTCAAGCATTCAATGGCATCAGATAAAGCCTTACTATCATGACCATCTCTTTTTACTTTAATTAGTTTAACATGACGAAAGATAATACCTTGTGGATACTTAAATAAAGATTGCTTTGCAAGAAAATGAACAGGTCTTCTATTTAAAACAATTAAAGGTAATGGATCAAATAGATGAGTATGATTACCTGCTAAGATTATTCTTCCAGTTTTAGGAATATTTTCTTTACCTATTACTTTTGGATGAACAAATAATAGGTTAAATAACCATACTATTGGTTTTACAATATTATAAAGCATTCTTCATTCCTTCTTGAATTTCATCAATTAAGCTTTGATCATAATAAACTGTAAAAGCATCTTTAACAACTTTTAATTCAAAACGACTAGCTTCTAATACTTCTCCATCAATATTAGCTTTAACAGGATTTTCACATTCAATAATCATGTGATCACATTGAACATGTTTTACTTTAAACATATTTTCATGAGTTCCTTTTTTCATCTTAAAAATATATTTAATTATTGATGATTTATGCATATTATCAATAATATATGTATCCATCAAGTGATCATTAAGAAGTCCCTCTGGATTAATATGGAATCCTGATCCATAGTAACGTCCATTACATACCGTAATTGTTGAATATAATCCTTCTTCTTTTTCTCTTCCGATCTTTATTTTAAACTTCCTTGGTTTAAATCTAACAAAGTGACTAATAATTGCTGCATTATATCTTTGACTTTTTGGAATAAAAGTATTATGAACGACTTCATCATTACCATTAGCGATATCAGCATCAATACCAAAGCATGCAACATTCATACAATACATATCATTGATTCTAATTAAGTCAATATCATTTTCACCATCTTGTAATACTTCTTTCGCGCTACGATAGAAGTCATTGCCTGTTCCATAAGGAATAAATGAGAAAATATTATTTGTCTTAATAATCGCATTTAATACTCTATTCATAGATCCATCGCCACCAATAGCAAAAATCATATGTTTTGTATGGTTAAAACGATCAATAATTTCTTCTGTTGAAAAAGTTTCATTATTAATCATTACTTCATAATCAATTTTTCTTCTTTTACATACTTTCTTAATGACTTCAGCCATCTTATCAGTATTCTTTTTTAAACTAAAACGATTAATCAAAAATATATATTTCATAATATCACCTCTTTAATTGTATCATAAATAAGTAACATTTGATAGAAATAGACAAATAATATATAATTATTTATGGAGTTTTTATGAAAGTTATTAAAGAAAATGTATCTAATAAATTAATCGTTAATAAATCAATCTTTTATACAGATTTAATAAAAGTATATAAAAAAGAAGATATTAACGAAGAACTTAATAAGATAAAAAATAAGTATAAAGATGCTACTCATTACTGTTACGCATATATTATTGATGACTCTAAAAAATCTAGTGATGATGGAGAACCAGGCGGTACTGCAGGAGTTCCCATTATGGAAAGTTTATTAAATAAAGATTTAAATTATATTCTTTGTGTTGTAACTAGATACTTTGGGGGTATTAAACTTGGAGCTGGTGGCTTAGTAAGAGCCTATCGTAAATCTGTTATTGATACGATTAATAATACATCACTTCTTGATTTAATTGATGGTTATGAATTAACTATTAAAGTAAATTATGAAGAACAAAAAGACTTAGAATATTTAATTAAAGATAATTATCAAAAAGAATATGATACTATGGTAACTTATACTATTAGATGTAATAAAGAAATTAAAGAATTACTTGAGAATAAATATCAAATAGAATCAATGAAAGAAATAAAAATAGAAAAAGAAAACTAGAATAAATTCTAGTTTTTTTAATCTCCAAAATAATCTTTGACATCATTATATAAAGTATTCTTAGCCGTTTTTGCTTCATTAGTCCAAAAAAGAATTGTATCAAAGCCATGAACGCTTCCATGATATATATCTACTTTAGCAACACCATTAGCTTTTCTTAAATTATTTACATATTCAATAGTTTCTTGATAGAATGGTTCACCATCTAAAACATATGTAAAACATGGTGGTAAATTAGAATAATCTACTTCTTTAGATGGAGATGCATACTTAGGAATATTATCTTTTTTGTATAAATCACCTAAGTATAATTTCCAACCACGATGATTCTTTTTAGTATTCCAATTATAACCATTATTATCTCTTGATGAATCAGTATCATCACAATCTAACATTGGATAAAGCGGTATTTGCATATAGATGGGGATTTTAGCAACATCACGAGCATATAAGCATACAGCAACAGCTAAACCACCACCAGCACTCTCGCCTCCAACAATAATTCTATTTCTATCAATACCTAATTCATTAGCATAATTATACATATATTCAAGAGCACTACAACAATCATCAAAAGCCGCTGGATAAGGATATTTATTAGATCTTCGATAATCTGGTGAGATAACAATACTACCAAACTTCTTAGCTAATTTCTTCCCTATTGAAAAATGAACTAAATATGGTCCGCCTGACTCATAACCACCACCATGAATCCATAAGATACCTGGTAATAGTTTCTTCATCTTTTTCTTAGGCTTCAAGATAACAATCTTCATTACTCCTGATTTTGTTTCAATATATTTCTTTTCTTTATACATAATCACCGCAATAAAAACATTTTATCATAGATTTACTTAATTACAAAAAAAAGAATGAAATAATTCATTCTTTTTTAGTTATAATTAATCATTTTATCTCTAAAACTTTGGATTAATTGTTCATCTTGAACTGTGTTTGTACTACCATGCATATACCAATCTAAGATTTGTGAATTCGTTTTAAATTTATTATGCATGTAGGTAAAACGATTAGTAATACTAGATCCCGGTTGGGTACTATAGAAACGATGTCTATTTAATAACCCGTAGAAATAAGATAATTCATAATCTTCAAGACGTTCTTCTTCAGGAACACCTAATAATCCTTCAAGGAAATATGCAAGAGTACCTGTTCTATCAGTACCAATCTTACAGTGAAAATAAATATTAGTATCATCACTAGCGACAATATCTTGCATTATTTCTGTTATTAAGGCTCTTAATGCTGGATAGTTAGCTGGAAAATCTGTATAATCAATCTCATAATTTGTAATTTGTCTATTCTTATAATTACTAATCTTTGGATCATTTGCTCCATCACTAGCAGCACGTAAATCTATTTCTTCATTAATACCAAGTTTTGTTAGTTCATTAACATCACTAGCACTAGTTAATTTAACACCACGATAAAGTCGTCCATATTTAAGAGTACCATCAATAATAGTATCTCCATCAACGTCAACACTCATACCGCCTAAGTCACGTACATTACGTACACCACCCGCATCAATAAGTCTTCTTTTTCCAGATACTGTTACCGTACCATGAACATTAGTATCAGATGCTGATTCCCAGTAATATGTTTCCCCAGGAATCATATTATAAATAACACCGTTTTTTGTTTTCGTATATGATATTGAGTTACCCTTAGTTAGAGTGGTTGCATCTGACTCATATACTTTGACATCATCAACACCAGTATCAAAACCATCTGGTTTATCACAGAAATTACCGCTTGTTGCTGGACAACTTTGATAATTAGAACTTGCATCACATTTTGTACAACTATAATGATTAAAGTTATCATCCATATTTGTTTGGAAAGTAGATTCATTACCACTCCATGTTTCTATTTTATTATAGTATTCTGTAATAACATCATTAGTTATAGTGAAATTTGAATGTGTTGCAGTAAAACTCCATTTAGCAACATAAGTTGTACTCCCCGTTGGTTCAGTAGTTGCTAATACAGAAGTTTCATAAGTATTATCAGTATACCATCCTTCAAAGGTATATAAACCATTACTTGGAGTTGGTAAAGTACCTACTTGTGATCCTGGATCAACAATAATATATGTAGGTGATACTGTTCCACCATTAGCATCTAAATCAATACGATACTTTGGTGATTCACCTTCATAATAGAATAATTTATAAGCCCCTTCAGTTTGACTACTATTGCTTACAGCACCAGCTTCGTGATCAGTAATCTTACTCTCATCATTGATACCTTTAGTCTTACCTTTTGCAATACCATCATAGAATTGATAATTTACTTTAGTTTGAATTCCATAACTAGCGCCTGTCATTACAGGTACAGTATCAACAACACCATCTTCTCGACCAACAATTAACGTACCATCTTCATTATAAACAGCATTTGTTGTTGTTGATAAAATCTCACCACCAATAATCTTAATTGTTCCACCAGAAGTATGATTTTGAACAGTACCACGGGTAGCTTGGGCTTTAGATTCTAGATAAGCATCACCAGATATTTCAACATATCCACCATCATTGTAAACAGCTTGTCTATTTCCTGTAGCAATAATACTACCACCACTTATATATAGTTTACCTGTTGACTTAACATTTATTAAACCTTGACTTGTATCAGCACTAATTGTTCCATCACTAACTTCTAAGGTTCCATACACTTCAAAGATAGGAACACCACTCTTACAACCAACTGTATGATTACCTATAGATAGACTTACATGTTTACCAGCAGGTACTTCTGTCGTAAGCTCATTTGTTACACCAATATCTTCTAAGATTTCAAGAACAACTTTTTCACCTGTTGTATTAGTATTAACCCATGTCATAGCATCTTGAAGAGTATCAAAATATACATTTCCGATTCTTGCTACACCTTCAGGATCTTCCCATCTAGCATAGAAAGTTATATCTGCTGAAATAATTGTCGTTGTTGTTAATTGATGATCATCACTATCAAACCAACCAGCAAAGCCATAAGGATCTTTCTCGGTAGTTGGAATAGTATCAAGTGTTCCGCCAATATCAACTTCCATCGGTTCTACACTAGTTCCGCCATTAGTTTCAAACGTTACCGTAGCTTTTGGAATAGTTACAATAGAATCATCTAAGAATTCCTTTGGAACTTCAATTACTGGTCTTGCGGCATTAATAGATTCCGTATATTCTACTGTTCCATAATTTACAGAACGAGCTTGAATACGATAGCCACTTGTATCATCTGGATTAGCTTTTCTTATCCATAAACCTGAACGATATTCATTATTGCTTGGTTCAACATGAAATGTTGTATTCTCGAATAAGAATTCACAATCAGATATTGCTCCTGAAGTTACAAGAGTCATATTACAAGCTGTTTCAATATCATCTTGACTTATAAATCTCGCTGGTTTTCCATCAAACAATGTTTCAATATTATTCCATTGAGTTGTTGTTGGTAACATTGTTTCTGCTTCTGCATAATGGTAGCTACCATTAGTTCCTATACCATTAGTTCCCTGGAAGTTAGTATAGAAAATTAATACAGCATTAGAACCATTATCTCTTAAATAATAGAATCTTTCATTTGTATCATCATATACACCGTCACCATTTATATCACAGTTGAATGCATCACCTGGATTAAGTGTTGTTGATGTTGATAAATTACCATAAGTAATTGTTGTTGTTCCTTTAGTACCATTTAGACGATAACCTTTCTTATAACATCCTTCAGTACCATTTGTACCACTACCTGTTCTTTGACAAGTTTCTTCATGTAATGTACCAGCTTGTGCTTTAACACAAACTAAGTTCTTTGATGTCCATTGAGCATAATAAGTTAAATTACTTGTTACAACAGTTGTAGGATCATAAGGATTACCACCAGTAGCGGCATCAAACCATCCATTAAAGTCATAATAATTTCTTGTTGCATTAGGTAGTGTTCCTAAAGTTGCTCCATGCTTTCTAGTTGGATTAACTAAAGTATTGCCACCTTCTTCTTCAAGATTAATTGTATAAACATTAAGTTTATAATATAAATCTAATACTAAACTTCCATCCGGAGCAATTGTTCCAGAAATAACATTATTAGTATTTGTAGCATCATATGCATAACCAGTTAAGGTAATAGCAGTAGCAAAACCAATTTCACCAGTTGTACCAGTTTCTTGGATAATATTTTGACTTAATAATTCATATGTTCCATCTAATTTTTCCGTATGATGATTTACGGTATATGGAGTATTTGTACTAGGTGCAAAACGACCCTTTAAGACTACTGCAACAGCAGGCATACTAAAACTTGTTACTTTAGAATCATCTTTATACCATCCATCAAATGTATAACCTTGAAGTGTTAAGCCACTAGATACATTAACAGTACTTCCATATTCTACTTCACTAGCTGCTGGAAGAGTTACACTTGTAACAACAGAATCATTATAGTACGCATATGTTAATTGATAATTGTTTTTAGTATAAACTGGACTAATTGTTATATTTTCAGTAAGGGTAATTGTATAAGGATTAATTGTCTCGTCATTAGACCATTTAGTAAATGTATGACCTTCTTTATTTTGAGCAGTTAATGTAACTTGTGTTCCATATGGATATGTTCCTGTTACTTTACTACTTATAACATCATTATCTGGATCTGTTAAAGTAAAACTTATTGGAACACGAGTATAAATGTATTCATCAGTAGCTACAACATCACCAGTGATGGTTATTTTCTTAGCCGTTGGATTATTAAATCCAGTAACTTCTCTATATGGAATAGTTACCTCACTATCAGTTTTACCATAATATGTTACTTCTACTTCTTCATAAGCAGTTCCTTCAAGGTTTGGATATTTATGAGTAATCTTATAAGGAGTATCTGTATTCGCTGTTAGGCGACCTTTTAAAGTTACATCGGCTGCTGGCATATTAAAGCTTGTTACTTTAGTATCATCTTTATACCATCCATCAAATGTATAACCAGCAAGACTTAATCCACCTGCTACATTAACTCCACTATTATATTCAGTCAAACCACCTGTTGGTAATGTAACTGTTTTATTTTCAGAATCATCAAAATAAGTATAAGTTAATTGATAACTATTGATTGTATAAACTGGGCTAATCGTTATATTTTCAGTAAGCGTAATTGTATACGGATTAGTTGTAATATCATTAGACCACTTACTAAATGTATAACCTTCTTTATTATTTGCTGTTAATGTTACCTGTGTTCCATATGGATATGTTCCACTTGGTTTACTAGTTGTAACATCATTATCTGAATCAGTTAGAGTAAAGTTAACCGGAACACGAGTATAAATATATTCATCACTTGCTGTACCATCACCCTTGATTAATAATTTCTTAGATGAAGTTGGATTATTAAATCCATTAACTTCTCTAAATGGAAGTGTTACTTCAGTATCTGTCTTTCCATGGAAAGTCTCAACCACTTCTTCATAAGAATTACCATCTACACTTTGATATTTATGAATTACTTTATATGCTGTATCTTCTCTTGGAGTATAGATTGCTGTTAAAGTTACTTGTTCAGTTACGGGTTTAGTTGGATCAAATAATGTATCACCAACATACCAACCTACAAAGTCATAACCAGGAATTTCTTCAGGAGCACTTGGCGTATATGTTGTATCATAATCAACTAATGTTGATACTGTCTCACCATTTTCATTTAAAGTAACTAATACTTTATCGTATAGTTGCATATTGTTAGTAAAATTAACATTTAAGTTAACAATTAAAGCTTTTGTTAATACAGGAACTAATAATAATATTAGTACTAAAGACTTATTTAATTTCCTTTTACTTAAAGCAACAATAATTAAGCTGATTAATGAAATTGTTGCAAGAAGAATATATGTATTAATAGGATCACTTGTTATAGGAACAACATGAATCTCTTCTTCTTCCTCTTCTTGGTCATTATATAGTTTTAATATTAATTTAAAATAATTTGCTTCTTCTTGTTTATTAACGTCTGTAACACCATTTTTATAAGTAGCCTTAAGACTTACTTCTAAAGTATCTCCAGATTTGTATGCTTCACCTTCATGTTTATCATATTCATAAACAATAGTATCACTATCATTATTATCCGTAATTGTTTCAATAGTGTAGTCATCATCTCCATCATTTCTTATAGATAGATTAAGGACAACATAACTATTCACTTTGTGGAAAGTAATATTAGTAATAATATCGTCATTATCATAAGATACAATACTAGCGGTTACATCACTTGATTTTTCACCAATGGATACATTACTTAATCTAAAATCACGGTTATCCGCTAAAACTTTTCCTACTTTAAATACTGAAAAAACTAGCATTAACGCCAAAAAAAACATAAGAACTCTTTTTACTGTTTTCATATGTACATCTCCTACACTATTATTTTACATATATCATTCTAGCAACTTTTTTTTTACACTTCAACTAAAAATGTTAATAAAATTTTGCTTTTATCCACATAAATCCACAGACGAAAATGTACAAAAAAAACAAGTTCAACGAACTTGTTTTCTATTTACTTTCAATTACTTTTTGTAATAATTTGACACTTTCTTTTAACTCTTGTACTTCTAATTCAAGAGGTTTTGTTCTTGTTACTTCAGAATATCCACAACAACTACATCTACGAGTCCATTTATGGTCATCATTAGCTGCTACCCATTCTCCCATTGTATGATTATTGTTTTGGCATCCTCCTTCAGTTGGTATATTATTGGGATAAATATTTTTTAAATGTTCATAATAAGTTTGATAATCCCATATTACTTCATAACGATTTGGATAACTAGAATAATTAGTATCATGATGAATATCACCCATGTAAATACAATACTCTCTAGCAAAGCCATCAAAATCATTTGAACCAAGTAGTGATTTAATAAGACTAAAAGCATCTTCATCTTTATCTTTATGAAACTCAGCTTTAATAACGCCATTTCTTGGATTACTCTTAGTTAATTCAACTCTTAATTTTGCTAACATGAGAATTAATGCTTGTTTTTGTTTCGTACGAATATCATCAGATAAAGTTGCTTCATAACTACGATTTACTTTTTGACAAGCTTCTTCACTAGCAGCAAAAGCTTCATATGTGTATTTCATTTATCCCTCCACAAGTGGCATATTATACCACAAATAGGTAAAAATATCAATATTTAATGCAAGTATTCTCTTTCTACTCTTTCATTTATCGTACTAATAATCTCATAAGAAATAGTATTTAAATTATGCGCTAAATCATCTAATTTAATAAATTTATTATCAAAAATATAAACATCATCATTAAGATTACATTTAATATTTGTAACATCTACTAATGTACTATCCATACATATATTACCTAAGATCTTACATTTATGATTATTAATAATTACATAACCTTTATTAGATAAACTTCTTGATAGGCCATCAGCATAACCAATAGGAATAGTAGCAACTTTCATTTCCTTTTTAGTTATAAATCCATGAGAATAACCTAGGGATACATTCTTATCAACTTCTTTAATAAAAGTAATCTTTGTTTTTAATCTTAATGCAGGTTCTAACTTCATTTTATTAGTTTTATAATAACCGTACATAATAATACCTGGTCTTGTATAATTACTAATATCATCTATTAAATTAATAATCCCACTACTAGCTTCTAAATGAATATATTTAAGATTAACTTTATCTTTTAAATAATTATATGCATTCTTAAAAATATTATATTGTTCTTTCGTATATTTTTTATCAAAATCCGCACAAGATAAATGAGAATATACTCCTTCAATAATTAGATATTTATTATTAAGAAATAAATCTAAATCACGAAGTTTAATACCTGTTCTATTCATTCCCGTTTCAATTTCTAAGTGAACTCTTATTTTTTTCTTTAACTTTTTTAAGAATTCAATACTTGAGATACCTACTACTAAATTATATTTATTAATGTTATTAATATCATCAATAGATGGTTGATTAAGAATAAGAATATCTCCTTGATAATTATTATTTCTTAATTTAATACCCTCATAAGTATTAGCTACAGCTAATATTTTATATTTGTTAATAAATTCTTTTATATTACAAATACCTGTTCCATAAGCATTAGCTTTAATAACAGGAATTACATCTTTCTTAGTATACGTTTTTATTTCCTTAATATTATTATTAATCTTTTCTAAATTAACTTCTAACTTTGTAACATTCATAAATAACCTCTATAATAAAAATCCAAATAAACGAAGAATCGTTTGCCAAAATGTCTTAATAAATGATTGATTAATACTTGTTATCTCATCACTACTTTTAAATAAAGATTCAAAGTCCTCTTTAATATCTTTTATACAATCACATTTATATAAATATAGTCCACATTCAAAGTGTAAGAATAAACTTCGATAATCAAGATTAATTGTTCCTACAACACTTTCAATATCATCACTAATAAACATCTTAGAATGTAGAAAACCTTTTCTATATTTATAGACTTTTACTCCTTCTTGAATCAAATCACGAGCATAACTCTCAGTTACTGTATAAACAATTTTTTTATCAGGAATACCAGGGATTACAATTCTTACATCAACCCCTCTTTTAATAGCAAGAGTTAAAGCATCAATAATTTCCATATCAAGAATCAAGTATGGTGTTGAAATATATAAATATCTTTTAGCATTATTAATAATATTTAAATAAACATTCTTACCTGTACTCTCACTATCAAGTGGTGAATCATCATAAGGAATACACAATTCATTATTATTAATTACTTTATTTCCTTTAAAGTTACTAATCTCATCATCATATAAGTGATATGTATTCCATATTGTTAAAAACATAATAGTAAATGAATATACTGCTTCACCTTCTACTTTGATACTATTATCTTTCCAATTACCAAATCTTACTACTTTATTAATATATTCATCACCAATATTAATGCCACCAGTAAAAGCAATATTACCATCAACTACTAAGATCTTTCTGTGATCACGATTATTCATGATAACCCCTCTTATGGGTTTTAATTCATTAAATACAACACACTTAATACCTTTACTTCTTAAAAATTCCGAATAATTATCAGGAAGCATCGTAACACATCCTAAATCATCATACATCATTCTTACATCAACACCTTGATTTACTTTATCAATCAAAATATTTAAGATTTCATCCCACATCTTACCAGGTCTTACAATAAAATATTCTAGGAAGATAAATTTCTTTGCAGAAAGTAATACTTCTTTAATACCTTCATAAGCTTCTTCACCTGTTTTATAATAAGTAACTTTATTATTCTTTGTTACTGGGAACTTCAAATATTTAGATAAATAATTTATCTGACTATTATCAATATTCTCATCTAAAATCTTTTTATCTGTTTTATAATACTTTAAATTCTCAATTCTCTTTTCATTGACTTTTTTTAATAACTTACTTTTGTGTTTATTACGGCCCAAAATCAAATATAAAATACCACCCGCTAATGGGAATAATAAAATTACTACTACCCATGGAAAGGTATACGAATTATTACGATTATTCTTTGTTAAAATATATAAAGCTACGATACTAACTAGCGCATAAACAATTCTTAAAATATTATATCTTTCACCTAAATATACTGTAAGTAATAATGTGAAAAAGATTTGAATTGCTAAACCAAATAATACTACTAAACATTTTTTAATGGCCATCCACATAATAATCACCGGTTTTTATTTTAACACAAAAAAAAGAATTAATTAATAATTCTTTATACAAAAAATAGTACTTAACGTACTATTTTTGTTCATCATAAATTGGCTTTCCTGTTTTAGGATCATAACTTTTAATCTTAGCGTAAATTGGTTTTCCAGTAGCAGGATCATATCCTACAATTGGAGTAGATTTTGAAGCAAATGGTTGTTCGCTAGCAAAATACCATAATACAGATATAGTTCCAAGTCCTAATGATAATAAGAATTCAAACCAGAATCCTACACCTGATCCACCACTAACTAAAGTGAAGAAATTGATTAAATGTACAAATACTACAAAACCAACTGCATAGTTTGTAAACTTAATCCATTTTTCGCCTAGATCCATGAACAAATGTAATAAGTAAAGTGTAATTACGCAAAGTAATAGAATCAATTGTACTACACCGATACCAATGTATCCAGTAGACCATAAACTAGCTGATCCATAACTACCATAACTTATATATGGTAAGAATGAAAATATAATTATTAATAGTGATAAACCAGACATTACTATGCTATATACTTTTCTTAAATTCATTTTCATTGAAAACACCTCTCTCCTTCTAGATATAGAATAACATTAAATAATAAAAAAATAAAGTATTAATTACTTTATTTAATTATTAAAAATGTAAATATCTTCCATATCATCGAAGTGTTTTAATTCATAATTACCATTTGTATAATTATTAATAACATTACCCCAAAATTTATAAGCAATTTTATTATTATCCATAGGTTGTACTTCCCAACTACCATGATGAAGATTAAACATCTTAGTAGCAGCTTCACGTCCTACATGCATTCTTCTAAATTTAGGGATTATTAAAAATTCAGCAACACTATAATTATTATCTTCCTTTGGTAATACTTTTAAGTTTTTATTAATCATGAAAAAACCAACTATTTTCTTATTATATTTTATAAGGTAAGCTTCTCTATTTGCTTCCGTAAAATATAATTCAAAATATTTATAAGGATATATTCCATCATTTTCCATATTATTATCTATATATTGACTACCATCATATAAAGAAAATTGTAATAATCGATATAATATTTCTTTTTTATTTTTATCTACTTTTTCTAAACTAATATTCATATTTAACACCTAACTTTTTATTCAATTTTATTAATAACCAACCTATACCCAAATTTAATAATACAATAATTGTTAACCATAGAATCGTCATATAAAATGGTTGTGTATCAAACTCTAAGAATGGATATGGAGCTTCAACTACTTTAAATAAGATTAAAGGAATAATGATAATTCCATAAACAAAAGTCATAATTAATGATTGATAAAGACGATTATTTTCTTTATTTAAGAAAATATAATTCATCATTATTAGTGCTGGACAAATAGTATGCATAAATAAGTTACTACCTTTAAACATTAACCAGTAATAATCAAAATCATACATTGGTGCAAGAATAAAGAATACCACTAAAAATGTTAAAGTCATCATACACGTTGTAATGTAATATAAAATATTAACACATTTATTTCTTTGTTTATAAAAATATAAATATAAAATACTAGCAATAAAAGCTAATAAATTAGATACTACTGTATAATATTCAATACCCATTCTATTATTTAGGACAATTGTTCTTGAAAAAGCATATAATTCAAAAACTATAATTAATAAACTTATAATTACATCAATTCTTTTTTTCATTTCTTACCTCTTTTTGGCATAAAGAATAATTTTATTGAATTAAAAAAATATTCTTTTGTTTCTTTAGATACTCCCTTTAATTGATTAATTGTTTTTAATAATGTTGTTTTATTCATCTTATGAATATCAGAGAATTTGTTAATTCCATTATTTTCAACAACACCAAAGAAGGTTTCAATAACTTTTTCAAGTTCAGACTTTTTCGCTACTTTTAGGCTCTCAACATTATTATCATGGAGTTTTTGACTAGTTTTTGATAACTTACTTTCTTCAAACATAGTACCATAGGTATACCAATTATTCATATAATGGCAAGTAAAACCAAATCCATCTGCTTTAACATAATGATAATTAGTATTATTCATTAAGATACCTATTACACTATTCTCTGGTAAATAATTAACTAAGCGATCTTTAATATTATTAAACTTCTCTGAATTAAATTCATTATCTAATAGACCAGGTCCATCATAATTAACAATTCTTTTTATTCTTTTATTTGATACTTCCATGCTTGTTGATATTGCAAGATTACCACCTTTAGAGTGACCAACTAAATAAATATTTCGATCAAAGATATTTATATTATCAAGAAAATATTTTTTAGCCATCGCTTGTGTGTATGATGGATACATATAACTTAATCTAAAGTTTTCTTTCCAACCAATAATACTATTATTAGTACCTTTATAACTAATAATACTATATTTATTAAACTTAATCTTTATAGCCTCAAATTGGGTATTAGCATCAACTATAGAAACTAAGTTATAAAACTTTATATTTTTATAACGAATACTTTTATTAATAAGATTTATTAAGGTAATAGCATAACTTGTCATACCGCCCAATGATAAACTGTTTTTAATATCATTTAGTTCAAGAAGAATATCTTCTATTTTCTTTTTACCTTTAAATGGTTTAAGAGGAAGATATGCAAAGATGGCAAATACTGCTAAATCTAAATCATTAAGACTGATATCCTTTATAGAAGTATCTTTATAGTATTTAAGATAATCCTCTATTTTATACATCTTCTTCACCAACTATATCATGATTAAGAGCATAATTAGATACCTTTAAGAAATTCTCATCATATGGATATCTTTCTTGCCCAAAGAGTAACCACATTTCAGATAAAGTATATCCTTTTTCATATAATTCACGAACACGTGGTTTATTGCGAAGTTCTTCACTACCTCTATTGACATCAGCATAACCAGATAAATCATATATTCTTGCTTGTAGATCACATTCAAGTTTATCACATTCATAGGCAAACTTAGCTTCTTCAGTTTCTCTTTCATCAAACTCTAATACTAAGTTCATAATTTCATCTTTATTTTTTAAGTTAGCTAAAATCTTTGCTACTGCTTCATGACCTTTTTTCTTTTTCTCTTCACGATCAACTTGGAATAATGTAAGATCACCAATAATAATCTCTTCTAGTTCATGAACTGATAACATATAAAGAACTTTAGTTAAATCAATTTTATAATCAAATTCCGAGTACATCGCAATCGCAAGCATTAATACTCCATAAACATGCTCAGCAACACTTTCTAGTCTTTCACTACTAATATTCCAATCTTGCCATCCTGTTCTTATTACATTTTTTAATTTGTTACATAATACATAATATTCAATAACATTCTTTTCCATAAATAACTCCTTCTTGATTATAACATAATTAACAAAGAAAAAAACAGTTATAAAACTGTTTTTAATTAACTAATTATTGATCCTTTAGTTACATTAGAATTACTTGATTTAGTAGCTACAAGATTATCAATATTAGTTACAGAACTTGTATAATTAACTACTATTCCAGAACCACTTGTAGCAGCATTATTAAACATATATGAATAACTAGTTGGTCTAGTATATATATTTAATGTACCATTAGCTAAAGGTACTCCTCTAAACATTTCTTGAACATTTGTTGCATATACCTTTAAACTTCCGAAACTATTCCATGTAGTCGCATTATATCCCGCATAGTAGAACATACCTTGCATATTAGTTACAGTTCTTGTATCCCAACTTGATAAATCACCAAGGCTAAATGTTTCTGCACTAAAACCAGCTGCATAAAACATATTATACATATTAACAGCACTTGAAGGATTCCAACCAGTTAAATTCAAATTAAATACTGTAGCATAATCTGCAGTATCATAAAACATACTACCAAAATACAAACCACTAGATACATCCCAGTTTGATAAATTCACATTAAATGTTTCTAAACTCATAAACGAATAATAGAACATGCAATTAAATTTTTGAACACTTGATACATTCCAACCAGATAAAAAACTCAAATCAATTGAAGTTACATATGGGAAGGCATCATAAAACATATATTCCATATCTTCAACCTTGCTAGTATTCCATGTTAAATTACCTAGATTCAAAGTTGTAGCACTATATCCAGCTTGGAAAAACATATAACTCATATCCGTTACACTTGAGGTATCCCAACTTGCAATAAAACTTAAATCCAGATTAGTTACACTAGGTGCAAAATTATAAAATGTACTATACATTAATTCCACTTTGGATGTGTTCCATCCTGACAAATCACCAAAATTTATTGTTGTTGCATTGTGGCCAGTATCTCTAAATAACATATTCAAATTAGTTACATTCGACACATCCCAATGTTCAATATAACTTATATCAAGAGTTGAAGTACTATAACCGGCTTCTTCAAAAACAGCCGCCATATTTTCAACATTCGACGTGTTCCAATTTGAAAGATCACCAACATTCCATGTTGAAGATTTATATCCTGCAGACATAAATATACTATTCATCATAGTAACTTTTGAGGTATCCCATCCTGATAAATCACCAATACTCCAACTTGTAGAATTATATCCGCAACCTCTAAACATGTGTCTTATATTTGTGACGTTTGATGTATTAAAATTACTCACGTCTGTTGTAAATGACGCAGCACCATGACCAGCATCATAAAACATATATTCCATATTTGTAGCATTCGTAGTGTCAAAATTTGTTAAATCAATCGTTTCAACTTTAGTGAATTTAGAAAAAGCATAACTACTATTTGGATTAGCTTTAACTCCACCATCTTGACCTAGGTATAGTTCATATTTACCATCATTATCATAATCTTTATACCAGGCCATAACCATTCTATTTTGATCAGTAGATGCATCCCAACTTTCAATAACGTCATTAGGTACATCTGAAGTATCAACTGTCGTTATACTTTCAAAACTATCTCTACTAATGTTTTTCCCAAAAGTTGTTGTCGCATCACTACCTTGAGCTATTAAGACAGCATTGATTTCAATTGGTTCACTAACAGGTATTTCCACATTCCATATATTTTGATATTGATTATACTGACATGTCTCAATATCAATTTTTAATGTATATTTACCACCTGCATATCCAGATACTGCCATAGTGCATTTCTTTTTATGAGTTTCCGGAATAAGAACACAAGTATTAGTTGCTTCTTGTCTTACATCAGGACTATATGTTACCGAATCAATTAATGGTGTAGTACTTTGTCTTTTATCTAATGCACGTCTAAAATAATAATATCCATCATTATATGCCCAATCATTTTCATATCCCGCACTAAAGTTAATAACCGCAAGTGGATTATCATTACTATCTAATAATGGTAGAGGATCTCCATTAGCATCTACCCAATTCTCAGTTAGTTTAACTCTTACGGCTACAGGAGAATTTCCTTTATTGGTTGCAAAAATAGTTTTTGTTGTTGTATCACCAGGAGTCCAATTATCAGGACTCGCAAATTCTTCTTGCGTTAATACTTGATATGGTGATGTGTTAAAAGTATTCGTAAAAACACTACTACTTGTGTAATATGCAAGAGTACCTCCCACAACAAAACACGCTACGATTAGTAGTGCTATAAATATGATAGGCTTTTTATTCTTCATATACATCACCTATTTTCACCTTAATTATAACATATTTATTTATAATTCATATCTTTTTTAAAAATAGTGATGTAAATAAAAAGAATCGATTTCTCGATTCTTATTTATCTTAGAACTTTTTTATTCCATGTTCTAGTGTTACATTTTGGACATTTCATATATCTTGTTCTACCCATATGCATAGCCCATAAAACGCTATTATAAGTAGGAACATATTTGTGATGACAATTAGCACATTCATAATATCCTGCAGTTTGTTCGATTCTTAACGCAAAAATCATTGCAACAAGGAAAACAATTGCACTAGGTATTATAATTACTAATTTAACCCATTCTTCCATTTCAATTAAATTAATAATTGCAAGAGCACCTAATAGAATAAATACCCCTATAAAGCCAATTACCAATTCTAGATTTAATAACCTTTTATCTGCTTCTTCTTTTAATCTTGCCATCTCCATTAAGTTCTCTTCTAATTTTTTTTCATTATCTCTCATATTAACTACTTCTCCACTAAATAAATCATTAATAGTTATATTTAATATTTTACAAAGTTCAGGAATAGTACCAACATCTGGCATACAATTTCCATTTTCCCATTTTGATATTGCACGATCAGTAATATATAATTTTTCAGCTAGCTCTGATTGTGTAATACCAGCTTCTTTTCTTTTTTCACTAATAAATTTTCCTATCTTGATTTGATCCATGTGGATTCCTCCTTTCACAATAACATTTTATAATACTTTAAAATAAAATAACACGAACTGGTGGTTGAGTTAATCTAACATCTTTTTACCTTTAGTAAAATTAACTGGTGATATACCATTTGCCTGGCACCATGTCATATCTTTTTTTGGAGGTATTTCAAAGAAGTAACTAACAAAAGCTGTTAAGTTAACTCCGCTTGTTATACATATAATTATACTATCATCAGAATACTTATGAAAGATATCATCAATCGCTTCCATATTACGATTCATAAAATCTACCCAATCTTCTTCTAATCTTTTTTCATTAAACCTAGCATCTTCAATAATCTCTAAATGATGATATTTATTAATTATTTCTCCTGTATGCATACAACGAAGATATGGGGAAGAGATAATTGCTGTTATCTTTTCATCTTTAAGTCTTTCTGCAACTATTTCGGCTTCTCTTATTCCTCTTTCTGTAATATCTTCTAGTTGTCTCAAATCTTTATCATTATGACCTGGTCCAATATCTCTTTCAGCATGATGCATATAAATTACTTTCATAAATACTCCTTGTGATATTTAGATAGGATATCCATTAAACCATTAATATTACCTTCTCTAAATTTCTTACATTTAATTAAATCAAATATTTCTTCAATACTAACCCATTTAACAAACTCTACTTCATCTTCTAAGACTTTAATATCTTTAATATCAATATCTTTCTTTAAATAATATACTTGTTCATAATAATGATTCCAAATAAAGTGTCCCATTTTAATAATGTTATCATTTGATATATCGATACCTAATTCTTCTCTAACTTCTTTAATAATCGTATGATCAAATGTATCTCCATAATCAACATGACCACCGGTTGTAGCATAAACACTATCACGACTTTTAGATGTTTTTTGAATTAAGAATTCACCTTTACTATTTTCAATAAATATTAGAGCAATTCCTTTATAACCATTACCATTTATTCCTCTAACACCTTTTTCTTTTAATAAATTGCCATCTATATCGTATAAATTCAAATATTCCATAATTGCCTCAAACTTATTATAACAAAAAAAGTGGATATAAATCCACTTATATAATATTTCTTACTATTCCAAATAAGATTGTTATTATTATTAATATATACCATATAATATTAGGGATCTTTTTTATAATTTTATCTTTTTTATCAAAGATAAATAAGTAATCAAGATAGCCAAAGTAAAGAATAAATAATGGTGTATAAAAAACCACTAATAAATTATATGTAATTGCTTCATGAAATTTAAATTCTAGAAGTGCAAATAAAGCTCTTGTTATCCCACATCCTGGACATAAATAACCTGTTATTAAATGAAAAGGACACGGTATTGAAAACCCTACATATTTATTTAATAAATAATAACTCAATAATATTAAAAATAATAATACATCACGCATTATTATTTTTAGTAATCTTTTTTTCATTACTGATTAGAAAATTTATTTAAATCAGATTGAACTAAGCAATATGCAACAATTTGTAATCCAAAGATTGATAAAATCAAATATAATGTTGAATTATCAGAAATTGGCATACCATATTTTTGTCCTGCTCTAAATAATCTAGATCCTGCTTGATAGAACCAAACAATTCCATAAATACCACATGTAATTAATGTTAGTAGGAATACAGTTCCTCCACTTTGACTAGATTTTTCATCATTACAAACTCTATTAACATCATCTACCATGTTAATAAACCAAATAATACCATAAATTCCGCAAGTAACAATAGATAAAATAATGCAAGTAGCAATACTTCTATTTTGAACTACTGGTTTACTAGCTGCTTGGAAATTTTGATTTGGTTGTTGTTGAGCTGGTTGAGCTACTGGTGTTCCACAGTTAGGACATACATTCATTCCTTCTTGAATTACCCCACCACAATTTTGACAATATTTCATTTTTATTCTCCTTCCAAAATTAATTATAGCAATCCAAGAAAATTATATCAATATTATTTTATAAAACTATTTAAAATATCTTTATCAGACTCTGTAAAACAAATTGCAAGACTATCGTTATGAGTACATATCATACCTAAATCAAATTCTAATACTACATTATCTTTTACATATAATTGAAATAAATAAGTATATAGCATATCATTATGAAATTCTGGATAATTAGCTTTCTTTAAAACATTCATTATTTCTCTAATTGATGTTTTATCATCAATATCTTTAACTATTTGATAATTACCATTTTGATATGTTGTAGCATATGGCCCATTACTATTATAATCAACTATTTTACTAATTCTTATACTAGTAATTTTTTCATAATTATCATTAATTATCTTTCTAAATCTTTTAATCTTAATATCATGACAATATTTATACGCATTATCTTTATTAATTAAATGATGCTTTTCAATATTATATGTTTCATGAAGACTATCACGTTCACAACGAATTACATCGTATAAAGGTGTTTCATAAATAATAACACTTTCTAAATAAGTAGTATCTCCTCGAAAACGTGGAGCTACATGATTATTCTTAACATTAACATAATCAAGAAAATACATGATACCTATTGTTCCTATAAAGATTACAAGTATCAATAATAATCTCCTACTATATTTCATTTTATTTGTAAGTTTACTAATACCTACAACAAATAACATCATTCCAACAACAGAATAAAAAGAACTCCATGAACTTTCACTTGGAAATATCATAATTGATGTCATTGTAATAAATAATCCAAAAATTGTTAATAATATTCCTACAACATTACTATATTTATTAATCTTTTTATTTGAATAATCAATCGTATTAACAATATTCTCTTCAAACTTATCTTGATAATTCTCTTTCTTTATTTCTTCTCCACTTAATAAATCATTAATAGATATATCTAGACAATCACACAAAGGTTTAAATAAAGATAAATCTGGCATATTTCTTCCATTTTCCCAATTACCTACAGTACGATCTGATACACCTAATTTTTCTGCCAATTCACTTTGTGTTATCTTCTTCTCTTTTCTCTTCTTTTGAATAAATTTTCCTATTTTCTCTTGATTCATAATCTCTCCTTTTCGAAATAATCATATTAAATAATTAACATATTTAACAGGAAATATTTCAAGGGTTTAATTTATATATATTAATTACATATAATTTATAGAAATCTTCATTGTAATCATAAACAACATTATTAATAACTGGTACCATATGATAAAAATCTTTCTTATCACAACAAAAGATAATATAATCATCATTATCTAGTTTTAAATCTTTAATCATTTCACCTTCATATTTATCTAACTTAAAAGTATTATGTCTATTCATAAATTCTTCAAAAACAACAACATCATTAAAAGAATCACAATTTAGTTCATCTTTAATACTTAATAATGAATTTAAAACATCATTGTATTCTAAATTATATAATTTACAAAAACTTCTAATGACACAATTACTTTTTCCTTCATTATCACAAAGATAATAATAACTATATTTCATATTAATCCTTCCCTAATTTTATTATAACACAAAAAAACGATAGCTCACGCTACCGTTAATTCACGATCATTTAAATGTAATAAACTGCATTTAAAGAATGCTAAATAAGTAATAGATAGAAGGATTCCTCCAATGATATCACTTGCCCAATGTACACCTGATATAATTCTTGTTATAACAATACCAATCATTAAACACCATGCAGCAATATCAAATAGAAGTCTCATTGTATCATTCTTAATTAATTGTTTACTAACTATAAGTGATGTTCCACATAAACATATTGCAATTAATGTATGTGTTGATGGATAACTTGCTTCAAGTGCTCCTTTAACAAGAACTGGTCGATAGTTAATAGGAATCTTTTCAAAGAATAAATACATTGCTACAAAGATTATATAGAATAATCCTAAGATAATATATTTCTTATCCATTTTCTTAAATCCTTTATTCTTAATTAGATTAATAAATCCATGTAAGCCATATGCAGCTACAAAACCAAATGGTAATAGTCCTGCATATTTTGAAATCTTATAAAAAGTTTCATTAAATGGTAATAATCCATGAACAAATTTATTTAATATACTGAATCCTACTTCTGAACCTTGTGGTCCTATTGCTTTAACATCAACATATTTAACTAAAACTGTATATATAACAGCTATTACTAATAAAATTATACTTATAGTTACACATTTTCTTCTACTGTTTTTCATTAATCACTCCGTATAATAAGAATACCATTTTTTTCTTATTAAGGCAATTTATTTTTTATTTTGATTATAATATTTAACTATTGTTTCATATAATTCGATCGTTTTATTAAGAGATGTTTCAAGAATGTATTCATTCTTTTGGTGAGAGGTATCTGGACCTGGTCCTAAGATAACAAAATTCTTATCGATAACACTACCTTCAGTTAAATAATTCTTTGTCTCTTTCTTACTAGATACTTCTTCTAAGAAACTAATATCTGATAAGTTTAATTTTGGATCAATATCATCATATACTACGATGTCATATTGAATGTCTTTTAAAAATTCTTTAATCTTATCTAGAATTATTTTGCCTTGTCCTTTAATTGCTAAACGGAAATCAAGTGACATTTCACATTTACCAGGTACTGAATTAACCGTTTCTCCTCCATTAATTAAACCAACATTCATAGTTGTATAAGGAATTGAAAAATCATTACATAATTCATTCTTTAATTCCGTCTCATAATAATTTCTTATCTTATTAATAAATTCTACACAATTAAAGATGGCATTAACACCTTTATCTGGTGTTGATGAGTGACACTTTACTCCATAAAAAGTAATCTTCAAATCTAGAACACCCTTAGTTCCATATATTGGGATATTATCTGTTGGTTCACCAATAATAATATTATTAGGTACTATTAAATCTCTAATAGTATAAATACCACCAAAGTTTGTTTCTTCATCATTAGTAAAATATAAAGCTATTTTATTTTTATTAAGATCAATCTTACCAATAACTGCTAAGATACTAGCAAGACCACCCTTCATATCACAGGCACCTAACCCAATTAGTTTTCCATTATCCTCAGTTAGAGTAAATGGATCGCCATCCCAACTACCATAATCAACAGTATCTGTATGGCCAACAAAGCCAACATTAGGATTGGGATCATTATAAGCAATTAAACACTTCTCTACTCTTTTAGTTTCAAAATTATATCCTTTTAAGTAATTCTCGATATAATCCATAATCTCTTTATTCTCTTTATCCCTTATCGTATTAAAGCTAACTAAATCGTTTAATATTTCTCTACCTTTCATAATACTCCTTTCCGCTTATACCAAAAAAGGATACAGCCACCTGTATCCTTTCTAATATATTCTATTTTTATATTTATACAGGTATAAGCACACGATTAAATACACTTATACCCATTAATTTCTTATCCGGTATAAGTGTTATTAATACGATGCCATTTACTGCAAGTAAATATTCTCATATCCATAACTCTCCTTTCTTAATGCTATATTATCACTATAATTTCAATAAATCAAGAACAATTAATTTTTTGTTTGAATAAATACAATTTATATGTTTTAATAGTATTGAAAGGAGTTTTTTATGGATCAATTAAAAGACATAGTCAAAAAATTTGGGGGCTTTATTGAATTAGGCGGATTTGCTTTAGCTTTAATTTCCGTATTCTTACCATTTGTTGTTGCTTCTTATTATGGAATTTCAGCAAGTGTATCATTCATTCATGATGGATGGGGAGTATTCGTACTTATCCTTACTATCCTTGGAGCTGCTTATGTAGCAATTGATGCATTCGCACCACAAATCTTCAACAAATTAGTAAATGGAAATAAAACTATTGAAACTGTTCTAGGTTTAGTTCCTCTTGGAATTGCTGGTCTTGCTTTATTAATTACATTTATTGAAGGAATGAGATGTATTACATCATTAACACACTTAGGTGTTGGTTTCTACTTTATCTTAATTGGTTTAGCAGTTGTAATCTTCATTAGAGTCATGAAGAACTTTGTTATTAAAAATGCTTTCGCTAATCTTAATAACAAACCACAAGCACCAGTTGTTCAAAACAATAACAATAATATGAACCAATAAAAAATTCATATAACTAAAAAGACACTATTGAGTGTCTTTTTTATTGTCTTTTAATCTTTTAATATACTTCTCTTCTAAATGTCTTTTAATAAAATCATTATTTAATATTTCATCAATATACTTTTGATCATTAAGTTTAATTAATAAATCAACAATGTAATCTTTATTAGCTTGATATACTGCCGAAATATATTCTACTAAATAATATACATCATGAGATTCTACAAAATATTCTTCTATTTTCTTATAATCATAACCCCTTAAATCATAGTTCATGGCTAGTCTCCAAATATTTTCATTAGTATATTCATGAAGTTTTGCTTCATCGACTAAAGTATCTAAAGTTTTTTGATCAATACTAAATGGTTTATTGGCTGCAATATTATAAGTAATCAGATTTAATAAATCATACATCGTCATTTTATCTAATAAGTTATCACAATAAGGATTATCAGTTAAAATATCCATAATCATCTTATCTATTTCATAATATAAGAATTTATCATCTAAATTAAATTCTTTTAAGATATTTATAATATCTAATACTTCTTTTTCATTATTAACTTTATATAAAAATTCCAATTTATCTATTAAATCATTTTTATTGTAATTAAAGTTTTGATGATTATAAACTAATTTAATATAGTATTTATAATTGACTTTTAAACTAAATTCTAAATTATCTATTTTATTTTTCTCTAAATCAAGTTCTAAGTAACCTTCTTTATATGGATAATTGCTATTTTCTAATTTAAAGTCATCATATATATTAAAATCATAGTTAATAATTAATTTTTTACCATTATTAATTTTAAATTTTATATAAACTCTATTATTCTTTATTTCATAGTCATAATCTACTTTTCTACTATCCAAAATAACATTAATATCTATAGGCATAATTACCTCCAATTAGATTATATATAAAATAAGGTTTTAAAACAATAAAATACTAATTATGTATTGATTTTTAAAGTCTATTTGTGATATATTATCTAGGTAAGTGTTTCGGACCCTTAGCTCAGTTGGTTAGAGCTATCGGCTCATAACCGATCGGTCAAAGGTTCGAGTCCTTTAGGGTCCACCACTAATGCGGGTATGGCGGAATTGGCAGACGCGCTGGTCTTAGGAACCAGTTCTTCGGAGTGCAGGTTCAACTCCTGTTACCCGCACCATTATAAAAATAAAACGAACACATCTGTGCTCGTTTTTTTTATAAACTATTTCTCTTATTAAGTAATGTTTTTACTTTTTCGTTGGTAGCATTTGCTTTATCGATTGCTTCTTGTATTTTTGCATTGTATCCTGCTTCACCAATGCCTAATAAAGTAGTTAGGCCTTTCTTGTATTCAAGAGCATCAGGATGTTCTTCTGCGTACTTATCTATTTGTTCGGCTGTTGGTGTACAATTCCAAATAGGAACTACGATAAATGAATGATATCTATTTTTAGCACCAGCAATCCAGTTTCTATCCCAAATAAAGCGAAGGCCTTTTTTATTAGTAGTACGTTCATATAATGTATCAATTGGGATACCTGTAATTATTTCTTTTAGTTGAAAACGATTAAAGAAACTACGCTCAACTATAACTCTACCAACTTGATGAACTCTTCGAGAATCTTTTAATACTTTTTCAACATCATCATTTGTACATACTGCATCTCTTCTAAAATAAACATCTGAATCCACTTGATACAAGTTACAGATAAATAATTTATTTAATAAATTTTCTTGTTTCATACTACTCTCCTTAAAACCGTTCTATATTATATCATATTTTGCTCATTTTTTCAAGTTTTAGCTTTATTATGATATAATAGATATGGTGAAAATATGGAACAACTTAAAATACATGATATATATAAAATTATCGATATTAATGATAAGTTCTTTACTGATAACACGCCTTCTCTTCTTCATCAAGAATCATTTTTAGATCTTAAAAAGCGTTCAAGTATTGCTTCAATGGATCAAATTGTTACATCAAGTAGTGATAAGAATATAATTGGAACTACCGCTCTAGATACTTGTTTTGGGATTGTCTTTTACGATCGAATTAACAAATGGGGAATGGTTGGCCATGGATCCCCATCAGGTAAAATACAATTATTGGGTGAAATGCTTCATAAACTTGGTAATAAACCTCGAATAATTGAATACCAAATTGTTCCAGGATACCGCAATATTGAAAAAAGAGGTTATGATACGGGAATGGATCTTCATGAATATTTACATGATTTTTGTCCCAAAAATATCATATTAACACCTCTTAAAACTGATTTAGGTGTAAAAGTATGCTCTAATGTTCTTGCTTATGAATTTGCTTTTGACGTCAATACTGGAAAAACAGTATCCCATAAATTATTCCCATATGAAAAAACTGATTTTTATGGTAAATTTTTAAAATAAGACACTTAATGTGTCTTTTTATTTACAATTAAGAACGTTTACCTTATAATAAATCACTTGTGAGGTGGATATGAGTTTTAATAAAAGAACTAGTTATAAATATTCTAAGTTAACTAATACAATTGTTACTATTGCTGATGCGATGTCAACACCAAATAAATATTTTGTAGAAAGAGAATATGATGACTTAATTGGTGATATGAATGAGTATTTAGTATTAAATGCTCCAGGTTTTGAAGATTTTACATTAAAAGAAAAAATACTTAATACAGGTGTTGATAATATAAAAATTCCAATGTACTTCTTTAAACCAATTGATCAAAACAATCCATACGTTGTATGGCTAAGTAGTGATATGAATGAAATTAATTGTACATTAAATGATGCAATTAGTGTTAAAGATGCTATTGAAAATGAACAAGGACTAATATCATTTAGTATTAGACCTGGTGAAACATTGGTATTTAAAAAGAAATATGTTACTAGTCAAGGTCTTATTAAAGAAGAATATTATGCTGATAATATTATTAGAACAGATATTATTGCTCCAGAGCATTTAAGTTATTATTATTCAGACAAAGATTTTGAAAAAAACAAAGTAAAACCTGAATCAGCATTTAAATTCTCTAAATATTGGTCACATATGTATCGTCGCTTGTGGGTTCATGAACTTGGTAATAATAAATATCAAGTAGATATTACAGATTGTGATGGAAGACCTGAAGATAAAGTAATAATTGAAGGTGAATCATTATATTCAGCATATTATAACTATATGGTTCAAAATGGTTACTTTAAAGCAAACCAAGGAATTAAAACAAAATAATAAAAAAACAATTACATTTGTAATTGTTTTTTATTTGTTATTATAATATTTTGCTTTATTAATTAAGTCATGCATTATTTTATTAGCTTCAACTAAATCTTCTAATTTATGACTATTAATTAATTTATTAGCTTTATGAGATTTTTCATTCATACTACTAACAATATCTTTATCAGCATTAATATAAACATATTTGTTCCATTCGATACATTGTTTATCAAATAGTTTATACTGTTTATCTATTTCTTTACTAGTATTAATGATATACTCATTTAACTTATTTAGTTTTTTAATCGCTTCTCTTATATAAAACTCTTCATTTTTGATTAAAAGTTTCTCAATCTCTGAGAATCTTTTTTCATATATTTCATCGAGAGTTTCTTGAAATAAAGGATATTCATGAAGACTTTCATGAATCTTTTCTTCTAACTCTTCTACTCTTTTGATTAATTCATTCATAGTCTTTCAATAATATCACGAGCAGATACTAAACCTGTTGCGGCAGCAATAACAATGTTACCTGCTTTACCAGCACCATCACCTATAAAGTACATATTATGTTCTTTAGCTTTAAATTTATTATCAGTCTCAATCTCATTAGAGAAGAATTTAATTTCTGGTCCATAAAGAAGTGTCTCATCATTATTAACACCAGGGATAATTTTATCTAATGCTTCTAGTCCATCTAGAATGTTAGTTATAATTCTATGTGGCATTACAAGTGACAAATCACCTGGAACAACATCTTTAAGAGTTGGCGTAATAAATAATTTATCTAATCTACTATCTCTTGTTCTTCTAAACTTCTTTAAGTCACCTAACGTTTGAAGAATTGGTTTAGAGTCGCCTAAACAGTTTGCAATCTTCGCAATTGATTCACCATATTCTCTTGTATTAGTTACAGGATCTGTTAAGTTAACTTTAGAAATGAATGCAAAGTTACTATTATTAGATTTAACACTCTTTAAGGCATGTCCATTAACACATATATAACCATAATAGTTTTCTTTTGTTACATAACCACCCGGGTTTGTACAGAATGTTCTAATCTCATCACCATATGTTTTTGTTTTAATAAAGATTGATGGATCATATATAACATTACATAAGTCTTCCATTAACTCTTTACGTACTTCAACTCGAACACCTATTTCAATACTTTGAGATAGATAAGGAATTTGATATTCATCAGCAATCTTTTGAATCCATTTAGCACCTGTTCTACCTGGAGCTACAATAACATATTTTGCTTTATATTCACTTTGTTCTCTTCCTTTTTTGCATGTTACTAACATACTCTTTTTATTATCAATAACATCTAACACTTCAGTTCTATCTAAAAGTGTTACGCCATGTTCTTGTAAGTATTTAGTGAAACCTTCAATATAACCTGGTAAGTTATCACTACCTAAGTGTTTTTGTTTGATAATTAATAATTTTGCTCCGGTTACTGCTACTTGTTTCTTTATACGTAATGCTTCTTCCATATTAGTTGGATATACATCACTATCCATTCCAAAGAAATTAAATATTTCTTCCGTATCTTCAAGTAGTTTTTCAGCTTCATCAGAAGACATATATTTATATAAATCACTTTTACCTAGTTTTGGTACATAATTAAGTTTTCCATCAGAGAATGTTCCTGCTCCACCATAACCAGATAAAATTTGACAAGGATTACAATTCTTACATTGAGTTCCAAATTTATTCATTGGACATACTCTTGTTTCAGCAAATCTACCTTGATCAACAAGTAGTACTTTTACTCCTTCTTTTTTTGTAATTAATTCATAAGCTGCAAATAAACCTGCTGGACCTGCGCCAACAATTATAACATCATACATACTTATCCCTCCAACCCATATAGTATAACACAAATAAAAAGAAAACTCTATCTAAAGTTTTCTAATTATTATTTTCTTCATTAGGAGTTTCTTCTCCTGGAGCTACTTCTGGTTTTAATCCTTCTTCTTTTAGAATTTCATCGATTTTTTCTAATAATTCTTCTTTATTAGTTACATCTTTAATTTCAACTTCTTTATCATTAGATAATGTTAATTTAATAACATCACCTTCAAGTTCCATTTTATTAATATATTTATCTAATTCATTCTCTTCTAAGAATTTCTTTATTTCTTCATCCCAGTTTGATATATCAGCACTATTAATACCTGTTGTTGATAATAAACCTAAGTAATAATCAATATCAAATTCTTCTGGTGCTTGGGTATTAGGATCTGTTGGCGGATCAGAATAATTATTATTGTTATTACGTCTATTATTACCTAATCTATTAGTTCCTGTTGAACCAACTGCACAAGATACTGATCCATCAATACTTGATAAACTTACTTCAACATATGAAAGTCTTTCTTCAGTACTTTCAGGATCTAAACTATTATTATAACTATCTACTAATTCTCTAATTCTTTTAGTAGCATCACTACCTAGTTTACTAAGAGTAGACCTTGTTATATCTAGACTATTATTAATAGCATCACATATTTGAATAGCATAATCAGTACTACTTTGAACAACTTCTTTAGCAGTTATATCACTAACAACAGAAGTAGCACTACTATTTATATCATCACCCATAGCAAGTAATCTTCTTTGAATGCCATTTATAGATAATTGATAATCATTTGTTGAATCAACTATTTCTTTAATACTATTTTTAGTTTCACTTAATGTCATGATAGCCTCCTTTAACGTTTATAAACTTCTTCATTTAAGAAGTTATTAGTAGCACCACGAACAAGATAACTACCACCTTGAGCAAATAAATCTCTTTCATGACCACCACTAGCTCTACTCTTTGATAGTGTTTGGATTTTACCATCAACACAGTCTAGAACAAGAAGCTTATCAGCAGTTAAATCTTTATAACTCTTAACATCTGTTGAGACACCAACAACTGTAACCCAATGACGATCTCCTTTATATGAATTAACTTGTGTTACTTGTAACGCTGTTGGTCTTCCTTGTAACATTTCATTATATATATATTGTAGGATTGGACCTCTTGATGTTGATTTAATAGTTGATCTAATTCTTGTTGCTGGAGAACCTTGACCATGAGCCATAGCATCTCTACTTGTATATGATCCCCTCATCATATCCATAGCATAATATTGTGATAATAGTAAGCAATCTTTTCCTAATAGGCCAGCATTTTGATATAATCTTTTACTTTCAACATATTTTTGATATGTAAAGCAATTAATTCTCGTATTAGCAATATAATACTCTTTACCTTCAAATTTAACTTTAAGAAGTTTACCATTATTAACACTACCCATAATTGTTAATGAAGAAGTAGCAGATGCTGTTAAATCACTAGCTGTTGCTTTTGATTCTTTTGTCATCGTTTTATCAAGTTCTTCTAATAGTCTTTTCTCTTCTTCATAAGCTTCACGATATAAATCAATACTACTTTTAAATGCATTATATTGTTTAGATACTAGTGTTGATAATTTACTAATACTTGATTGAATACTAGAATTATTTGATACGGTACTTGGTGAATAACTACTGAAAGCACTAGCATCAATTCCCTTACTTGCTGCAAGAATACTAGTACATTCTGTATTTAATTCATTCATTCCATTAGTTATACGATTAGCTTTATCAAAGTCTATATTTACATCTACCATATTATCACCTAATTATAATATATCATAAAATAAGTAAATAATGGATAATTAAATTTTCTTTATGTAAACTAAAAAAGAAGTCTTAACTTCTTTTTTATCTAATCATCATTTTTGGTGCACAAAATATATCATAAAAATTATTAAAGATATATTCTATATTATCAAGATCATATGTTCCAAAATGATTAAGTATTTCACAATTATTTGATTTCATTTTCTCTAAATAATAATCAGTATATTTCATAAAGTTTTTAATATAACTATAATCTTTTATATTATTAAGATATATATAAGAAGTAATAAATGATTGTATTCTTATAACAAAATCACGTTCTGGTTTTGAAACTTCTTTTGTTGTCTCATAAATATAATTTAATATTCCATTTAATCTTTCTAAACCAGTATCTACTTCTTGTTTCCAATAAATACCACTATCATTAATAATACGATCGAAAGCTCTTAAATAATCAAAAAGATGATAATCTGCTAATGTTTGTGGTAATAAAAGTGCAAATAAAATATTAATAAATGTCTCTGGATGTTTATCCTCATACATCTTACATAATTTTTCTAGTTTATCTATTTTAAGATCTTCTTCATTGGCGTTTTTTACTATAAATATTACACAATTAATATAATTATACCAAGTATCACAATATCTTTCTGATAAACCTTCTAATAAATCTGTATAATCATCGTTACTAGTTATTGTATCGGTATCTGATTCATAATATGATACTGCTGGACAATGAAGAAATAAATATTTAATAGATTCTCTTTTTGATTCTAATTCTAATAAATCTGATAAAGGTCTATCTTCTAGTATCTCTTTTACAAATTTCTTATAATAATTTTTACGATTAAAATATTCTGGTACAATTCTATACCATTGATTCATAATATCACCTTACTTTGTGCCAAACCCCTTAACACAGTGGCATATTATACCATAAAAGTGGACAAAAGTCCACTTTTTACTACTATTGATATAGATTATTAGCCTTAATATAGTCTAATACTTTCTTATTAAGAATGTTATTATTCTTACTATTCTTCCAATTAGAACTAGATAATTTACTATGATAATCAACAAGAATTATTTTATCTAGATAATCACTAAATTCTTTATGAATATATTTATACATTTCTTTATAAGTAGAATCTCTATTAACAATGATTAAATGATTATCACGAATTAAATCAAGATAGTTATCAAATGATTTAAATTTCTTTATTAAATCAAAACCCATAATTAAATATAGATCTTTATATTCTTTTTTAAGTTCATTAATAACTTTATAGTTAAATCGATCATAATTATTCATAATATCACTAACTATTAAGTGTTTATTATCATTAACTAAGTTAATCATATTAATACGATCATTAAGACTAACTAAATCTTTACCATTATTAATTACTGGCACAAAGATTACTTTGTTAACTATTTTTTTATTAATTATATGTCTTATAGCATTAATATGCGCTTTAGTTATGGGATTAAAACTACCTACAAAGATACCTGTTTTCATTATAGTACTCCAATTATATCAAGTAAGAAACCACATAATACACCAACAAGATATATTATGGATACAATAATAAGATTCTCTTTTAAATGTTTATTCTCTTTAAACAGAATTAATAAACCTACTCCTGCTCCTGTTAGAGTTCCTGATATCATAACACCAACAGAAATAATATTTTCTAGATATAATTCAGTTACGATAACACTACTTGCACAGTTAGGGATTAAACCTATTAAACTAGCTAAGAAATAAGTTAAGATATTACCATGTTTTAAGATACTCTTAATACTATCTTCACCAATATAATAAATTGCTGTATTAATTAATAAACAAGCAATTAAAATATATAAAGCTATCTTTAAAGTATGAATAATACTTGATTTAAGAATACCATCTTCACAGTGACAATCATCATGATGACACATATCATGAATGTGACTATCAATAGTTTCTTCTTTCTTAATCTTCTTACGATATATTAAATCGATAATATAGCCTACAATTAGACCAATAATAAATTTAGTACCAATTATTTTAATAATTGTTAATATTTTAATTTTATTAGCAATCATTAATGGTAACATTTCATCACTTGTTGATAAATATACTGCAATTAATGTTCCCAAAGTAATTACACGACTTGAGAATAAATTAGTTGCTAATGATGAAAAACCACATTGCGGGAATGCTCCCAACAAACCTCCTACTAATGGACCAACTTTTTTATTCTTTGAAAGTATTTCTTTATTCTTTTTACTCATTTTGTGTTCAATATATTCAAGTATTAAAAACGCAACAAATAAAAAAGGAATAAGTTTTAAGACATCAATAAGTCCATCTAATACTACTTCTTCTAAAAACTCCTTCATTTATACCTCTTTTCAAACATTATGATTTTAGCATAATATTAATTTTTATACAATAAAAAACTTATAGTTTAATCTATAAGTTTTTTTATTATACATATCTCTTTTAATCTTGTATTAACATTTGTTTTTTTCTTAGAACTAAGTTCTTACTCTTTCTTACTATTTTCGAATTACAATATGGGCATGTTACAGCATTACCCTTTGGATCAAGTTGACCACCACAGTTAGGACAATTATTAACACTTGTGTCTCTACTTCTTTCAAGATGTAATTCATATGTATAAGTATGAACTTTATTCTTATTACCTCTTAATACTTTTTGAGTATTATCATCGATAATATAATCTTTACATTTAACTTTTAATATTACTTCCAATATTTGAGTACCATTTACTTCTTGTACGCCTTTAATAGCACATAATAAGTATTCAAAATCAGACATAACATTCCTTTGATTCTTAACTTTTAGTGTATCAAGTTGCGCTACATATTGATTATATAATTCATCAGATAATGAATCTTTAACACTATCTAAAGTAAAGTTCATCCAAGCTTCTTGAATACGAACATAAATATCATAAATCTCTTTATGAACAGTTTCTGGATCAATATCTGTATTTGATAAATCCATTTCCGTATAATCAACATTCATCCGTGATTGTGGTTTATTACCTACTTTAAAGCCTAAAATCATTACTCCAATAAATTCAATAATAAATAGATATACAAACGGGAAGAAGAATAATATTCCTGATGTGATTCCAAAATACGTAAGGGCTTTCTTTTTATTTTTTACCATAAAATAGATAAAGATAAACATGAATCCATGGAATAACATTTCTGTGAAGAACATTTTAAAATGATCTCCTGATTTGAAGAAATTCCAATATGCTTCAAGCGTTATCCCATCACTAAAATATTTCTTTAGTGTTTCAACATCATCTTCAGCAACGCTTCCTCCGCCACCGCTTCCTGAAGATGAATCCCAACTAGAACTACTTCCAGAGTCCCAACTACCTCCTGAATCATATGATGAATCAAAGCCACTATCACCCAGTGGATCACTTTCAATAGCTTTATGTTTGCCAGTATATAGTACCAATAATAAAGCAAAGCCAACTACTAACGTTAATATCACATATTTCCTTTTTTTACTCATAACATCTCCTATTTATTAATGATACTTTCATTCCAAGTTTCATTAGGTTTAATATTTAATAAATCACATACAGTACTTGCAACATTAGAAAGACCAAAATCGCCATCTTTCATTGTTACATTTTCTCCATAAATAATAAATGGAACTGGACTAGTTGTATGAGATGTATGTGGTATTTTCTTTTCAATATCTTTTAATTGATACATTACTTCAGAGTTACCATGATCAGCTAGGATAATCATAATACCATTTACTTTATCAATAGCTTCAATTAACCTTCCTATTTCATGATCAACTGTTTCAATCGCAATAACAGCTTTCTCATAAATACCGGTATGACCAATCATATCACCATTAGCATAATTAACACGCAAAAATTCATATTTACCACTTAATATAGCTGGTACTAGTGCATCCGTTATTTCTTTAGCTTTCATTTCCGGTTGATCTGGGAAAGGAAGTTTACTACTAGGTATTTCTACATAATCTTCTAATTCTTCATTAAATTTTCCTAATTTATTACCATTCCAGAAATAAGTTACATGACCATATTTTTGTGTTTCAGAAATCGCAAATTCATGAATGCCATTTTTATTTAATTCTTCCGTTAAAGTATTAGTTATCTTTGGTGGTTCTGCCAAAAACATTTTTGGAATATGTTTATCAGCATCATACTGAAGCATTCCTGCATACATTGCTTTAGGGTATCTAACTCGATCATATTTATCAAATACTTCATCATCAAATGACTCTGATATTTCAAGAGCTCGATCTCCTCTAAAGTTATAGAAGATAACACTATCATTATCATTAATTGTTCCAACTGGGATGTCTCTATCATCTACAATTACAAAGTTATGCATATCTTGATCCATAGTATTACCTTCAGCTCGATATGTATTAATAGCTTCAGTTGCTGATCTAAAGTGTCTAGCATCACCTAAAACATGTGTATGCCATCCACGTTCTACCATTGGCCAATCAGCTTCATAACGGTCCATTGTAATATACATACGACCACCACCTGATGCAATACGTGAATCAAATGTATTATCATTTAATGAATCCATTTTAGATTCTAAGATTTTTACATAATCAAGTGCACTTGTTGGTGCTACATCACGACCATCAAGTAAAATATGAACTCTTACTTTTTTAATACCTTCTTTTTTACTTTGTTCAAGAAGAGAAAGTAAGTGATTAATATGCGAATGAACATTGCCATCAGAAAGTAGTCCTATAAAATGCATTGTCCCATTATCTTTACAATAATCTACTAACTTCTTCCAAGTACTAGATTCATACATTGTATTATTACTTATGGCTTCATTAACAAGTTTTGCTCCTTGTGAATATATTTGACCACATCCTAAAGCATTATGTCCTACTTCACTATTACCCATATCTTCATCACTAGGTAGTCCCACATACATCCCATGAGCATGAATTAATCTATGAGGACAAGTATTCCATAATCTATCTAGATTAGGTTTTCTAGCATTAAGTACTGCATTACCAACACTATCTTCACGATAGCCAACACCATCCATAACAACTAATAAAACTGGTCTCATTAATTATTTTCTCCCTTGTTTTCTACTTTAACTCCTTTAGTACCTTTAACTCCTGTACTTGCAAAGTTAGATAAAATATTTGTATCGAAAGTATGTGTCTTATTAACACGATCTTTATAATCACGAATACCAATATTTAATAGACTATTTAATAATTCTTGATAATTCTTATCAGTCTTATCCCATAGATAGAATGATAAACTTCCTGGGATACTATTTATTTCATTAGCGTATACTTTATTGTTTTTTGAATCAATTAAGAAATCAATACGAACAACACCACTAGAATTTAATGCTCTAAAGGCTTTGATAGCTACTTCTTCTACTTTCTTCTTTAAGTCATTAGAAATACGAGCAGGAATAATTCTTTTAGCACTAGCCATTCCACTACTCTTTGTACCTTTTCCTTTAGCACCACTAATATATTTATCCTCGTATGTTAAGAAATCACTAGATCCTCCAACTTCTTCAATAACAGAAAGTTTTTGTTTTCTGTAATTTCCTAGAACACTAATATTTACTTCTACTAAATTTTGAACTACTTCTTCAACTAAAATCTTCGTATCATATGAAATAGCATCTGTAATAGCTTCACGTAATTCTTGTTCATTATGACATACCGCAATACCTACACTACTACCTAATCTTGCTGGTTTAACAATCATTGGGTATCCTAGTTTCTCACATTTTTCAAGAACTTTATCTGGTTCTTCACGATAATCATAATCAAAGAACCATTCATATTTAACAACAGGAACACCACAGTCTTTCCAAATTTGTTTCATGAAGACTTTATCTTGACCAACAGTTGCTGCATAATGATCAGATTCAGCGTATGGAATGCCTACTGTTTCTAAGTATCCTTGAAGAGCTCCATCTTCACCATATGTACCATGCATAATTGGTAAGCACATATCAAGAGTCTCAATTTCTCTTCTTATAAATCCCGTGATACTTTGCAAAACATATTTTCCTTCTTTTTTATATAAAACTACTTGATGAGCATAACGTTTAAGAAGGTCCATATCACTATAAATTTTAATATCTTTAAGCATTGCACCTGAATACCATGTTCCATCTTTTGTAATATAGATTGGTACAACATCATATTTTGCTGTATCAATACTGTTCATGGCTTGAATAGCTGTTATAATACTTACTTCATGTTCTACGGATACGCCACCAAAAAGAACGCCTAATTTAATTCTCATTTTCTTTTATCTCCTTCCATATAAATATCTGGTAAATCATTTTCAAATAAACAATATATATCTTTATTATTCTCTTTTAGAGCTTCACATATTTTATAAGCATCTAAAACTTTATCAATAATAAATATATTATCTTTATCAAACTTACTATCAACTAAAGCTTTATGAATATCTTTAGTCATCTTTTTGCCTACAAGAATTGCATAATCACATACTTCACTAATTCTTTTACCTAATTCATAATTAGCTTCAGCTTGTTTCTTACCTAATTCTACCATTCCAGGGGTAACAATAACTTTTGTTCCTGGCATTGTAGAAAGGACATCCAATGCTCCACTAGCTCCAACTGGATTAGAATTATAAGCATCATCTAACATATAGATATTACCTACTTTCTTAAGTTCTAATCTGTGTTCGGTACTAGATAACGCTCCAACACTTGCTTTAATATCATTAATAGGTATTTCCATATGAAGTGCAAGAGCTACACTAGCTAAGATATTATATACATTATGTTTACCTAATAGTCTTGTTGATAACTTAATTTCTTTATTATCACCATAATGACATATAAAGTTCATTCCTTTATTATCAAATTTAACATCTGTAGCATAAACATCAGCATCACGATTATCAATAGCAATCCATTTGACCATTACTTGATTTTTTAACTTATAACTTACTTGATATGGATCATCCATATTAAGAATAGCTACTCCATCATGTGGTAGGCTTTCAATAAGTTCAAATTTTGTTTTTTGAATATTCTCTCTTGTTTTAAATGTTTCAAGATGAGCTTCACCAATAACGGTTAAGATACCATATTTTGGATGAACAAAATCACAAAGGTTTTTAATTCTACCTGGTCTATAAGCTCCCATCTCCGCAATTAAGATTTCATCAAATTTATCAAGATGATTATTAATCGTTAACATAAGACCATATGGAGTATTATAGTTCTTTGGTGTTGCACGTGTAATATACTTACTTGATAAGATTTCTTGTAAGATATTCTTACTACTTGTTTTACCATAACTACCTGTAATACCAATTACTTCTAAGCCTTTATATTCTTTTAATTTCTTTTTAGCTTTTCTAAAGTAATAGAAATATACTAGCGAATTAACTGGTGCATTTAAGATATTCGCAATAAAAATAATTATATATCTTAAGAACATCATTAATGTTAAAGCAATTAAGAATACTGATTCTAATTTATAATTATGATCAAGGCTAAATTTATAAGCAAAGAACATTACTACGCCATATAGAATAATATTTGTTAAAAATAATCTCTTAATACGACCAGTTCCTTTTAAAGGAATCTTATTTTGATTACTTTTATTATTTTCATATTCACGATAGAAATTAAATAAATAAGTAAACATTGAGGCAATAATTAAGAAGTCAATCATTTCTTTATCAGTTATAAAGAAAATAACAGTAAAGAAAATAATTGGTACTAAATCAAATAAAGAGAATGCTTTTGATAAGTGTTTCTTTATCCATTTTAGGTAACGATTATTTTCATTATATAAGTTTTGTTGCAACATATGCATAACTTCCATACATGCATATATTAAATAAATAATATAAACTATTAAAAATAATATCATAAGCCCTCCTTAAGAAATTTATTTATTAAATTACTTACTTCATTAAGATTTTCTAAATAACAATAATGGGTACCTGGTAAAACAATTAATTTACTAGTTTTTAATAATTCATCTAACTCTTTAGCATGTTCAACAGGTACTGCTGTATCTTTATCACCCCAGATAAGTAATGCATCACATTTAACCTCTTTAGCGCATTCTGATAAATCTTCATTAACCGTTTTAACTAAGATATCACGCATCATCGGGCTAGCATTACGATAATCAACTGATCCTGTATGTTTTTTCATTAAGTTAACAAGAGGATTAAAGATTTTCATTCTCTTTAAAAACTTTAATAAACTTTGTTTGAAACTTTTATATTCATGACGAACACATGGACTTCCTAAAAGTACAATTCTTTTTGTATCATATTTAGAGGCATAAATAATACTTAGTCTTCCTCCAAAAGAATGACCAATTAAAGTTGGTTTCTTAATACCCATTTCCTTGAAAAATTCATGAAGGAACTCAGTGTAATCATAGACACTATAAACTTCCTCTGGTTCATTAGATAAACCAAATCCTGGTAAATCAATGATTGTTATACGATGATCGGGTATCTTCTTTGCTAATGGTTCCATCATTTCAATGTTTTGACCCCAGCCATGAAGCAAAACAATATCTTCACCACTACCATAACTTTTATAATTTATTCTAATATTTTTTATTACTTTAAACATTAATATTCACCAAAGTAATTTTACTATATTTTTAAGAAAAAATCTATTTAAATGCTATATAAAAAATCATATTAACAAAAAAAGTCATCAAAAATGACTTTTTATTATAAATTATGATACGTGTTTGAATATCCATAGCGCAATAACAATGATATCAACAAGCCATAGAGCTATTAAAAAGATTGTTATAAAAGTTGAAAAACCGGCTTGTTTAAGTCTTAAGTTATAAGGAATATCTTGTTCTTTTTTATCAACATTAATTCTTAATTCATTATTATCCAAAGATATATTATAAATGATGTTTCTTAATAGATTAGCTTCTTCTAAAGAGAAATATTTGAATATTAATTTACGACCATTACTTAATAATGACTCATAATGACATGTTTTTCTTTCATTTTCAATTTTATATTTATCATCAATAACAATACTATCACCTTTATACTTGTTAATAATATCTTGTAATAAGTCAATACTTACTTCTTCACTATCAAGATATACTTTAGTAACATCAATAGTTTCATCTTCAATACCAAAAATAAAGATGTAACTAGATCCTTTAACAATTGTAAGGGTTGTATTAATCTTTTCTTGATTCAAATATAAGTTAAGTACATTATATAAATAGTCCTTATTCATATTCTACTCCTCTTCTAAATCTATCTTTGAAACAATTATTTCTGCTAATTCATCATTTGTTAAGTTAAATCCTAATTCTACTTGTAAATCAAGAATTAAATCATCAGGATTTGTTTTACTTAATACAAGTTCTCTTGCACCATTATCTCTTGTTAATAAATAATGATTACCTGTATCTAAATATGTTTTTGTTAAATTATAGGCTTCAGAATCATTAAATTTATCGATTTTAGTTAACGTTGCTCTTACAGCATAAGCAATACTTTTAGCTAGTGTATTCGATAAACTATAACGATTTAATTCTTTTAAAAAATTAGATAATATTTCATCAGTAATAGTACTATCCTTAGGAAAACCTGCAACACTACATATTGTTCTTCTAATCATTTCACTATCCATATAATAGTATAGGCGATTACGATAATCATTCTTTCTTGTTACACCAGAATAATTACCTTTAATAAGCATCAATAAAGAATTAACAGCTTGTTCATTTTTACGATACTTATTTCTTGTTGCAAGCAAGCTTTCAAATAATAGAGTTATATTACCTTGATATAATGATACTTTATCATAAAAATCATAGATATTATAATCAGGATTAAGTGATGAATATAACAAATCATAAATCATCTTTAAAGTATCATTACTACTATCTTTATAACAATTATAAACAAAATCATAAAACTCTTCGTAATTAGGTTTCTTCTTTTGTTTAAACAATTTACGAGATAATATATAACTATTAATTACTCTAGATACTTCATAATTATATGATAAATTGTTATCCATAACTAACCCTATACCTTGATAATTATAGATAAAAGGATTAGTCTCTAATAAATTATTCTTAATCTTTGAATTATTAATAAATTCAATAACTTTTTTAGTATCACGAATATTCGTAAGTCTTACTGTAACATTATCATTACGCATCGTACTACTAACTCGTGAATGATGAAGAATATTCTCATTAGATAAATAATCAAATAAAAGAATTACTCCTTCTTTAATAAAATCATATTTCATGGGAATATATAACTTTATGGTATAATCATTACTTTCCCATAAACCATTTTGGAATTCACAAAAGAAAGGATGATACTCATCACAAAAACATCTGATATTTTCTTTATCTTCATAGTAATTAATCCAATAATCAAAATTATCATTAATGTTTTTATGATCATCATCACTTTCTAATCTTACTAACCAACTGTATATTTCATTTTCTTTTGCATCATGAGTATTACAAATATATTCAATATTCTCTAAATACTCATTTATTCTTTTTTTGTTCATTTAATAAGTCCACTATCTTTCCATAATCTTCTGTTTTACATAAATCTTCTGAATAATCTTTTTCATGGTCATCATAGATAGCGAGATCTACATTACCATTCTTTGTTTCTATTTTAATAACTTCCATTATAGTATTTCTCCATCATCAGTATCATCATTATTAAATTTAACTAATACTTCACGAGGTTTACTATTACCAGTAGCTGGTCCAATAATACCACGTTCTTCAAGTAAATCTATTACACGAGCGGCTCTATTGTATCCAAGTTTGAATCTTCTTTGAATAAGTGATGCTGATGCTTTACCTTGTTTAACAACGAATTCAACAATTTCGTTATAAAGTGGATCATCATATTCTTCTTCAATATCATGATTTGCATCAATTCCTGTTTCGCCACCAACACCTGTTGTTGTCTTTTCATTATCTAAGTTTTCAAATCTAGCATCGTAATTAGCTTTTTGTTGGTCACATACATAATCAATAATTCGATGAATTTCATCTTCACAAATCCATGCACCTTGAATACGAGTTGGTGAATTATCACCTTGAGGTAGATATAACATATCACCACGACCTAATAATTTTTCAGCACCCATCATATCCAAAATAGTACGTGAATCGATACTTGATGCAACAGCAAAGGCAATACGTGATGGAATATTTGCTTTAATTAAACCAGTGATTACATCCGTACTTGGTCTTTGAGTAGCAATAATTAAGTGAATACCAGCGGCACGTGCCATCTGGGTAATTCTCATAATAGAATCTTCTACTTCTTTACCAGCTACCATCATCAAGTCAGCAAGTTCATCGACAATAACGACAATGTAAGGAAGTTTCTTTAACTTATCATCTTCGTCTCTTCCTTTATTCTTTTTCTCAACCATTTCGTTATAAGTATCAATATTCTTAACACCTGATTCTTCAAAGACATCATATCTATGTTCCATCTCTTGAACAACAAGTTGTAATGCAACACTAGCTTTCTTTGGATCAGTTACAACTGGACGAAGTAAATGTGGTACCCCATTATACATAGATAATTCTACTTTCTTTGGATCAACCAACATTAATTTAACTTCATCTGGTTTAGTACGCATTAAGATACTTGCTAGTATACAGTTAATACATACTGATTTACCGGAACCAGTAGCACCAGCAACTAATAAGTGTGGTGTTTTATTAATTTCACAGAATTTAGCAACACCATTAATATCTTTACCTAGAGCAACTAATAATTTCTTACTATTAGTTTTTTCATCATGAGGAATTGCTTCCATGATTTCTTTAATATAAACAGTTGTCGGTGTTTCGTTAGCCATTTCAATACCAACAGTATTCTTACCTGGAATAGGTGCTTCAATACGAACATCTTTCTTAGCAAGAGCTAAACTTATTTCTTTATTTAAACTTGTTAACCTTGATAATTTTGTACCTGGCTTTAAAGCCATTTCATATTGCGTACAAGCAGGTCCAACTGTAACAGCGACTACTTTACCAATAATACCAAATTCATTAAGAACTTCTTCTAGTTTCTTAATATTACCTTCAATACCATTTTGATTATTAACTTTTTGATCTTTTGGTTTATCTAAAATACCAATATCTGGTAATTTATAATTCTTATTTGTATTATCAACAGGCTTTTCTACTTCAGGAATAGGAACTGCTTCTTCAACTTTATCCTTTGGTCTTTCAATAATGCGTCTGTTATCTTCACTCTTACTATTGTCATTAATCTTAACTTCACCATCAAGTAATTTATTTTGTTCCAAAAGAGCTTCTTTCTCTTTCTCTTTTTCCTTTTTCTCTTTCTTATCATGAGGAACTAATTCTTTACTTTGTTCATAGAAGTTCTTAATAATATCAACAATAGATAATCCTGTGAATAATAGAGCTCCACAAGCAATAAATACCCAATAGATAATCTTTGTTCCATCTAAGTCAAATAATGACATAAAGATCCACATTAATACGCCACCTATTAAGCCACCACCAATACCTTGGAAGGCAACTTCTTTAGTAGCTCCTTCAACTAATTTAAAAGCATTAAGGGATTTATCTGCAGCTAACTTAATTAATTCATTAGCACTTCCATATTGAACGGCATTATCTTTATGTAATAACATAACTACACCAAAGATAATTAGCATAACCCCTATAACCCTCGGAGCTAAGAAATTAGGATATTCTTTAGCAAAGATAATATATATACCTGTTACTACTAATAGTATTAGTGGTACTAAATATATTTCTCCAAAAAAGAATGCTGATAAAGCACAAAAAACACTACCTAACCATCCAAAAGAACCAATACCACTGATTCCTATAATGATTAAAAGAATACCATATATAACACTAAAACTAGATTTATTTATTTTTTTCGTCCTTCTTCTTCTACGTTTCATTACTACCATCCCATCATATATAATTATATAAAAAATCTTTTGTTTTTGCAATAAAACTACGTGTTATTACATTAATAAATAACTATAAAAAAAATACTAATTATTTTTTAATTAGTACTTTCTCTTCTCTTATGGCATCAACATCTTTCCAGAAATCGTGATATTCTCCCATTTCTTCTAACCATTGACGATGGTTAGCAACGATCTGATCATTTGTAAATGTAAATTGTACATTGTCTTCTTTTTCTTCGACATTACTTTTTAATAATTCTTCAATGTCGTGATCAATTCTTTTTCTTATTCCTTTAAAATGATTAAGTCTTCTTAAACATATTCTAAATCTACGATTATTGAAAACGTATTTAGCACCATTATATAATGTTAACCAAAAGAATACTAAATGTAGTGGCAATTGATAAACTACACTTATTATAAAAATTGGTAATGTTATTAATGATTTAATTAAATTACTATTAGTAGCATTTTGATAATAATCAGTTATCGTTTCAGCTGCTTTAATATCTTTACCTATAAATACTTGATCATTATATAGTTTAGCTAATTTAATATGATCGGTAGTATTTGGTAATGTTGCTACTACTTTCTCTCCTTCATAGAAATCAATTTTATCATTGTTTACGATATATTTTGTTATCATCCTTAACCCCTTCTTTACTTAATGTCGAACTATCTACTAATGTAGTTTGTTCTTCATAAACTTCTTCTTTATTCTTTTCTTGATCAATCTCATCTTTTAGTTCACTTAGTTCATATCCTTTAGTTTCTAATTTATCAACTAAATCACAACATTTATGATAATTCTTCTTTTCTAGATATGCACAGAAACATGAAAGAACGATTGTTACTATTGATAGCGGCCACAATCCAACAACAGCAATTATAATTGTAATAGCACCTAAGATCTTTTTAAATTCATTATAAAATTTAATATTAGAATTAGCGCGTGTATACTGTTTTTCTAATCTCTTTAATAATAATTCAAAGTTGTCTCTTAATTTAACCTTGTTCTTCATGCGACCTCACAAGTTCTATATTATATCATAATATTGTTTTAATTACAATAAAAAGAAGCTTATTCAGCTTCTTTCTTAATTACTTCTTCTTTCTTGTAGTATCCACACTTTGGACAAACTCTATGAGGTTTAATAATCTCACCACAGTTTGGACAAGCAGTTACTGTTTTAGCTGTTAGTGCCATATGAGCTCTTCTTGTTCTTTGTCTTGTTTTTGATACTTTTCTAAATGGTACTGCCATATTTTCACTCCTTTCCTACTCTAAAGATGAAAATCTTTAAATGGATTATTCTTCTTTTCTTTATTATATTCCTCTTCACTAATTACTTGATAATCTTTATTTTTGATATTCAATTCTTCATTGGAAATAGTGAAACGCATAGGAATTTCCAATACAATATATTGCCATAAAAATGGAATTAAATCAAGTGATTTAAGGGAATTTTCTAATTTTTCTTCAATTTCTGTATTAAATTCATAAGGAACAGGAAGTCCTGTTAAGGAATCGTTAATAACCATCGTTCCTGTTAATATAAAATTAACATCATAATTAAACTCAATATCAGATTTGATAGTACCTGTTACATGCACATCATTTAGATGAATAATATCACTACCTTCTAGATAACTATCATCATAGTTAATATCTTCATCAACATTAATAACATCACTATAATTAAGTTTTAATAGATCTATTTCCATAAAATCACCACTAGTCCATTATACACTATTTATTATTCTTTACAAGTATTAATTTAATTCATCCATTAAAAGTGGAATAATTTGTTTTTTACGAGATACAATACCTTTTAAGCAGAATCCTTGATTAATATTATCTTGTTCAAAGACAGTCTCTAAAACTTTCTTTGATAATTCATTATATAAAACATAAGTATTATTATTTATTAAGTCTGTAACACACATTAAGAAAATATCATATTCATGTTCTTTCGCTAACTTCTCAATTGTCTTAACATACTCTTCTTTACTCTTCAAAACGTCATCTAAATTCATTGTTGTCATTTGACCAATACCAATTTTATATTTATTAATATTGAATGCTTTAAAGTCATTATAAATTATCTCTTCAATTGTTTTACCTTTAATACTTGCAGCTGCACTAAACATTTGTTTACTAAATTCATTAGGATTAGTTCTGCAAATAATTGATAGTTCATTAACTGCTTCCCTATCTAATTCCGTCGTTGTTGGAGAATGGAAAAGTAAGGTATCTGAAATAATTCCTGCCATCATAGCTCCTGCTATATCATGTGGAGGATTAATCTTTGCTTCTTTATACATTTCATAGAGAATAGTATTGGTACTTCCAACAGCCATATTACGAATATTAATAGGTTCACTAGAATTAATATCTCCTACTTTATGATGATCAACAATCTCAATAATATTTGCTTCATCAAGTCCATCTACACTTTGACTAGATTCATTATGATCAACAAGAATAACTTGTTTCTTTCTTCTGTCATTAATTTCTTGACTAGATAATAATCCTAATACTTTATTCTTACGATCAACAATTGGATAATTATGATGTTTATATTTATTAAAGAATACTAAGAAGTCATTTAAGTACATATTCTCATCAATACATTCTCTTTTAGTATTAACAACATTTTTCAAATAATTACTTAATACTAATTTCTTAGATACAAAGATTGCATCTTGCATTGTTGTAATAATATTTACTTTATTACGCCTTGCATATGTTACTAATGATTTATCTAAATCACGCCTACCAATGACAATAATTAATTTAACTTTTTCTTTAATGGCATCATGTACTAATTTTAAATCATTAGATACTAATAAAATATCATTTTCAGATAAAATACTAATACCATCATAACCTTTAGATTTAAAGTATCTAATCTTACCTTTAATATCATTACTATATTTAGTTATTTCCTTACCATGGATTAAATCAAGGATATTTTTATATGATGTATATAGTTCACTATAAAGTGGATCAATAACAATCTTAACTAATTCTTTTAAAGTAATTATTCCTCGATACTTACCTAATTTACTACATACGGGTACAGCTGATACTTGATAATCTTCCATATATTTAAATAATTCTTCTAATGTATTATCTTCATACAAGAAACAATTCTTTTTATAATTTAAATCTTTAACTTGTAATTTAACATCATTTAAGTACTTTGGTTTAGAAAGTTTAAAATAATCAAGTACAAACTTTGTTTCATTATTCATCTCACCTAACATACAAGGAATAGCATTAGTATGATTTAAATAATTTCGTAAATAAGATAAACTAATTGCTGATGTTACAGAATCAGTATCTGGATTCTTATGACCAAAAACATATACTTTATCCATTATTATCCTCCCTTAGTAAGCTTAAACTTACTTTTTCATTCTTTTTATCTATATCATGAACATAACATGTTACGATATCACCAACTTGAAATAAATCACTTGGATTTTTAACATAATCTTTTGATAATTTACTAATATGCGCAAGTCCATCATTATGTAGACCAATATCAATAAATAGTCCAAAAGGTACAACATTACGAACAGTTCCTGTTAACTCCATACCAATTGTTAAATCATCAATTGTAAGAACATCACTTTTAAGTATAGGCTTTGGAGCTTCATCACGAGGGTCCCTATTAGGTTTCTTAAAGTCTTCAATAATATCATCAAAAGTATATTTATCAAGACCAACTTCTTCACGAAGACCAGTTAAGTCAACATTATTAAGTTTCTCAATCATGACATCTTTACCAATATCATCATGTGTTAGACCAAGTTTACTTAATATCTTTTCAGCATCACTATAATTATCAGGGTGAATACTTGTCTTATCAAGTGGATTATCACCATTAATAATTCTTAAGAAACCAACTGATTGTTCATAAACTTTATCTGTTATGCCATTTATCTTCTTTAATTCATTACGATTAGTAATACCATGTTTTTCTAATCTGTAATTAATTATACCTTCAATACTTCTTTTATTTAATCCTGATACATATTTAAGAAGTGATGGAGATGCAGTATTAATGTTAACTCCAACTTTATTAACCGCTTTAGTAACCGTGAAATCAAGTGTATCAGATAATTCTTTTTCTTTAACATCATGTTGGTAAAGCCCTACTCCAATACTCTTTGGATCAATCTTAACTAATTCAGATAAACTATCTTGAAGTCGCCTTCCAATACTAATAGCACTACGTTTTTCAACAGTTAAATCAGGAAATTCTTCAATACCAAGTGGGGATGCTGAATACACGCTAGCTCCTGCTTCATTAACCATTACATAACTAACAGGGAAATCAATTTCTTTAATCGTATCCGCAATAAAGGCTTCACTCTCGCGGGACGCTGTACCATTACCTATTGCTACAACATCAACGTGATATTTATTTATTAATTCCGTTACAATCTTTTTACTTTCTAAGATTTTATTCATTGGCGGTGTTGGATAAATAACCGCAATCTCAAGAGGATTACCATTCTTATCAAGAACCGCTAATTTACATCCAGTTCGATATGCTGGATCAAGTGCAAGAATCGTCTTCTCTTTAAGTGGTGGCGTCATTAATAATGCTTCTAAGTTCTTAGCAAAATTCTTAATAGCATCACTACTTGCATAATCCGTCATTTCACTTCTAATCTCACGATCAATAGATGGAATAATTAATCTATCTAAACTATCTTTAATACTATCTTTTAATAAAGATGCATAAGATACTGGTTTTCTAATTATCTTATTCTCTAGATATTCAATAATCTTTTCAATTGGATAATCAAGAGTAACTGTTAATATCTTTTCATTCTCACCTCTATTAATAGCAAGAACACGATAACTCTTAATTCCTTTTACATTAGATGCAAAATCATAATAGTTTTTATATAAATCTTTTTCATCAACAGCATTCTTCTTTTTCTTAGATACAACTGTTGCATTATTAAAGACATAACTTCTTATCCATTTACGATAATTCGCATTATCAGATATTACTTCAGCAATAATATACATAACACCAGTTCTAGCATCATCTATACTCTTAACCATATCATTAAGATATTCTTTTGCTTTAGTATCAAAATCAAAATCTAAAAGATTCATACAATCTTTAGCAAGTGGTTCAAGACCTGCTTTAATTGCTTCTGTAGCCTTCGTCTTTTTCTTTTCTTTAAATGGACGATATAAGTCTTCTACTTCAACTAATTTAGTTGCTTTTAAGATCTCTTGTTTTAATTCTTCTGTAAGTAGTCCTTTTTCATCAATAAGTCTTATAACATCTTCTTTTCTTTTTAATAAGTTTTCTTGATAAATGTATGTATCTTCAATCTTTCTTATTAATTCTTCATCAAGAGCTCCTGTTGCTTCTTTTCTATATCTCGCAATAAAAGGAACAGTATTACCTTCACTAAGTAACTTTAATACTACTTCTACTTGCCAAGCATTAATACTTAAACTATTTGCAATCTCATCTATGATATTTTTATTCATCTTATTCACCATAATAATTTTATCAAATTTAGTCTACAAAAAAAAGTGCAAATAAGCACTTTTTTATTTTATTTTCGATATGTAATAGGAACTAATAAATTACCATAACCGTCTTCAGATAAAGAGTTCTCACGATACTCTGCTTTATAGTATTGATAAGCATCAGTATTACGATGAATAAGAACTACTCTTTCATTATTTTCTTTTTTAAATTCTACTCTTTCTTTTCTTCTTGTTAAGATATAATCAGCATCTTCATATGGATATTCTGATTCTATAAATACTCTTGTATCCATATGATAGTTCAAAAAAGAATCACTTTCATATAAGTCTCTAAAGCCGTGCATGTTAATCCAATAATTTCTCATTAAGTTATCACTTCCGAGAGTATTATAGCATTTTAAAATTTAAACACAACACCCTGACGTCAAGTATTAAAAAAGAACAAAAATTATTCGTTTTTGTTCTTTAATATTATCCACATGCTATATAACAAGATGTTTTGCCACTACACATAGATTTTGCATAATCACGTGTTGAATATGGACCACCACTAGCATTTTGTCCAGATGAATTCTTATATCGTATAGTCCATTGCTTATATGTATAACAACTTCCTGTATAACCAATAGTGTAACCAGATCCACATAAATTTGATTTAGCATCACTACATCCCTGTGCAGCTGCTGATTCAGATGAATATCCTGTACCTGTTTTAGTCTTAGGACCTTCAACTGTTCCATCATATATTCTTACACAAGTGAATGATATTGAATACCAATATTTATTACATGATGTAGCATCAGATGGTGTTGGCGAATTAATTTTAAAATCTTTGGTATTATTAGTCAATGAGTAATTACTACAATTTGCTTGACCACCAGATACACTTGAACAACTTGCTGTTGACGTATGACTTCCTGCTGCTGTTGCTTTTGTATTTGTAATTGTCATTGACTCACCTGTTATACCAGTTCCTGATATTGATGCGGTTGGACCATGTTCTTTTCCGTCATATGTAAATGATGTTGATCCACTCCAAGTAACAGCTACTGATTTCTTGCCAATTGAAAAGTCTTTAGTACCACTAGAGAATTTATAATTACTACATTTTTCTCTACCACCGACTACTTTTACACACTCTGCACTTGCTGTATAACTACCAGCATTTTTCTTTGATGTATTAGTAGTTTTAATTGTCATTGTTTCACCTTTTATACCAGTTCCTGATATTGATGCGGTTGGACCATGTGCACTACCATCATATGTAAATGATGTATTACCACTCCAACTAGCTTTTATAGATTTTTGATTAATTATACATTCAAATGTTTTAGCCTTTGTTTTTCCATCAGTCCATTTATAATTTTTCGTTGATTCTAAAGATGCTGTAATTTTATATGTACCTGCATCTATGTGCTTAGTATTTGAGAAAGTTACATGAGCTGGAGCTGCTTTTGTTAATGTCTTTTCTGTACCATCATATGTAGGCGCCGTAACACAATATTTATTTGTTGGAATAGTAACTTCCGCTTTTGTAATTGTATAATCTTTTTTAGTACTAGAAAATTTAAAGTTACTACACAATACTTCAACATCACGAGCGATTGCTTTTTTACATGTTGCAGTTGATGTATATGAACCAGCATTTATTTCTTTTGTTCTTGTATATGTAATTTCATAATAATCACCAGTTGTCTTTTTAGCCGATGGAGCATGTTCTTCACCATCATATACAAATGATACCTTAGTTCCCCATTCAATAGTTACTCCTAATTTACTAATCTTACATTCGCTTTCTTTAGGAGCACTTGTACCATTTGACCACACATAATTATCATTAGCTAAGGCAAATGTTACTTTTTGAGTACCTGCATTCTTACGATACAAATTATTAATTGTGTAAGATGTTTCTGTTTTTCCATTTAATGTTTCAGTTACTTGAATAGGATTTGCTGGAGCATCTTTTGCACCATTAACATCTTTATATGATGTACCATTAACTAATACACGATAATTTCCATTAAATGTTAAAGTTTTACAAGTTGCATTTTTAGGGGTAAAACTTACTTTATATGGCTTAATCGTACAAGTAACAATTCTATTTGTTCTAGTACCATTACTCCACATATAATCTTTATCTAATTTAGCAACTATTGTATAAGTTCCGGCATTAGTTTGTTTATTATTAATTAAGGTATAACCAGTACCACCAGTTACTAGTTCTTGTTCTTCACCATTATATGTGAAATTACCTTTATTATTACATTTTAGACTTAAGGAAACTTTTTGTCTTACTTCATGTCCATATAAAATATGATATCCGTTTTTAGTTACTTTTCTTGATTCCAAATATTTATCTTCTACTGGTGCATAACTTGTATTATCATACCATTCAACATTTTTATCGGTTCCTGAAATATTTATTTTACTAGGAAGATTTGTATATTTTCCATTAGTATATACTTTAATTCTATTAAGATTATGATAATTATTACTATTATCATAGTATCCCAATGATACATCATAATATATTATAAATACTAAACTCTTTGTTGCTTTATTACCAGCATAATCAGATACCGTTACTGTTAATTGATATCTTCCACTAGGAAGACTTTCAGTAATCTTTAAGTCCTTCGATAAAAGATCTTCATTTTCAATATTAACACGAGGTTTATCGGTATCAAGTTCAATAAATGAATATATTACAGAATTATAGCCATTATCATCATTTATATTAATAATTTCATTAGCATATTCATATAAAACACTATTATCATCTAAATAAAATTCTAATGTTTCATCTTTTAATTCAAAAGTTGGTGGGACATTATCTATTTTGACATTAAAGAATTTACGATTACCAACTTTTTCAGTGCCATTATAAGCAACTACATAGTAACTACCTGTACCATTATATACATTGCTACAACTGTTATCTTCATTAATATCCAAACATTCCGCATATTTTTCATTATTTAAAGTGTTATAGATAGCATATCTATCTATAATTTCATCTCCCATTAAACGATATGTAATATTAACACTTTCAACATTAGCCCATGGTGTTCCCGAATAAGAAAGTATGGGATTATAATATGCTCCTGTATTAGTAGTTCCTGAGATTTCTATTTGACCGGGAATATTACCACTACAATAAGCTCCATTACTCCTATATTCACCACAAATTAAACATACTTCATATTGATTAGTAGCACCACTATTATAAATAAATACCCCTGTATGGTTATCACATTTATTATTCGTTTGATACTCTTTTAATTCATCCATATATTCATGATCTATTAATGTATCCATTGATACAAAATTATAATCATCAACTGGTCTATCAGCTCTGTTATCATTAAAGTAATCATTACCTGCAATTTTTAGAGTATTTTCCATTGTTTCATAATATTTATCTTTTGATTGTGAATTAAGATTATTAACAGTATACATTCCTGCCATCATTAATAATCCTAAAACAACGATTACTGCTAATAATTCTAATATTGTGAAACCTTTGTTCTTCATATCGTCACCTATTTTAAATTATATATTACAAAAAGAAGTTATTCAATAACTTCTTTTTGTATAAACATTGTTTCATTAAAAAGGTAAACTATTTCTAGTCTACCTTAATATTATGAATTACTATATAGTGTTCTACATCTAATCTTAGCTGTATGGCTTGTACTTTCTTCGCACTTAGATACTGTTGTCCAAGGTTCTGGATCACCCCAAGTCTTACAACTACATGAGTCAGCGACACATGAATTATATTTTTTACAACTACATACATCATTAACACATGCATTACGTTCTTTACAAGTACAATCACTATTTTCGCATGAATTATATTCCGCACATCCACAAGAAGCGTCTCTACACGAATAACGTTCTGCACATCCACAAGCCGCAGTTTGACATGTGTTTGTTGTTGTTGTATGTGATCTCTTATAAATTCTACATGTATAACGTTTTCCACTACATGATTCTACAGAGCAAACTGTTTTTGTTAATTCCCATACACCTGCAGTAGTTGTACCTTCCGCACAATATTTTGATGAGAAGCTCCATGAAGAGTATCCCGATGTTGTTCCACAATTTGCATGTTGACATGATTTATATGTCTTGCATGCACAACTACCATTCTGACATGAATTGTATGTTTTACATGTACACTTACTACTTACACAAGAATTGTATGTTTTACATGTACAACTATTATTCACACATGAATTATGCTCTTTACAAGTGCAAGTACTATTTTCACATGAATTATGTACTGAACATCTTGTTATTTGATGTTGGACAGTTGCAGTCATCGTACATGTTACTTTTTTTGATGTTGAACCATCACTAAATGCATAATTACTATCAGCAGTAACAGTAACAGTCTTTTTACCTACCGACGTAGTCGTATTATTACTATACGTTGCAAATAAGGCACCTGTAACAATTGAGGAAGATCCATCAGGTTTTGCATTTGAATTACAACTACCTGTTGTAGCTTGTTTAGATCTCGCTATCTCATAAGCAAATGATGTATTAGTTAATGAATAGTTAGAACATAATGCTTGACCATTTCTAACACTAGAACAAGAAGCTGTTGATGTATAACTACCCGCTGGTACTTGTTTTGAAGATTGCAGATTTATTACTTCTCCATTAACACCATTTAAAGGTTTCGTAGAAGGTCCGATAGCACTTCCAGTATATACAAATGAAGAAACATCATACCATTCTACTTTTAAAGATTTTGTTGATATTGAACAACTAAATGTTTTAGCAGCAGTTGTATTATCTGACCACTTATAGTTTGTAGTTGATTCAAGAGTTGCTGTAATTGTTTGGCTACCAGCGTTCGTACGTGTATTATTTCTAAATGTTACATGCGCTGGTGCTGCTTTTGTTAGTGTTCTTGACGAACCATTATATACAAGTCCTGTATTACAATGTGAAGTTGCTGTTGGTGCCGTTACTACTACAGGTTTAATTTTATAATTCTTAGTTGTATTTGAATATTCAAAGTTATTACAACCACCACCATAACCACTTATAGATACGTGATAACAAGTTGCTGTTGAAGTATAATTACCAGCATTTGTTTCGTCTGTTCGCTGATAATCTATTACGAAGAAAGTTCCATTAGTATTCTTGACTTCTGGTGCATGTTTATTTCCATCATAAGTAAATTCTGTTGTTGTTCCCCATTCAACTTTTACTGGATATTTAGAAATTGAACAATTAACTGAGAAGTCACTAGTACTTCCATCTGCCCAAGTATAGTTATTAAAGTCAAGAAGATGGAAGGTTGTAGAATAAGATCCTGCACTAAAACCATATGGATTAGTAATACTATATGCCGCCACACTAAGGCCACTTACATATGCAGGAACTGCATTTGGAGCACCTCCACTTGCACCTGAACTAATACTAATAGCTGATGATGTATTTGGATTATTAGTTAACGGCTGATATGTACCATTAAATTGTCCTGCTCTACATCTTGTGCTAGATTTACTTACACCAACTGAGCGTTTGCTAATACTACAACTATAACTCTTGTTAGCTCTTGTTCCATCACTCCAAGCAAAATTAGCACTCGATAAACTATATGATACGTTTTGTGATCCTGCTTCTTTTCGATATCCATTTGATACAGTATATTCATTATAACTTGTTCCATCAAATGTTCCTGATATCGTTGTCGATGCTTTATTAGAATCAAGGTCACTTGAACCTGCTTGAGAAGTTAATGGTTGATATTTTTCATTATATACTAGACCACCTCTACATGGACTACTATTTGGATTAAAGTTTACTTTATATGGATTAACAGTACAATTATATGTTTTAGTACCACCAGATCCATCGGCCCATACATAGTTTGTTCCTCCTAAAGTAAATGTTACTGATTGGGAACCAGCATTTTTTCTATATAAATTACCAATCGTATATGATGTTTCCGTTTTAGCCGCATGATTTACTTGAACATTAAGACTACTTGATGTTGTTGCATTACCAGCAAGATCACTATATGGTGTCCCACTTACTAATACTTGATTTTTACCATTAAATGTTAATGACTTACATGTATTAGATGGATTGAAATTAACTTTATATGGTTTGATTGTACAAGTAATAACTTTATTTGTTCTTGTACCATTTTCCCATGTATAATCTTTATCTAGTTTTGCAATAATGATATAAGTTCCAGCGTTTGTTTGGCGATTATTAGTTAGAGTGTAACCTGTCTCAGCTGTTGCTAATTCTTGAACCCCTCCATTATATGTGAAGTTACCTCCATTATTACATGTTAGATTATATTTAGCTTTCTTTCTACCTTCATGACCGTATAAGATATGATAACCATCTTTTGTTACTCTTCTTGTATCTGTATATTTATCTGTCTCTGGTGCATAACTTGTATTATCATACCAGTCGACATTTTTGTTAACACCATTAATATCTACTGTTAATGGTAAATTTGCATAAGTACCATTTTTATAAACTTTTAATTTACTAAGATTGTGATATACATTACTATTATCATAATATCCTAATGATACATAATACTCTATTTTAAACAAGTAACTTTTAACCTTTTTATTTCCAGCATAATCAGATACCGTTACGGTTAATTGATATCTTCCACTAGGAAGAGCATGTTCAAACTTTAAATCTTTCTCAATTAAGTCTTCATTTTCGATATTTATCCTTGGACTTGTTGTATCAAGTTCAACTAATGAATAAGTAACAGCATTGTAACCATTATCATCTATAAGTTTTATTACTTCGTTTTTATATTCATATAATACGTCTTCATTTCCCAAAAAGAATTCAGTTGTTGTATCACGAAGTTCGAAATCTGGTGGACTATTATCAATTTTTACATTGAAGTATTTTCTATTACCTGCTTGATCGTTACCTCTATAAGCAACTACATAGTAACTTCCTGTTGAAAAGAAAGTGTTTGTACATGATTTATCTCCTTTAATTTCAGTACATTTTATAAATTCACGATTATTTTCAGCATTATAGACGATATAACTTCCTACAGTATCATCGCCCATTAATTTATAGGTGATATCTACACTTGAGACATTAGCCCACGGTGTTCCTGAGTATGATAATACAGGATTATAATAAGCACCTGTATTAGTTTTTCCTGTTACTTCTATTTGACCAGGTTTATTACCATTACAATATGCTCCATCACTTTTATAGTCATCACATATTAAACAAACTTCATATTCATTACCACTAGAGGTGTTATAAATATAAATACCACTTTTAACATCACATTTATCTGTTGAATTATATTTAGTTAAAGAATCCATGTATTCGTGATCTACTAAAGTATTCATTGATATAAAGTTATAATCGTCAATAGGTCTATCAGCTCGATTGTCATTAAAATAATCATTACCCGCTATTTTTAGGGTATTCTCCATCGTTTCATAATATCTTGTTTCGGCATTATCATTAATATTTGTTACAGTATACATACCTACTGTCATTAATAAAGCCAAAATTAGAATTACTGCCAATAATTCGACAATTGTAAATCCTTTATTTTTCATATCATCACCTAATTTTAATTATAGTATAAAAAAAGAAGTTATTCAATAACTTCTATTTTCATAAAATTAGTATTTTTATTACCTATTGGGAAGCCACCAGTAATAATAACGATATCCTTTGGTAACAACTCAAATTTATCTGTTACTTTTTGAACACATTTATTAACTATTTCATCTGTTGTCTTACATTCATCAACTAATACTGGAATAACACCATAAGTTATAGTTAAGGATCTTATTGTATATGGATCTGGACTTAAGCCCAAGATCGGACAATTAGGTCTAAAATAGCTGATTTTCTTTGCAGTATAACCACTATTAGTATTAGCAAGAATAGCTTTTATCTTTAATCTTAGGGAACTTGATACAACAGAGTATGCAATACTTGATGTTACGTCTTGTTTAGTATCACGAATTGTTGTTGCAAGATTTTCTTCATAATCAAAATCTTCTTCCGCACTTTCTAAGACTTTTACCATGGTATTAATTGTTTCTACTGGGAATTCTCCTTTAGTTATAGCTCCTGATAAGACAATTGCATCACAGTTATCCATAACAGCATTATAAATATCCATTACTAAACTTCTTTCAGGTCTAGTTGATTCATTAATATCCATTAAAATATCACTTGCAATAATACCAATTTTTTCATATTTTCTTGCCATACTAAGTACTTGCTTTTGATATAGAGGTATTTTTTCCATAGGTGCTTCAAGTGATAAATCAGAACGATCAATCATAACACCATCTGATACTTTAACAATTTCTTCTAAGTTATCTAATCCTTCTTGTGTTTCAATTTTACTTATAATACCAATATGATTATCATTATTTTCAATTAATAAATCAGATACTTGTAAAACATCTTGTTCACTATTAACACATGATAATGCAATAAAATCAATTTTGTTATTAATACAATAAATAATATTATCGTAATCTTTTTGATCTAAGAATGGTAATTTAAAGGCTTTATTCTTTAAGTGAATTTCTTCTTTACTATAGATATAACCTTCTTTAATTACTTCACACGATGCAAAGTCATTACCAATTTCTCTTACAACTAATTCTACTTCATCATCACTCATCATAAGAACATCCCCTACTTCTAATAAGGATACAATGTTCTCAATATTAGTTGATAATTGATTATCGTTACATAGTACAGGATAAGAATATATTTTTATTTTCTTATCTAATTTTAAGAAAACACTTTCATCTTTTAAATCAGATAATCTTACAGATGGTCCATTAGTATCTAACATAATACCTATTGGTCTATCTAATTCTTCTTCTAGTTTTCTAATCATACTAATTAATTCATCACAAAATTTAGTATCAGCATATGATAAATTAATCCTTATAACATCACATCCTGCTTGAACAATACCTTTCAAGTCTTCATAGTTACAAGTATTAGATCCAATAGTTGTTATTAATTTTGTTTTCTTCATATATTCTCCTTACTATTTAATTATATTATAAAAGGTAAACTAATACTAGTTATTAATCTTTAACTTAATACAATTATTGACAATAATTTGATAATCATTCTTCCTTTCAACTTTACCATTTATTTTAACAATATCATTTCGATTAATATCCAAATCCTCTGAATAAACATTTGGGAACATAACAAACTCAATAGAAGATTCTTCGTCACTAGCCGTAATAAAGGCCATATCTTCACCATTCTTCGTTTTAATCTTTGTTATCTTATCAACCATAACAATACAATCAACAGTTTTATTAAAATACTTTTTAATATCGATTAAATCAATAATATTTTTATCATGATCTTTATAATATCTTACCGGATGATTAGTTAAATAGAATCCGTATATTTCTTTTTCTTTATTAATTAAATCGATATTATTAAATTCATCTTTAACTTCCATTTCTGGTTTTAAAACATAATCAGGACCCAAGGACTTACATAGCTTACTATAATTTAATAAGTTATCTAAGTTCTCATATAATGTTTGATGATTATAACCCATTGAATCAAGGGCTCCACTATCAATGATTGTTAAATATATTTTTCTATCAAAATCTGTTTTCATAAAGAAGTCATAGATATCAACAAATGATTCTTCTTTTGCTTCTATAATCTTTTTAACAATTAAGTTACTTAATCCTTTAATTATATTAAGAGGCATAATAACTTTATTATTCTTAATATACCAAGTATTGTTACTTAGATTAACATCAGGTTTAACTAACTTAATATCTCGTCTTTTCATTTCTTTAATATAATCGAGAACTTTTTTATCAGAAGCTGAATTATTTAAGATAGATACATAAAATTCTTTTGCATAATTAGCTTTTAGGTAAGCCATTTTATATGATACTACGGAGTATGCAACAGCATGACTTTTATTAAATCCATATGATGCAAACTTAACAATATCATTAAAGATTTTATTAGCTAATTCTTCACTATAACCATTATTAATTGATCCATTAATAAAATCATCTTTTAAGTTATTAATTAAATCTAATTTCTTTTTACTAATAGCTCTTCTTAAGATATCTGCTTTACCTAAAGAGAAGCCTGCCATCTTTGATGCTATTAACATAATTTGTTCTTGGTATACAATAACACCTTCTGTTTCTTCTAAGATATCCTTTAAACTATCATCTAAGTATTCAAACTTCTCACCATGTAATCTTCTAATATATAAATCAATACTATCAGATGGACCTGGTCTATAGAAGGCATTAGCATTATAAATATCTTTAAAACTAGTTGGTTTAAGTCTTCTTAAGAAGTTTTGCATACCAGCTGATTCAAATTGGAAAATACCACTAGTATCACCATTTTGAAATAATGCAAATGTTTTCTTATCATCAAGAGGAATATCATTAAATTTAAGATTATTAATTAATGATAAACAATTATCAATAATTGATAAATTACGAATACCTAAGAAGTCCATTTTAAGTAAGCCTAAATCTTCTAAGTATTTAGCTTCATAACCACTAGTATAACCTTCTTCACTATAGACAAGCGGAATAATATTATCTAAACGATTATTAGACATAATAATACCTGCAGCATGAATTGAAGAATGTCTTGGAATATCATTTATTCTACTTGCTACTTTATATAACTTTTTAAGTTTAATATCATTATTAATTAATAAATAAACCTTATCATTCTTTTCATATACATTCTTAAGTGATTCTTCATGATTACCAATTAACTTACATATTTCATCAATTGAATAAATTGGAATATTCATAACTCTTCCCATATCACGAAGAGATGATTTAGTACCAAAGGTATCAAAAGTAATAATTGATGATACTTTATCCATACCATATTTATCTTGACAATATTTAATAACTAAATCTCTTTTGTTATCAGGAAAATCGGTATCAATATCGGGCATCGTGATACGTTCTTTATTTAAGAATCGTTCAAATAATAGATTATATTTAAGTGGATCAACATCGGTTATACCCAGTGAATAACTAACTAAACTTCCACAAGCAGAACCTCTACCAGGTCCTACTAAAATATTATTTTTCTTTGCATAAAGAATGAAATCATAAACAATTAAGAAATAGTTAGAGAATCCCATTTCTTTAATAACATCGAGTTCATGTAATAATCTTTCTTTATATTTAACTGTTACTTTATTATTAAATCTTCTTTTTAAGCCACTAACCGCTAAATTATATAAATACTCATCATTATCCATACCCTTAGTATCATTATATTTACTAAAATCAGGAATATTTAATTTATACTCAGGTAACTCTAAGTCAAATAAATTAAAGAACTTTTTATAATCATTATTATCTTTATATACTAAGATATCAGAATCAAATGGATAATCATCACTTAGAGTTTTATTATCACGTAACATATTTAAGAATTTTAAAACTTCAATATCATCTTTTTCTAAACATAATACTTTTTTAAGATTAAGTTCTGTGAAACTAAATTTATCTTCAAAGATTAAATTAATATCACTTTCTTCTTTATAAACTAAAACTAAATCATCACTATATTTATTTAAGTCTTTATCAGTTACTTCTCTTTCACTTTTAATTGTTGATAGTTTCATTAAGTTAACATAACCATCATAATTCTTAGCGAATAATAAATAATCATTAAAGTCTACACCAACAATAGGATTTATGTTATTGCTCTTACATTTGGTAATAAACTCCATAACACCATACATGTTATCATCACATATACATAATTCTTGATAATTATTATCTTTGGCATAATTAATTAAATCATCAACAGTTATTAAACTTGATAAAAAAGTATATACCGTTTTTACATATATTGGTGCCATACTCACTCCTTAATTTTATTATACAAAAAAAGAAATACATGTACTAGTATTTCTTTACGTTCTAATTATCTATTTCATCCATACTAACGATTTCAATAATACGCTTATCATCAAGAACTTCTTTACTATGACGATTATTTTCTCTTTTAATACGATATACTTTTTTAGCACCATTATTTAGTAATTCTTGAATTACTTTAGTATTATCATCAATAAAGATGCCATTATTATAATCAATATCAATATCTGTTTTAGGCATACGACATACAATAATACCATCTAAGTCTTTAATAATACCACTATGAATTATTTTAAGATATTGATTTTCTAAATAACCTTGTGTGTATAAAATAAATTGATTATCTTTTTTCTTCTTCAAGAATTCAATCGCATCTGGATAAAGATACTTTGTTGTATCATCAAAATGTTTGCGATACTCTTTTTGAATAGTTCTATTCTTAATGCTTTTTACTAAAGCTACAGGATTCATTCCATTCTTTTCATAAAAGTCATCAATATATTCTTGGGTTATACCATTATCTAGTAACAAATTAATTAAATCATCATAAAAGGTTACTGTATCAAATATTGTATTATCAAAATCAATATAATATTTCATTAATCCTCCTTAAACATTAATTTAATTGCTTCACGATAAATATTTTTAACTTTATCATAATCATTAGTTTGTCTAAGATAATTATACATCATTATTCCACTATTGGCTTCCATAACTAATAAATTATTATCAAAAGTTTTAATAATATCAATACTAGCAAACTTTGGATTAGTTTCTTTAATAACGATATTTGCAAGTTCTCTAATTCTATTCTCTAAATCTTTATCAATATCTTTTATTACTCTTGCACCATTAGATAAATTAAAACGATAATCAAGAATTACTTCTTCATCTTTATTAGGAATATAATCACGTACTTCATGTTTCGTATAAAAACCTTTATTAAAGTTAATTGCTAATTCTTTTAAAGAATGTATGCCATCTCCTATTACTTTAGCATGTTCTTTACCATATATTAACTTGATATCATTATTTAATACAATTACTCGATATTCATGTTCTATATCATAATATGGACATAAACTTATTGAGTATTGACTAATTAATAATTTATCGATTATTTCAAATAATCGATCTTCATCTTCTATTTTATATACTTCTCTTCCACAAGTTCCTACATTCCCTTTAACAATTACTTTTTTATTATATATATTAAATAAATCTAGTACTTCTTTTTGATTATAATTACTAAAAATAACATGATGAATAATTATAGGGATATGTTTATGATTTAGTAAATCAAAAAATAATCCTTTATCATCCATGATATTACTAATACCTTGATCATTTAGAGAGAATTTATATCCAATAATATATTTAGTTTTATCATTCTTTTCTAATATTTTTAGCCAATCACCGTGTTGATACGTTGATAATTTTATATTTTCTTCTTTGCATATTTCTTCAATAATTTCGTTATAATCTTTCATAATCACCAACTCATATAAATTATATAATAAATAAAAAAATAAAACTAGTTAGTTTTATTTTTTATGTCATCTCTTAATAGATTACCATCATAGATATTCTCTTGATTATAATCATATACAATATCAACATTTTCACATGTTAATGAATTAAAGTAACTTACTTTAACGGCATAACCATCAGTCTTCTCGCGAATACTACTAATAGGCGTTCTTAAACTATCATATACTTCTTTAGTTATTTCACAGATAACAGGATTTATACGTTCTTCAATAAGTGATGGCATCGAACTATCATATATAAAATATCTATTTTCATGTTCTACTAAATTATAAGCATGAGCTTCTTCTTTACCATTTATTTTGACCATCGATATTTTAATACCAGAATTATATCCTAACGTTTTTAAAATGTTTTGCGAAAGCATTGCTCTTGCAAAGGAATAAGCAGCACCTTTATGTTCTAGATCTGATACTTTGCCTCTTCCAACATTACCACTTGATACTTCTTCTTCTGTTGGAAAGAATTTAAGTCTATCATCAATATAAGAACAACCACCAAAGTAATCATTAATAGCTTCAATGACGGATGCACAAACATCAACAAATTCTTGATCACGATTCTTACTCATTACAAGTTTTAATGTTTTAAAAACATTACTTATATCACCAATTAACGCAATTCTTTGTTCACCTAATGGATTATCAATATATACACGATCAGATAAATCTAATTTACCATCATAGTATGAAATAGCATCACCAAAAATCATGTCATTAACACGATTTAAGCCAATACTTCTTTTAATATCAATAGTATTATCATTTTCATCAACTATAAAATATAAATTATTTTTTTTCTTAATTTGATAATTCATAATTAACTCCAAAATTAATTATAAACTAAAATAAAAAATAAAACTAGATATCTAGTTTTATTTTATTATTCTTTACTATTTATTATTTAGTTCTTCTTCAATTCTAATTAATTGATTATATTTACAAATTCTATCTGTACGAGATATAGAACCAGTCTTTATTTGGCCCAAGTTAAGTCCTACAGCCATATCAGCAATTGTTGTATCTTCAGTTTCACCAGAACGATGTGAAATAATTGTTTTATAATTATATGCTCTTGCTAATTCAATTGTTTCAAATGTTTCTGTTAAAGTACCAATTTGGTTAACTTTTAACAGAATAGCATTACCAGCATGAAGATCAATACCTTTTTGTAAACATGCTTTATTAGTAACGAATAAATCATCACCAACTAATTGAATACGATCACCCATTGCTTTAGTCATTGCTGTAAAGCCTTCCCAGTCATTTTCATCTACTGGGTCTTCAATAGAAATAATTGGATATTTATTAACTAAGTCTTCATAATACTTAATTAATTCATCTGTTGTTAAACTTCTATTTTCACCAGCTAATACATATTTACCATCTTTATAGAATTCTGATGCTGCAACGTCGATTCCTAAACATACATCTTTTCCTGGTGTATAACCAGCATTAGAGATAGCTTCCATAATTAATTGGAATCCTTCTTCATTACTTGATAAGTTTGGTGCAAAACCACCTTCATCTCCTACTGATGTAGCAAGTCCTCTTTTCTTTAAAATTCCTTTTAAAGTATGGAATATTTCACTAGCTACTTGCATAACTTCTGTAAATTTTTCTCTAATTGGAATAATCATATATTCTTGGAAATCAAGTGAGTTATCAGCATGTGCTCCACCATTAATAATATTCATCATTGGACGAGGCATTGTTGTTCCTACACCAAAATGTCTATATAGTGGTTCTCCTTTTAGAATAGCAGCTGCTTTAAATGCGGCCATACTAACACCTAACATTGCATTTGCTCCTAGTTTACTTTTGTTTGGTGTTCCATCAAGTTCAATCATTGCCATATCAAGAGCTTTTTGATCTTCTACTTCCATTCCAACTACTTTTTGTTTAATTAATGTATTAACATTATTAACTGCTGTTAATACACCTTTACCCATGTAACGAGTTCCCCCATCACGAAGTTCAAGAGCTTCACGACTACCAGTAGATGCACCACTTGGTACAGCAGCTCTACCCATTACACCATTTTCTAGAATAACATCAACTTCTACAGTTGGATTTCCTCGAGAATCTAGAATTTCTCTTGCTTTGACATCTCTAATTTTCATAAATATCCTCCTTCTTTATTTATTTCAAATTATTAACTAATTCACAAAATTCGTCGCCACGAACTTCACATTCTTTATATTGATCCCATGATGCTGATGCTGGACTTAATAATACAACATCACCAGGTTCCATTATATCTCTTATCTTATCAAAAGTATCTCTTTGATATTCAAAAGGATAAACTGGAATATTGTTTTTATTAGCAAATTCTACTACTCTATCACGACATTGTCCTATCGCAATAATTGCTTTAACATTAGAAATATATTCTTCTAAATCATCAAAGTTTTGACCTCGTTCTAAGCCACCCAAAATAATAATTGTTGGATTCTTAAATGAAGATAGGGCAATTTGTGTACATTTAATATTCGTAGCTTCTGTATCATTATAGAATCTAACACCATTAAATTCTCTTACAAATTCAAGACGATGTCTTACTCCTTGGAAACTACTTACTACTTTTTTTATTACTTCATTACTAACATGTAATTCTTTAACAATGGAGATTGCTTGCATAACATTATATACATTATGCATACCTGGTATTTTAATATCATGAATATTCATCACTAATTCATTATTATAATAAATATTATCATCTTCTAAAAAACAATCTGCATGTCTTTGTTGAGAGAAATATTTTTTTCTACTCTTTATATCTTTTAATTCATTAAGAACATCTTCATTATCTAAATTAAGAATTGCTAAATCATCTGGTCCTTGATTATAAAACATCTTAGCTTTAACTCTTTTATAATTTTCATATGTTTTAAAGAAATCAATATGAGCTTTATCATAATTTGTAATTAAAGCGATATCAGGATGAAAATCGATAATATTTTCACTTTGTTGAGATGATACTTCCATAACAACAATATCATCACTTTTTACTCTATCAATAATACTTGTTAATGGATATCCTATATTACCAACTAAGTGAACACGATCTTTATATGCTTCTCTTAAAATATCATAAGTTAGTGTTGTCGTTGTTGTTTTACCATTAGTACCTGTTATACCTATTAAAGTAATATCACTAGGAAGTAAATGGTAAGCCATTTCTACTTCATTAATTACTGGTATTTCAAGTTCCTTTGCTTTTAGGACTAAATCATGATCAATAGGAACACCCGGGTTTTTAATAAAATAATCATAACCAACTAAATCAATATCATGAGTTCCAAATATAAATTCACAACCCATTCTTCTTAATTCTTCAATTTTATCTTGATCATGATACTTTTCTTCTTTTAAATCGTTTATCGTAACTTTATTATTATGTTTTAATAAATATTTACTTGCTTCGTAACCACTTCGTGCAAAACCTAAGATAAATATTCTTTTATTATCATACATAATATCACCACAAAATATTATAGTATGTTTATTTGAAAAAGTAAATTATTATGGTATAATTTTATGAGGTGATAGGGATGATTTTCGCTAGTAATAATAAAGGTAAAATTAATGAGATAAAAAGTATCTTCAAAAACTATGAAATATTGAGTCTTAATGATATAAATCTTGATATCGATATTGTTGAAGATGGTAAAACTTTTTATGATAATGCTTATAAAAAAGCAAAGACTATTTTTGATTTAACAGGAATCCCTACATTGGCTGATGATTCTGGTTTAGTATTCACTGAACTTGGTGATTGGCCTGGTGTTAATACCAAAAAAATTGCTACTAATTATGACGATGATGAACATTCTCGTAATATGATGTTGATTGAAAAAGGAAAAGAACTAGAAAACAAAGAAATCCAAGCTGTTTGTGCTTTAGTTTATGTTGATAAAGATCATACTCTTGAAGTAACTGGTAAAATGTATGGGACAATTGGTGATCACGAAGTATCTGGTAACGGTTTTGGTTTTGATCGTGTATTTGTTCTTCCTGATGGTAGATATGTATCAGAATTAACTAAAGAAGAAAAAAATAAAATTAGTCATCGCGCAGAAGCAAGTCGATTAATGAAAGAAAGATTAGATAAATTAAGAGGTTAAGATGTTAGAAATATTAGATGAGATTATAAAATTCTTAGGTAGTCTATATCCAGCAGCCGCTAGAATCTCAGGAACCCTCGGAAAGGTTATGGAAATCTGTGGTGGATATTTAATTATCTATTGGATTATTGGTATCTTCTTTACAAGAAAATTCAAACCTGCTAAAAAGAACCATAAATATGGTATTGTAATAGCAGCAAGAAATGAAAAGTATGTTATTGGTAATCTATTAGATAGTATTAATCAACAAGATTATCCTAAAGAATTATTAACAGTCTTTGTTATTGCCGATAACTGTACTGATAATACAGCTGAGATTGCAAGAAGTAAAGGTGCTATTGTTTATGAGAGATTTGATGATGTTCATAAGACTAAAGGATTTGCTCTTGAATTCTTGTTTGATCATATTGAAAAAGATTATGGTACACAAAACTTTGAAGGATTCTTTGTCTTTGATGCTGATAACTTATTAAAAAAGAATTATATTAGTAAAATGAATGATGCTTTTGATGCTGGTGAGAAGATTATTACTTCATATCGTAATATCAAAAACATGGATGAAAACTGGATTACTTATGCTTTCTCTATTCACTGGTTAAGAAGTATAAGAAGATATCATAGACCACGTTCTTTATTAAGATTAGCTACTAACTTACAAGGTACTGGTTACTTATTTGAATCAAGTGTCGTTAAGAACGGCTGGCATTATACATCTCTTACCGAAGACCGTGGCTTAACAGCTGATGCCGTTAGTCAAGGATATCGTATATCTTATCAACATGATGCTGTGTTCTATGATGAACAATCACCAATTATGAAAGTTGCTTATAACCAAAAACTACGTTGGTCAAAAGGTTTATTAATTAACTTTGGTGAATCAGGATTTAAATTATTTAGAAACATTTTCTTTGGAAGACGTTTCACTAAAATAAAATGGAATAATGAAGTTCATCATTATCCATGGTACAAGAGATTAGGTATTGCTATTAAAGATCGTTATACAAACTTTGATACATTCTGGCACTTACTACCTACTGCCGTTATTAATATTTTTAGATTCTTATTAGTATCATTATTCTTAAAAGCTTGTTATGCTTACGCTAATGGTATGGAAGGAATGCATTTACTTGGTGGAAACTTTATTATTGCTAAACTAATTAGAAGTATATATGATCCAATCATTAATATTCCAACGGGATATAATGGCTTATTATATATGGCATTACTTGCTATTTGGTTAAGATTATTCTGGAGAATATATTGTTACTTCAAGAAAATGTTAGAACCACTTATTGTTGTTATCTTAGAACGTAAGAGACTTAAAAAGATTCCTATTAGGAAACATATATCATATACTCTTTTATATCCAATATTCGATATTATTGGAAGATTAACAACATATATTGCTTTATTTAAAAAGATAGAATGGAAACCTGTTCCTCATCAGAGTAAAGTTACCATTAATGATATAGAAAAAGAAGGAAATTAAAATTCCTTCTTTTTAAATACTAATTTACCAAATATATAATTAAGGATTGTTACAACAACTTGAACAATTATTTTCATTACTTTATCATTATACTTTAATAAACTAACACCAACAAACATTATCAGCATATCAATAAGTAAAGTAAATATTCTTGATAGATAAAAGTCTTTAGCTTCTTTGAAGTTAGCTTTCGTCTTCTTCATAAAAACATATTTACGATTTGCAAAATAAGCAAATGTTACTGCAGCTATCCATGAGATAACATTAGTTATCTGTAACTCTATTTTATTATTAGGATTAAAGATAAATTTTGTTAATAAATAGTATGTTAATAAACTAACTACAGTAGTTAGGATACCTACAATAAGATATCTTATTATTTCTTCATGCTTTTTTACGAACTCTTTTATTCTTTTCATTTATTTTTTTCTCCTTAATAATATAGTGTGGACGATTTTTAACTTCCATATACATCTTTGATAAGTATAAAGATAAGATACCTATTGTTATTAAAATAATTCCACTTAATAAACTAATTATCCATATTAAATGATACATAATGGTTTTCTTTAAAACAATAAAGATAATCATTAAAACAATACTAGTTAGAATAAATAATATCCCAAAGAATATTGATATATATAATGGTACAGTTGTAAAAGATACAATACCTTCAATTGCATATTTAAATAAAGCCCAAAAAGACCACTTAGATTCACCATTTATTCTTTCAATATTAGGATACTCTAAATACTTCTTTTTAAATCCTACGAAGTTAAAAATACCTTTTGAGAAACGATTATATTCAGTCATTGATAAAATACTATCAACGACTTCTCTTTTCATTAATCTAAAGTCACGTACACCATCAACAAATTCGACTTGGCTCATCTTATTTATAATCTTATAAAAACATCTCGCAAAGAAACTTCTAATTAATGGTTCCCCTCTTCTATTTACTCTTCTAGTACAAATAATATCATAATCTTCTTTTTCGATTAATTCTAACATTTCAGGAAGTAAAGATGGTGGATCTTGCATATCAACATCCATTGTTGTTATATAATCACCAGTTGCATATCTTAAGCCTGCAAGAATAGCTCCTTCTTTACCAAAGTTACGTGAAAAAGAAAGATAGTTAACTGAACTATCTTTACTTAGTCTTTTAATAACTTTTAAAGTATTATCAGAAGAACCATCATCAATAAAGATAATCTCTAATTCTATTTTAATTTTCTTGAAAACACGTTTTATTTCATCATAGAATATTTTGATATTCTTCTCCTCACAATAGCAAGGGACAACAATACTTATTTTTTTCATATAACCACCCTGTTATTTTAATTCTTTAAAATAATTATATTTAAGAACTAAATCATTTTTCTTTATTAAATACTCAACGTAATTGTTTTTCTTTTCTAAGTCGTCTTTACTTACTTTACCTTTATTCTTAACTTCACCATCAACAACATAGATATTACCATCATACCATGATAAGTCACTAAAGATGGTTAATGGACTATAATTCTTATCTAAAGCATCTCTTTCAACATACCATTTTTCATTATATTTAACACCCATTAAATTTAGGAATGTTGGTAGAATATTTAATTGACTTGTAACCTTTTTAATCTCTTGTTTTTTTGTTTTACTACTCCATATAAAGAATGGTGTGTGATTAATTAAGTTTGTATTAACATCTTTATAAGGTGCTAGGATATCATTACTTGATACTGTGTATAAATAATGATCAGTGAAAGCCACAATAATTGTATCATCATATAAACCATTATCTTTTAAGCCTTGCATTAATAAACCTACAAAGTAATCAGTTTCTTTAGCTTGTCTTTTGATACAATCTTCTTCACTCATATTTAAGCTATCAAAAAAATCATTCTTTTCACTCTTAGACATATTCTTAACTTTATCTGCATAATCAATCTCTACTAATTGACGACATACACCTTTACTGGTTGTAAATGGTAAGTGATTACTATAAGTAATAATATAGTTAATAAACTTACCTTCATTCTTAAACATTTCATTATAGAATGTTTCATTAAGAATAAGTTCACGATCTAAGTTATAAGAATCATCATCATAAGTTCCTAAATCTTTAAGACCAAAGTATTGATCAAAACCAAAGTTTTGATAATTAATTGATCTACTATAAAATTCTCCTGTATTCATATGGAAAGCTTTAATAGAATAATCATCTTGTTTCATTAATGTTGCCATAGAATAAGGGAAATCATTCTTATTTAAAGTATACGCATTAATTGGATAAGTAAATGGTGTCATATAACCTGTATTAACAGCAAACTCGGAATTAAAGGTACTACCGCCACCATTATAGAATGAATAATGATTAGTAAAGTTAATTGAATGATCTAATAAACTATATGTATTAGGCATTATCTCTTTTGTTAATAACCAATCATCAATACCTTCAAATTGTAAGAAGATAACATTCTTATTCTTATATTTTCCTGTATAACTATTTTTATGATAACTATCATTAGTTTCACTAAAGACATCATTTAAGAAGTTACTTTCTGTTTCACTTCTAGTTTCTTCTGGTTTTAAGTAAACCATATAGAAGTCTCTTATACTATATTCATATAAACCTGTTAAGGCCATACATTTATTACTATCATTAAAACTATTATAGATGTTTCTTGGTTTTCTAAAACTATCCCATGTAAGCTCTAAATTACCTCTTCCTAAGAATTTAACTGATAAGAAGTGACAAATAATAAATAATATAATACATGTAATTAATCTCTTCTTATTAAATCTTCGATTATTAGGAAATTTTCTTATCGATAGAATAAATAACGCAATAATGATAATACCTACAATATATACTAAGATGTTACAATTCTTAAGAACATCTAACATATATCCTGATCCTTCACTAGCTAACTCAACCATAGAGAAACTAAAGAAGTTCTTAGTAGCATCATAATATACATTATTTGTTAAATATAATAAGAAGAAGATCCCAAAAATAAAACTATACGCGATTATTCCATGTTTCTTTTTCAAACTAAAGATTATTCCTACAAAAAGAATAATATAACTTAATGAAAATAACCTTGGAATTATTCTCCATATTTTATAAAACGATATATCACTTGCAAACAATCGGGTTGCAAAATCCATTAATGTGAATATTACAATAAATAAAAAGATTGCATAAACACTTTTTTTCTTTAAAAATTTATGAATATTACTAAATAATCTTTTTAACTTTTCCCTTTTTCCATCCTCTTTAAAAAATAAGATGATAGTATGCCATATCATTTTAATTTTATCGATATAGTTATGACAGTTACTTTTGATTTTTTTGATTTGTTTTTCCACACATATCACCACCATTATTTTATTATAATTATTATTTTTATGCAAACAAAAATCAATATCCTCTGATAAAAGATACTGATCTGAGTTTAAAAGATGTTGCAACCATATACTAAAATTAATTAATATACTAATAAGTATTATCAGTACTTATTACAACTGGTTATCTTTCGAGTTTTCTTTCTCAATAACAATTGGTATAACTTAGAGGCGATAATAACTACGAAACGTAGCGTTCCTTACCTATAATAGGAAATCACATTAGAGTTACTAACCCAAAAGATTCAAAAAGAATCGGATTCCAACAAAGGGAATCAACTATCATAAAGATAGTAAGTAGTCAACAAAGACTACGATGTTAAAAACATCAAATACTCAAAGAATAGAGTCCATTAAAAAACATTCAAATGAGTAAAACGGATTAGTAACTTAGTAAATGAAATCCTATCATCTATCTAAGCAATTATATTGTAATATATATTTTTAAATATTTCAATAGTTTTTTGAAAAAAATATTTTTTTTACAAAAAAAGATGAATTAAATTCATCTTTTTATCTTACATGTTCATCAGTTTGTTCCATTTGTTGTACTGTTTGCATCTTTTGTCCTTCTTTGCATATTGCATAGAAGAATTCTCCTAACATACCATCACGAACAATACCTTTTTCATCTAGAATTGATACTTTAGAATTATTACATGATTCTAATAATCTTTGACCTTCTTCAGTTGTTGCAAATAATTGAATCTTTTCAATAGCTTCATGAACGATTCTATTAAATGCTGGATTAGCTTCATAACCGAATAGTTGTTGATATGCTATATCTTTCTCTACCATACCAACAAGGAATGAATTAATTATTCCGTCAAGGAAATCTAAAGTCATTTGTGTCTTAGATTTTAATTCTTGACATTTAAGAGCAGCTTCATCTACTGAAAGACCTTCTTTCATAAGTTTAGCTGTTAATACTTCATTATCCTCTTCCACTATTCTATTTAGTCTTTCAACTGTTTCATAAATATAATATTTACCATTTTGAACAGTTAGATCATCAAGAGTTGCTGTGATTTCATTACCATCATTATCAACTTCAATTACAAATTCACCTTCAATTGGTGTACCAGCAATTTTACCATGAATCTTATCTAAGAATTCTTTATCAAATTTAACTTTTGGGAATTTATTAGAAAGATTAGTTCTAACATATACAAGAGCTGCATGGGTTGCATCAACTACTTCTTCTAACGTAGGTTCTTTAATAGTTTTTTGTTCTACTACAACACAGGCATCTTGACCACGTTTTTTATTTAGGGATAACCATTCACCAAGTTTTCCTTCTACTAAATTACCGGAAGCATCTAAAATTCCTTTATTTACTGCTTCTTCTTTAAGATTATCACCTTGTGGTGTCTTCATAAAGTTATCAATCGATTCTTTAGTTTCTTCAATTAATCTTGATAATACTGGATTAGCTTCAAAACCTATTTTTTCTTGATACTCAGGTGCCATCATTGTAGCACTAACTACATATTCATTAGTTAACCATTGAAGTTCATCAAGAATACGTTGAGCACTAAAACGAATTCCATTTACCTTCATATAAGCATCATTTAAAGACATTCCTTTTGCCATTAAACGATTTGCTAACTTACCATTATTTTCACTGATTGTTGCTCTTAATTTTGTAACAATATCATTTATTGTATATTCTCCATCAGGAAGTGTCATATCAGCTAGTGTTGCCTTAACTTCATTTCCATCTTCATCAAGACCAATAACAAATTCATCTTTTAATGTTGTGTTTTCAATAATTTCTTCTCTACTCTTTAAATAATCCGCATCAAATTTAAGTTTAGAAAACTTTGTTTCTATATTAACTGATACATAATCAAGAGCTTTCTTTGTTTTATCAGATACATTTGTAAATGTACTCACATTCTCTTGTTGAGTAACTTCTGTATTTTCAAGAAGTGCTAACTTCTCAAGTCTATATAATTGATCAATGATTTTTCTTGTTGCGCTTGCATATATTAATTTGTTTAGTGCGCCTGAATCTTCTAATCTTTTAAGTCTTAGAGCCACATCAGGCTTAAGTTCACCAAAATCTCTTTTCTCCCTTAAATAACGGAGTTTGTCGTCATATTTCTTGCTTAAAGACATAATATCACCACCCAGGCTTATAATACCACATTTTCAATAAAAATAAAAGAAAAAAAGATTGTTCTATCTATTAGATAAAACAATCATTAATGCAATTCCTAATGCTGAAATTAAGCATACACTTATATAAAACCATTTATTAGTATATTTTCTAATTCTTATTTTTGATATATGTAAGTAACCAACTATTGGTACAACAATTGTATAAATAATTGATCTTACATCATAACTAAAGCCAATCGCTTTATGTAAAATCCATACAAGAGCAAAGATAGGAACACTAAGAGGTACTGGTAAACCTTTATAGTATTCAATAGCTTTATTCTTATCACTCATAGCTACATTGAAGTATGCAAGTCTTACAATACCACAAATAATATATAGAGCTAAAAGAACTATTTGATACCAATGACAAGTAACACCATTTCCACCATCAGCAAGCATTGTACCATTCATCATTTGATATATCGTAAGGGCTGGGATTGTTATAAAGCAAATAACATCTGCTAAACTATCAATTTCAACACCAAAATCTTTTTCTTGTTCTGTACGATTTTTCTCATGACGAGCTACTTTACCATCGAACATATCACATACACATGCAAGAATCATACCAACGAAAGCATATACAGGCATTTTATTTTGTAGAGCTAATAAATATCCTGTAATTGCAAGTAGCGCTCCAAAATAAGTTATAAAAACAGATTTTCTCCAAAAGCCTATCATATTATACCTCCGCATTATGATATACATCTTGTACATCATCTAAATCTTCCAATGAATCAACTAAATCCATTAATTTTTCCATTTTTTCATCATCAAGTGGAATCGTATTATCAGGAACAAAAGTTATTTCACTGACAACAAATTCATTAATACCATCAGATTCTAAAGCATCTTTAACAGTTAAGAAACTATCAGGTTCTGTATATACCGTGAAACTATCTTCATTATCGATAACATCAAGTGCATCATTAGTAATAGCAATATCCATTACTGTATCAAAATCAAATTTGTTTTCAATTTCAAAAACGCCTTTTCTTTTAAACATATAACTAACGCTACCATTAGTGCCCAAGTTTCCACCATGTTTAGTAAGTGTACTTCTTACCATCATAGCTGCACGATTTTTATTATCTGTTAAGCAGTCAATCATAATAGCAACACCACCCATAGCATATCCTTCATAACGAATAGCTTCATAGTTTTCAGCATTACCATTACCTACCGCTTTATCAATAGCCTTTTGAATATTATCTTTTGGCATATTATTACTTTTAGCCTTTTCTACTACTGCACGTAGGGATGGATTCATATCAATATCGCCATTTGTACCTCTTGCAGCAATATAAATTTCCTTAGCTAATTTTTGAAATACTTTTCCTCTTGCAGCATCAATTAATCCTTTTTTACGATGAATTGTTGCCCATTTACTATGTCCACTCATAAAAACACTCCTAACCTAAGTAACTAATTATTACAGGACCTAAAATCATTAATAACAATAATGGGATGAAAAAGATAACGGAGATAACACTTATTTTAAGTGGTATCTTAGCAATATATGCTCTTGTCTCTAATATCTTCTTCTCACGAATATAATTTAATTGATTCTTTAAGGTGTCTGTAATATCATTTCCCATTAAACTTGCTTGTTTAATATTTAATAAAATATTTTTGATTGTATCACTCGGCATTCTTTTAGATAGACTCTCAAGTCCTTCAACAAAAGATTTACCAATTTTTATTTCTTCTAACATTCTTCCAAATTCATATGATAATTCTGATTCAACATTTGTTGTTGTTAACTCAATTGATGCATATAAATTATTGCCTGATTCAAGAGCAAGTGATAATACTTCAAAGAAGAATACAGCTTCATGCTCTAACTTCTTTTTTCTTTTCTTAATTCTTGAATCAAGAAGAACTGTTGGCATAAAATAATAATACAAAAATACTATAATTGGTGCAAATATATAGCCCCATTCAATAAAATATAATATCACAAAAAATAGGACAATACTAGACAGTAGACGGAAATTTAAGAACTTTAAAGTCGTCATTTTTGTTTTACCCAACAAGTTTATCTTTTCATCAATATAATCATATGTCTTTTTATTATATATTCTTCTTGAAAAACGATCTTCCATACTAATACTCCTTCAATCGTACAATCTTCTTGACGATAACAATATATAATAAATAAATAATACCTGTTATAAGAACAATTAGAATACCCAACGGATTAGCAAATAATGGTGTGAAATATGTTGGGTCTAAGATATAAATTAAAAGAATAAATATAAGAGGTACACCAATTAATACACGATACAAAAACTTTGCAGGTGCTGATAAATTTTTTAATTCTTCCTCTAACTTACGATTATCAAAAATTGTTCTTTCAATTGATGAGAATACCTTAACAATATTACCACCCGTTTTATTTAAAATTGATAAACTAGTAGCCATATAAGTTGCTGTCTGCATCTTAACTCTTCTACTAAATCTTTTAAAAACACTTTCAAGATCAAGACCATAATGTAAGTCTTTACTCATCTTTTTAAATTCTTCTTTAAGTTTACCATTTAATTCTCCTTCAGTAATATCTATAGCTTGCATTATACTATTTCCTACTTGGAAAGAATTATTCATAATTGTAACTGCTTTAAGCATTTCATTTTCCATATCTTTTTTAATTAATTTCGTTCTTCCAAATAAAATTAAATCAGGAATAAAGAAACCAATGATATAGGCAACAATAACACCTAATAAACTTGATCCAACTTGTTGATATGCATTACTTAATAATAAGAAGAATATTATTAAGAAACCAGATAATACTTTGATTGTTACATAACTCATTGGATTATTATTATCAGGATCCATTGGATCCGTATATTTTTGATAATGTTTAGAATAATCTGAAAGGAATGTACTCTTTGATAAAATGTTATTGAAATAATTTCTTACTTTATAATAGCCACTTAAGACATAATCAAATAAGTTACTATTATCTTCTTTACGAATATAATCATTTTTATCAAGTCTTTTTTTATAATAATTCATTTTATTAAAATGAATGTAATAAAAGAATGTTAATATTATTAATAATACAAATATAATATTAATTATTAAAGCGAAAACTTTGACAAAAAACATTCTATCACTCCTTTCTATTCTTATTTATTTTTGAAATACTCCTTCTAGTGACTTAATACCGTGTTCAAGAATCTTATTATATACTTTAGGAAGACCTTGACATTTAACAAAGGTACCATCAACTTCATTCTTACTAGTTAAACCAGTTTGATGGAAAGCAAATACTTCACGTAAATTAATTTCTTCTTTATCGATACCAACAATTTCACTAATAGAAGTTATCTTTCTTCTACCATCAGATAATCTTGTTGTTGTAACAATAATATCAAGAGCATTCTTAATATATTCACGAATAGCTCTTACAGGGATTTCCATATCACCCATTAAAACCATAGTCTCTAATCTATTTAAAGCATCTTTATCACCATTAGCATGGAGTGTTGTTAAAGATCCTTCATGACCAGTATTCATAGCTTGTAACATATCAAATGCTTCTTTACCACGAACTTCACCGACAATAATACGATCTGGTCTCATACGTAATGAGTTACGTACTAAGTCTCTTATTGTTACTTCACCTTTAGCATCATACTTTGTTTGTCTTGTTTCAAGAGATATTGTATGATTACCTTTAAGTTTTAATTCGGCAGCATCTTCAATTGTAATAATACGTTCATCATCACCAATAAAGTTTGATAAAACATTAAGAATCGTTGTTTTACCTGAACCAGTACCACCACAAACGATAATATTTAATTTAGCTTTAACACAGGCTTCTAAGAAAAGAGCCATTTCATTAGTTAAAGTACCATTAGATAATAAGTCATTAATATTATTTAAATTATCTCTAAACTTACGAATAGTTATTACTGGACCATTAAGAGATAATGGTGGGATAATTGCATTAACACGCGAACCATCGGGAAGTCTTGAGTCAACCATCGGATTTAAGACATCAATTGTCTTACCTAATGGTTGTACCATCTTTTGAATAACACGTAAGATATGATTATCGTTAATAAATGATACACTTCGATCTCTTACTAATTTACCATCTATTTCAACATATACTTCATCTGGTCCATTAACCATAATTTCTGATATATTTTGGTCATTCAATAATTCCGTTATTGGTCCATAACCATTTATTTCATTATCAATCATATTGAAGATATGACTACGTTCTAAGTTAGATAAATCATAACCAGTTAAGGATTTATCAATTTGATTATTAATATAGTCTTCAAAGATTTCCGTACCAGGGATATTATTATCAATTACGTTTTGAATTATCTCACGACGTATTTTATCTAATAAATTTTTATCTTCAAAGAATTCATAATCATTTAACGCTTCCTCTTCTTTGTTAGCATTTAAATCTACTTCATATTCTTCAATTAAAGATTTATTGTTCTTTATCTTCTCCATCTACAGTTACCTCACATATATCTTTAGCGATATTAACAAGCCAATCACGATCTTTTGGATTAACAAAACCTATTTTATTATTTAAAACGAGGATTTTACCATCCATAATATACTTATCAATATTCTTTATATATAAACTTCTTTTAACAACATAATCAATTCGACTATTAAGAATTTCACTGATATCTTTTGTACTAAAGTAACCTTTTTTATCACGGAATGAATTATTTAAGATAACTTTAACATTATCACGTCCAACATTCTTATAAATATTTAAGATTTCTCTACTATTAGATAAATCAAGAGCATCATTACTTACCATATACAAAATAATATTTGATAAATCATGAGCTACTAATGTTGAAGGTGTTGGTACATGACTATTATCAATTAGAATAACATCGTAATTATTAATAAAAGTATAGATTACTTTTTCAACGAATTTAGCAGATATCTTATTACCTTGTCTTTGATCTTTACAAGATGGTAAGACATCAATATAGTCACTATATTTATACAAATAATCTTTAGCATCAACGAAACGATTATTAGAAAGATCTTCTAAGAAATTATAAATTGTTCTATCTTGATGGATATTTAATAATGTACTAATATTTCCATTAAATAAGTCCATATCAACAATCAATACTTTCTTTTGTAGATATTCGTATACACCTGCTAAATTAGTTAGAAAGATGGTTTTACCAATGCCACCTTTACTTGATGTAATTGAAATTATTCTTGCACGACGTAATTCCATATAGCCTCCTATTTACACTTTTTATTTTCGATCTTTTTAGTATCATAATTGCCACAGTAATTATAAGTTACTACTTCCTTATTAATTAAATCATTATTTTTTATTCTTATCGTTAATTCTATTTGGTTATCAATAATATCAATACTTAATTGTTCAAAATCAATATTAGCTTGAATAATATCACTAATCTTATCACTTTCATTAATATTATTCTTTAGGATATAACCAATATTTTCTCTAAGAATATTTTTATTATGATTATTACTCATTTGTTTACCTAAAACACTAATTAGTAAAACTAAGAATAAACCTATTGCTGGTAATATCAAAACAAATGTTACTAATGATTGACCTTTATTGTTCATTAATTAACCTTCTTTCAAGGGTTACTTTATAAGGATTAGATAGAATCCTTTTCATACCAGGGGTAATCAAATCAATCTTCGTTTCTAATTTTAAAATAGTATATGTTCCACCTATTGTTGATAATGTAATTTTATAATCTTGATCTCCTTGCACATATGCTCTTATTTCTTCGATACTAGAATTAGCACTAGCCATATCTACACAATCACTCATAACATTCTCTAAATGATTTTTAGCGATAATAATACGACCTATATCGAATAGTGCAAAGATAAGTAAAATGATTACAGGAAGAACAAGAATAAATTCTACAAGAGCTTGTCCTTTTTTATTAATCACAATACCACCCCTATTCTAATATTCATTATACAATAATTAATCATTAATTACAATTATAATCATGAAAAAAGAGAGACGTTTATTCTCTCTTTTTAATATCTAAATTATTCTTCAATATCTTTATTAAATAAATCTAAAATCTCATAATTTAATAGTACTTCATCAATTGGTTCAAAGAAGATATCATCATTCTCTTTTACTACTTCACGAAACTTAGAATCATCTTCATCAAATTTATTAACAAGATATGCATAATACTTTCCATTATGTTCGATACAAGATATTACTAAATATTCTTTATTATCAATTTCTACAACCTTATTACTTAAATCCATTTTATTCTCCAATTATTCTATATACGTCTTCTTGCTTCTGCTGCTGCTACACGATCATAGATACCAACTTCATTTAAATCTAATACTGCTTGAACATATTTTTCTTTAATCATACGAGCTCTAATTCTTGCGATAAGACTTCTTTTTGCTTCTTGTTCTAACTCCGTCATTTCTCTTACAACACTAGCTCGTTCTCTTACTGGGGCATAATTATTAACAGCAGCAACAAAAGCTTTTTCTCCAAGTTTACCATACTCATCTATTTCTTTTCTTGCTTCACGATCTGATAAAAGTGTTCTTATTTCCTTCTTTGATTTACCAGCATAGTTACGTTTAGCTTTAATATCACTTATAAATGAAATATCTACCTTTTTATTACCACGTAACCAACTAAGGCATGCTTCTGCATGTTCAGCAAAATATTTTTGAAAACCACGATATTCATCTAATAATTGTCCTCTTTGATTTTTTTTGGCATTTCTAATTCTTTCTAGATAATCTGCATTGAGCTGTTCCATGTCTTCTCTAAAGTTATGAACGAATCTTTTAACAATACTTTCTTCACTCTCGCTTGATAAAGAAGCAATATATTCTGTTTCAAGATCTATTACACTTCTTTTAGTTTCATCATCTACTTTTTTATGCCATTCTTGTGCTTTCTCAAATTCTTCCATATCGATTGGACTTTCAAACATTTTTTTCATATCTTCTCACCTATTTTAATAATACTATAATTCTTTATTAATATCAATTATATATAAATAAAAAGACGATGTTTTACCTCGTCTTTTCTCCTTCATTTGGAACATAAGCCATAGAATTATTTCTATTAATCATGGCAATCTCATCACGAAGAGCAAACTCTGTTTTTCTAATAGCTTCTAAAACTAAGGCTTTAGTTTCAGGATCTAAACTATCTAGTTTAGTCTTTGCTGCTTCATATTTGTTTAATTCTTCTTCTCTTTTTTCAACTTCGTACATAAATCCTCCTATTTAGCTTCATACCACGTACGACCATATTCTATATCAACCTTTAATGGTACGTCAAGTTTATAAATGTTTTCCATAACATCCCTTATTAATTCTTTCATGATTTCAACTTCATTTTCAGGAACATCAAACACTAATTCATCGTGTACTTGAACTAACATTTTACTATTTAAACTTTCCTTATCCATTCTCTTTTGAAGTTCAACCATTGCCATTTTAAGAATATCAGCTGCTGTTCCTTGAATTGGTGTATTCATAGCCATTCTCTCACCACTACTTCTTATTAAATAGTTTTTATTATTTAGTTCTTCAATAACCCTCTTACGATTAAATAGTGTTTTAACATACCCATTTTTATGCGCATCACTAACTACTTTATCCATATATTCTTTAATACCAGGGAACGTTGCTAAATAATTATCTATAAAATCTTTAGCTTCATATAAGTTAATACCCAAGTCTTCTGATAAGCCAAAACCACTTATTCCATAAATGATACCAAAGTTAACAGCTTTAGCTTGGCGTCTCATATTCTTATCAACTTCATTAATATCAACATGGAAGATATCAGCTGCTGTTTTAGCATGAATATCTAAATCTTCTTTAAAAGCATGAATCATATTTTCTGCATGTGACATATGCGCAAATACTCTTAATTCAATTTGTGAATAATCACTAGATATAATGATACTATTCTCACGTGGTATAAAGGCTTTCCTAATTAATCTTCCTTCTTCCATACGAATTGGAATATTCTGTAGATTAGGTCTTTCACTAGAAAGTCTTCCTGTTCTTGTTAATGTTTGATTAAAGATTGTATGTATTTTACCATCACTTTTTATTTCATCAATTAAACCAACAACATAGTTACTTAATAATTTAGATAATGTTCTAAATTTTAAGATCTTTTCGATTATTGGATAATCACTTAGTTTATCTAGAATATCTTTACTTGTAGAATAATTACCATCTTTTACTCTCTTAGGATATGGAATCATCATTTTGTTAAATAGGACATCACTAAGTTGTTTAGGTGATGCTATATTAAATTCCATTCCTGCTAGATTATATATTTCTTTTTCAATGCTTTCTATTTCTTTAGTTAAATCTTCTTTCATGTTCAAAAGATAATTAACATCGACTTTAAATCCTGTAATTTCCATATTAGCAAGAACACTAATAAGTGGAAGTTCAATATTGTTATATAAATCTAACATTTCTTCTTTCTTTAGTTCTTCTAACAATTCATTACGAAGATTATATATAAAATAACTCTTCTTAGCAGTATCTTTAGAGTAAACATCAACTTCTTTTTCTTTAATCGTTATTTCACTACCAAAAACTTTATCATAAAAGTTAATATCATAATCATAAGTATTAGCAAGATATGATATATCATTCTTAACATTCTTATTTAATAAATAAGCTTCAACCATTAGGTCATCAACATTATTATCAATCTTAATATTATATTTATTGAAGACTACTAGTGCTTTCTTTAAATCATATGTTGTTTTCTTAGCTCCATCAAAGAAGAATGTTGTATCAATAAATAAATCAAACGGTACAAAGTAATTATTCTTACTAGTTGAAATACTTATTGCTAGTGGTTTAGCATCATGATAATTATAGCCCAATACTTCTAAGTAGAAACTATATTCACTCTCTAACTCTATTTCTGATAGATCACTAACTACTTTAAAAGAGAATTCTTTTTCTTCCTTTTTAGTATTATCTACTTTCTTCAACATTGAATAGAATTCTAGTTCATTAAGAATATTAACATAGTCTTCATTATTACCTTTATATTTAATATTATCAATATTTGTATCAATAGGTACTTCACGATAGATAGTTGCTATCTCATAACTTAGATACGCATTATCTTTATCAGTCTCTAGCTTCTCTTTTGTTTTGCCAGTAATATCATTAATATTTTCATATACACCATCTAGGGTTTTATATTTTTGTAAAAGTGATAGTGCTGTCTTTTCGCCTATTCCTTTAACACCAGGGATATTATCACTAGCATCGCCCATTAAAGCTTTGATATCAATCATTCTTTTTGGATCATCAAGTCCATATGTATTTAAGAACTCTTTTTTATCCATCATAATGTAATCTTTAGTCTTTAATAGTTTTACTTTATTCTTATCACTTATAAGTTGTAATAAGTCTTTATCACTACTTACAATTAAGCCATCATAATCGTCACTATTATCAATTTTAGTAGCGAATGTTCCAATAATATCATCTGCTTCATAATTATCAATTTCAAAATATTTAATACCCATTGCATCACATAATCTACGTGATATTGGAAATTGTAATTTTAATTCATTTGGTGTTTCATCTCTTTTACCTTTATAAACATCATATTTTTCATGTCTAAAAGTTTTCCCTTTATCAAAAGCTACCATTAAATATTCAGGTTTTTCTTCATCAATAATTTTATGTAACATATTAATGAAACCAAAAATAGCGTTTGTTGGAAATCCTTTACTATTACGCATTAAGTTACCACTATATGCGGTTGCAAAGAAACTACGATATAAAAGGTTATTGCCATCAATTAGTACTACTTTCTTCATTTTCAAATGCTCCATATTCTATTGTTAATTTATATACTTCATAGTCTTCGTTTATCTTCATATAGTTAGATAAATCCATATCTATTTGATAAATATTCTTATCTTTATCTACATAAATAGTTAAGGGATTTGCTTCATTTTCTATATTACTATTTTGATTTAAGATATCAGCAAGACTATTATTTGCAATCTCATAACGATAGTTAATATATCCCGTACCACTTTCCGTCTTTAAAATATACTTAGAATTCTTAATAATTCTTTTGATTGTATAAATATCAAGTAAATTTTTATATTTATATTCTGATGCTTCATAATTCTCGTCATCTTTTTTAATTTCAAAAGTATATGTGTCCTCATTTTCAATAATTGTATAACGAGAACTATAAGTACCATTTTCAATTAATTCTGTTTTATATAAAACATTATCTGTTTCCGTTACTTTTAAATCATCTTTATAAGAACGAATATAAATAATTAAGAAAGTAAAAAAGATAAGATAGAAACCAAAGAAAATAATGGTCTTACGTTTTTTAACTTCTGGACTATCTTCTTTCTTTTCACGATTAAATAAATTCTTTATTTTCTCTTTCATAATACTTTATCTCCTAGCTTAAGATCTTTATCGCCATTTAAGAAGTCTTTGATAAACATTTTCTTTTTACCTTCTTTTTTAAGTTCTAAAATATAAATAATACCATCACTACATTTAATACCAAAATTATCTTTATCAACAATAACTACTTCACCATTATCTTTATTTTGATATTTATTAGTTACTTCATATTTAACACCATATATTTTATATACTTTATTATCTAAATTAAAATATGCTACAGGGAAAGGATTCATTCCTCGTACTTTATTAAAGATATTACGACATGTATCATTAAAATCAATTAATTCTTCTTCATGACTTATATTTTTACATATTGTAACTTCATCTTCATTTTGTTTAATTCTTGGATTAGTTCCATCAAGAATCATGGGGATTGTTTCAAGTAATAAAGTGCGACCTATTACTTTTAATTTATCATGAATACTTCCAACTGTATCTGTATCTAGGATATCTATTTTTCTTTGAGTAATGATATCACCAGTATCCATACCTTTATCCATAAACATAATAGTTACACCAGTTTCTTTATAACCATCAATGATTGAGTGATGAAGTGGTGAACCACCTCTTAGTTTTGGAAGAAGTGATGCATGAACATTAATACAACCATATTTTGGTTGGTTAAGAATTACTTCAGGAATAATTTGTCCAAAAGCACAAGTTACAATCATATCAGGATTTTTATTAATAACCCAATCATAATCTTTTCTTATTTTCTCAGGTTGAAATACATCTATATTATGTTCAACTGCCATCTTTTTCACAGGTGAATAACTAGGTTCTTTATCACGACCAACTATTTTATCTGGTTGGGTAACTACACCAATAACATTAACATTTTCTATTAAACCTTCTAAGACATCTAAACTAAATTCAGGTGTTCCCATAAAGATTACTTTTAAATCTTTCATATTCATCTAAATCACCATCTTTATCTTACCATAATAATAAGTTTTATTCTATAAGAAAAATAAGAGTTTCATTGGAAACTCTTATTAATTATTTATTTTTTAACCGTTACTGTACAAGTAGCTGTTTTACCATTATTACTTTTAGCAGTAATCTTAGCAGTACCAGCTTTCTTAGCAGTAATCTTACCATTACTATCAACTGTTGCTACAGTTTTATCACTACTTGTCCATGTAATTGATTTATTAGTTGCATTACTTGGTTTAACAGTTGCTGTTAATGTTGCTGTCTTACCAACTTGAATTGTTTTACTTGTACTACTCAATGTAATACTAGATACAGCAATCGTTGTTTTAACAGTTACAGAACATGTTGCCGTTTTTCCATTATTTGATTTAGCTGTAATTGTAGCAGTACCAGCTTTCTTAGCAGTAATCTTACCGTTACTATCAACTGTTGCTACACTTGTATTACTACTTGTCCATGTTACTTTTTTATTTGAAGCATTACTTGGTTTAACAGTTGCTGTTAATTTTGCTGTATAACCTACTTGAATCGTTTTCTTTGTACTACTTAATGTAATACCTGTTACCGCAACTGTTGCCGTTTTAGAAACAGTTACTGTACATGTTGCTGTTTTTCCATTATTTGATTTCGCTGTAATTGTAGCAGTACCAACTTTCTTAGCAGTAATCTTACCACTACTATCAACTGTTGCTACACCTGTATTACTACTTGTCCATGTAATAACTTTATTTGTTGCATTACTTGGTTTAACTGTTGCTGTTAAACTAGCAGTTTTTCCTACTTGAATCGTTTTCTTAGTACTACTTAAGGTAACACTTGATACAGGGACTGTTGTTTTAACAGTTACTTTACATGTTGCTGTTTTTCCATTATTTGATTTAGCAGTAATCTTAGCAGTACCTTCTTTTATAGCAGTTATTTCACCACTAGCATTTACTACAGCTACACTTGTATTACTACTTGTCCATTGAATTGTTTGGTTAGATGCATTACTTGGTTTAATTTTCACTGTTAATTTTGCTGTTTTACCAACTTGAATTGTTTTCTTAGTACTACTTAATTCGATACTAGATACGGCAATTTTTGATTTAACAGTTATTGTACAAGTTGCAGTCTTACCATTACTTGTTTTAGCTGTAATCTTAACTGTACCAGTTTTAAATGTAATTACTTTACCTTTGCTATCTACGGTAGCGATTGTCTTATCACTAGTTTTCCATGTAACGTTTTTATTAGTTGCGTTACTTGGTTCTACTGTTGCTTTTAAAGTAATACTCTTACCAGCTTCAACAGTAGCTTTTGTTTTATTTAATTTTACTCCTGTTGGTGCTACAGCAGCTTTAACTGTTACGGTACAAGTTGCTTTCTTACCATTACTTGTTGTAGCAGTTATTGTTACTTTACCAGTTTTCTTTGCTGTTATTTTACCACTACTACTTACAGTAGCAATTTTCTTATCACTACTCTTCCATGTTACTTTCTTATCAGTTGTATTAGCTGGTGTAATTGTTGCCTTTAATGTTAAAGTTTTACCAACTCTCATTGTTGCCTTTGTTTTATCTAAAGTTATTTTACCAGCAGATACATTAGATACTTTTACTGTACAAGTTGCACTCTTACCATTATTTGTTTTAACAGTTATTGTAGCAGTACCTGCTTTATGAGCATAAATCTTTCCTTTACCATCAACAGATACTATTGATGTATTACTACTTTCCCATGAAATAGTCTTATTTGAAGCGTTGCTTGGGGATACTGTTGCTTTTAATTCAAATGTATCATTTACGTTTAACTTAAGTGATGTCTTATTTAGACTAACACCACTAACAGCAACATTACTATTGCCACCACTTTGTCTAACTACTGTTACAGTTGCAGAAGCTTCAACACCATGTACTGTTTCTCTTACAGTAACTGTTGTTGTTCCTGCACCTACACCTCTTACATGTCCATTATCATCGACAGTAGCTACGCTTTCATCTTCAGTTTCATATTGAATAGAATAATCAGACACATTCTTTGGTGTTAAAGTATATTTTAAATTATATGTTTCCCCAACATTGATCTTAACGTTACTTGTATTAAGTTTAATATCTACAGTATCTGCTGTTTCATTTGATACTGTAACTTCACAAGTATCTTTAATACTTTCTTGACCTACAACATATACGGTAATGATTGCATTACCTTCTTCGTTTGCTGTTATACGACCTGAGTTCTCATCAACACTAACGATATCTTCATCGCTACTTTTGTAAGCAAGTTCTGCATCGGCTACATTACTTGGATACATTGTTGCACTTAATTGGTATTTTTGATCTTGTTTTAATTTAACTGATGATGGTGTAATAGATACTGATTGTACACCATCTCCTCCACCAAGACTACATCCTACTAATATCATAGTAAGAACTACTAAATATAGAATTGATGTAGTTAATTTAAATATTTTTTTCATACTCACCTCTATCATAAATAATTATATTATATTATTTTTTTTCAGTCTATATAATTCTTACTTTAATTTTAAAATTGACATCTTTATCTTTAAAATAATTCATTGTATAATTATCGTAGGTGAAGAGATGAAGATAAATGAAGCGGTTGTATTAGTTGGTGGTATGGGAACAAGATTACTTCCTTATACTAAAGCTATAGGTAAAGAAATGATGCCTGTTTTTGACGTTCCTCTACTACATAAACTAGTTTTAGAATGTTATAATTCAGGTATTAATAAAATGATTTTTGTAGTTACTAAATATAATAAATCATTAATTCAAAAATATTTTAGTGAGAATGAATATTTAGATAACTATATTAAAAATAATCCTAGTAAACAAGAATTATTAAAAGAATTAAAAATGTTAATAAAGAACATGAAAATAATCTATGTTAACCAACAAGAACGCGGTACATATGGAGCTCTATATTCTGCAAGAAAATACATTAAAAACGATAACTTTGTTGTTCTTTATGATGATGAATTAATTGTTAATAATAAAGTATCAAGTATTAACCAATTATTAGAAGCATTCAATAAAAACAGTCAAATGATTATTGGAACAATTGAAGACAAGAAAGAAACTGTTGGGTTAGTCGTTAGAGATAAAAATGATAATTTTATAGGTTTAGCAAAATCATCTGAAACTAAATCAAGAGATATTATTGTAGGTCGAATGATTCTTAATAAAAAAGTATTTATAATAAGAAAAAAATGTAAGTTTAGTAAAGATAATGAATTATATTTACCACAAGCTATTGTCCATCACTTGAATGGTGAAGCAAAACTTATTAGAATAGAAGGTGAATATTTTAATCTTGGTAGTAAATTAGGTTTTCTTAAAGCAAGTATTAACGCTGCTTTAAAAACTGACTACAAAGATGAATTATTAGAATATATTAATAAACTATAGGAGGATGTATGGATTGTTTATTTTGTAAAATTGCTAATGGAGAATTACCTAGCAACGTTGTTTATGAAGATGATTTAGTATCTTGTTTTTTAGATATTAACCCACACACTAATGGTGATTGTTTAATTGTTCCTAAAAAACATTATCTTGATTATCACGATATCAGTGATGAATTTAATAATTACCTTAACGGAATTATTAAAAAGTTAGATACTATGTATCAGGAAAAATTAGGAAGTAAGGGATTAACAATTATTCATAATAGTGGTGATGGGCAAGAAGTAAAACATTTTCATATTCACTTTATTCCAAGATATGAACTTGATGATATTAAACTAACTGCTGAAAGAGAATTAAAACCAATTAGTGAAGTTTATGAACAATTAAAAAAGTAAGTTTCAAATGAAACTTACTTTTTTTATTTTACTGTTTTATATGCTGTTAAGTAGAAATGATTATCTTCTTTAGTAAATGTATATTGGAATTTTTGTACATTCTTATAATCTTCAATATGATTTCTAAAGTATTCGATAATCTTATCATTAGCTCCATCATCAAGAAGACGATCATCAAAGTTTGTATCCGCTTCTCCATTTACTACATAACCATCCATTAAATTAGCATCCATGAATAAGATGGAAATAATATATTTATTATCTTCTTTTTTATAATCAGTTATGTAATAATCTAGAAAACCTGCTCCATAATATCCATGTCCTGGATGATTTTCATTAGGAACAAAGTTATTACTCTTTTCTTTGAAATAAACTAATACTTCATCTTCTACTAAACATAAAATATTATTGTATTTTGTTGGCGTTACACCATATACTGTTTTAAAATACTCATCCATAGCATTCTTATTAACAGTCATATCCATATCTTCATATGAATCATTTTGAATACCAACATTATATGAATATGCAAGATATAATTGACCATTAGTAGGTACATCAGTAAACTTAGTATCTTTTTCTTCATTAGGTAAAGCATCTAGTTTATACTTTTTGATAATATCTATTAATTCTTTTTTAACATCTTCTTCATTCTCTACTATATTGTCTTTCTTATCTTTAGATATTGTTTTATCATAAATCAAATAACAAGATAAGCCTAATACCGCAATAGAAAGAATAATAATAAGCATATTCTTTATTTTATTCATCTTCTAGATCTTCTTTCTTTTTATCTTCCTTTTTAACTTCAGAAGCATCTTCCTTAACAGGTTCCTCTACTACTTCACTAGCTCTAGTTGCTTTCTTTCTTTTATTTACTAAAATAATTGTAACAACCGCAGTTAAAGCTAAGAATACACCACCTGCTACACAAAGAATAATTAATTCTTTATCAGTTAAGCCTTTACCACCTTTACCATTAAAGATTGGATCAGTCTTTTCTTTTGGCACTTCTGGCTCATTAGCTTTAATATTGAAAGTAAATACATGTGGTCCATCAGCATCTACAATTGTTAATGTAACAACACTATTATTCTTTAAATTGAAGTTATTAGCTTCAAATACTTTTATACTATCATTATTTGGAGTTACTACAAATTCTAGTTTTGTTTCTCCTTCATTTAATTCAATTGTATAAGTTGTTGTACCATATACATATTTAAAATCATGTCCTTTAATTTCAATAGTATCAAATAATGCATCATCATAATCTCTCGGATCATCTATATCACCATCTGGTGTTATATATATAACGAAGTTCCTTGGTTTAATAACATCTGTTTGATCTTTTTTATCAGGATTATAATTATTATAATTGTTATATAACCATCCTTTTAGTTCTGGTACATAATATCCATCATCAGCATAATTGGAATAATGATATTCTACTTTATAATTACTATCTACATCTACAGTTCCAATCTTCTTTCTTCCTTCACCTAAGTTATCATATACTGGTAGGCTACCTAACGTTTTAACTCTACCACCAGTACAATTATAAGCGACAGCATATCTCTCTATGAAACCATATGTATCATTATAACTTAGATATAAATATCTTTCATAATCTGTTGCCCACGCATTTTCAAGAACAGTATTAGCAGGTATTTTAGCAACAACTTTATCTTGAGCATTTCTTGCTATTTTATCTTTTTCGCTATCATCAAATACATAAATCGTTCCCATACTATGTAGTTCTGTTTCTTGAATCGTCATATATTTACTATCTTTAATCTCACGATTATTAACAATAGCATTAGCTTCACTAGAAACGAATCCTTTGATATCTTCGTATTCAATATAATACCAATACTCTGTTAAATTATATTGAGGAACAATTTTTGTATCCTTTGGTATAGTACCCAACTCTTTATATAATTTTTTAGATGGACCGGAATATACTTTTACATCTTCAAGAGTCCATATTTGATACCCTTCTTTATTAAAATCTTTTTCATCATCATCAATCTTAAAGTTTTCTTGTTTTACAACAATATCAGCTTTCTTTATATAACAACTATCATAAGTATCCTTTGCTGATTCATATTCGATATTATAGTAATTCTTATATTTATCGCTATACTCATCCTCTGCTCTTGTTAAAACAACTTCACCATATTTAAAAGTCTTATCAACTTTTTCAAGGTCATAATCGTAACACTTAGCTCCATCTTTATTAGTTACTTCAAACTCTAATTTAGGAAACATTGGTGGCCCGGCATCAGCCTTAACATTAATAACACAAATTAAACTAAATAGTATAACTAAACTAATTAGATTTCTTATTTTTGTTCTTCTTTTCATTTTTCTTCTCCTTTTTACTGTTATACATCAAAACACCCATAAATACTAATGCTAGTACGATTAAGACAATACCAATTATAAGACTTACTTTACTAGCTACATTTTCCGGTACAGCTGGAGCTGCAACATCTAATAATCTCATTTTTATCTCCTTTCTAATATATTATTTCATTTATTATTAATCCTATTCCATAGGAACTCATATTTAATATAAGTGATAATAAATAACCATTTATTTTTCTATTATTTAAATATTTTTGATAAATAAAACCTTCAACAAATAATGTTAATATTTCTAATATTAATAACGCTATATTTCTTTCCTTTAATCCATAATGATAATTAAAGTAAACAGGAATACTTGATACTAAAGGATTTGTTAATAAATTAACTAAGAAAACATTTAATAAATCTTTCTTACGATACCCAATGATCAAGGCTATTCCGCATTCAATAACAATTGTTGTTAAAAGACATATAATCATTACTTTGGGAAAATCCGCTATTCTCATTTCCTCAGTTCCTTATTAACTAAGTATATTGTTGCTAATATAATTAATATTAATACACCAACACATACATAGAATAATATTTCTTGTTTTTCTAAGAATATATTACGATAAATCCATTCAAACATTTTTATCACCTCTTAGAATATATCCTAGTGCAATACTACACATAATTGATAAGATAACAATCATTAAGATATTTGCTAGAGAACTTGTAATCTTAACAAAGAAGATTGGTGCAGTTCCTAAGAATAAACCAATTGTTGTTAAACCAAAGGCTAGACCCGGAGTCTCTTTTAACTTTGAAACAAGAATTCCTAAAGTTATGGCCATCGTCATTGAAAAGAACATAACACCTATTAATGATACAAACATTAAATTATCACCAATGATTAGGAAGGGAATTGCTAATAAAGTACTAAGGATTGCTACTTTTCGAATACCAAAGGCATCAGATAGAATTCCTCCCAGGGCTTTACCAAAGCCCATGATAAAGAATAAATAAACGTTTTGTAAAATTGTTTTATTCCATGAAGTTGGAATACCATATCCCATGTAACCGCGAACAATAACCACTACTACTGCGATTAATATTACGATACCTGGTGATAAACCACTTTTAACATAATTAAAGTTTTTACAATTACTATCTTCCATAACATATGAATCAGCTAATAAGATAAACGGAATCATTGTTAAAATAACTGGTAATAAATAATAAGGATTTAATCCTGTTTTAGCAAGTAATCTACCAGTTATAACACCGAAGGATCCACCAGCAACAAAGATGGCACTATGAGCTAACTTTCCTTTTGATGTACGAAGTGTTGTTTCAGCTCCTCCAACATGTAAGAAACAGTTACCAAAACATATAACAAATAAACTTATAAATTTACTAACACTAAGGCAATATAATAATAATCCAATAAATAGTAAGGCCACGCCTATTAAACTTACATTTACTTTTCGATATTTATCACTAAACCTACCAATAAGGCTCTGTGGTACAAAAGCAAATGCATCATATAAAAATGGTACTAACCATACGATAGGACTATTACTAATCTTTGATAAATGATAAAAACATATTACTTCGACAATAAAATGGACGTAAAAATATAAATATCCTGTTGCTATATTTTCTTCGCATAAAGCATCTTTTAATCTTTTCATATTCTCACCTATTTTAAGTATACCAAATTATAAAAAAAAGAACTAGTATTATTTTACTAGTTCAATTATTGACATTAATGCACCGTCTCCACGACGTTCATCTACTTTAAGAATTCTTGTGTATCCACCTTCACGTTTTTCATAACGTTTAGCTAGATCATCAAATATTTTCTTAACAACTTCGTTATCATTATGAAGGAAGGCAAGTGCAGAACGACGAGATACTAAATCTCCACGTTTTCCTAATGTAATCATTTTTTCAACTGCTTTACGAACTTCTTTAGCACGTGTATCAGTTGTCGTTATTCTTTCGTTCATGATAACTTGTTTAGTTAAAGTAGCTAACATACTTCTTCTATGTTTGTTATCACGAC
>JAEEGL016426872.1_pt1 | contig 105480 bp, 82 predicted proteins | sample 9134231 | NCBI WGS metagenome assembly JAEEGL01 (sample SAMN16246548, study PRJNA631951) | gut metagenome | biome: gut microbiome; feature: rumen; material: fiber-attached | host: Bos | place: Iran: Karaj | collected 2018-10
CACAAGCACTCTCAACATCAGATTTAGGACAAAACTTAATTATAAGAGATCAAGCAGAACAATACTTTACACCATATTCTACAACAGGTGACGTGCAATCAGCACATTTATTAACATCATAACGATTATTCCCTAAAGGACAAATTCAACTACCATTATTAAAAAGAATTTTAAATCAGCTCTGATCTCAATCAGGAACAAGTCATGGCAACATTTTTATCTGACTAAAATCAGCTTTAATAACATTATGATAGTTTCTACTCTGCCTACAATAATAAAAATCTTCAACATGTCTCGAAAGATATTGAATTCAAGTACTATTCCTTACATTTCAAGTTCAATACTTAAAATTATATCAAGTACCATCAATTTCAAGAATATAATAAGTAGGAATTACGTCTCATGAAAGGACTCTAGATGTTGATGCATAATAAACCCAATCAGCCAAATCAGAAAACACAGCATTAGTACAACCTTCTGTATACGCCCTATCTGCATCCAAAGTAGATAAATATCTAGCTCACATCCATGACATAAGAGCCAAAATAGACATCACAAGTATGAGCTCAACCAAAGTAAACCCTTTTTTCTTATACATACTAAAAAGAAAATTAAAGATTTGTAAGAGGTCTTACAACATATCTATTTGTATCATCATCCTTATCCATCAAAACTAATGGTTTTTGTCAATTAACAACATTAAATACTAAAGTATCAGAAGCCATTGCCCTAATAAAATCAGTAATATATCTTCAATTAACAGCAAACGTTAAATCTCCTCAATCAATAATAGCAGGGATTTCTGTTGTACCAGCTCATTTGTCAGTCTTACCAGAAGAAATAAGAACTTTAGTTCATTGAGTTTCTATTTGAACAAAATTATTTATATCTCTTGTAAGAATAGCAATCTTCTTAATAGCATTTTCACAATCTTTCTTATCTAACATTATTTTTCAAGTAAATTGAGTAGGCATTACCTCTTCTCTTTCATATTCAGGAAAATTTCATTGAACCAACAAAGAAGTAGCTATTATCTTAGCTCAATTTATAGTAAGTTCAAAAGCAACCAAATTTTCTGAATATTTAACAATCATATCAGGAACTTCATTTTCAACAGCATATTTAACAACCTGTCAAATATCTCAGATAGAAATTTTAGGAATTATAATGCTAAAATCATCTGAATGAGTATTAATTGTTTTAAATTCAGATAATCTAAAACTATCAGTTCAAACAAATATTATTTTAGGTTGTCAATCCTCTACTTTTGTTTTCAATACAACTCAAGTTAAGACTGGAGAAAAACTTTTCTCTCAAACAGCATATTCTACCTTATCAAATCATTTAACAAAAATAGAAGTATCTAATGTTAATGAATTATCTTGTGGAACTTCAGGTAAAGCAACATATTCTGAAGCAGGGATTCCATTAATCTCAAAAGTATCTTTTGTTGTCTTAATAGTCATTATATTAGATTTTTGATCAACAGAAAACTCAACGGTTTCAGTATCAATTGTTTTCATAATATCCATAAATGTTTTTGCATTAACAGTAATTGCTCACTCTATTTGAACAGTACAAGGCTGCTCAATCTCAATATACTTCTCCATATCAGTCGCTCTAACTAACAATGTATCAATTGAAGCCTTTAAATAAATATTTTGCAAAATAGGAAGTGTTGAATTTTTTGAAACAAATCTTGACGCAATATCAAGAATTGGTAAAACACTTTTTAATTCCAAACTAACTTTCATAAAAAAAATGTTACTGAATAAAATTTACTCAAATTCAATGTATTTTTTTACAAATACATTTCAACTACATTTTTATTTATAATGTTTTTATTTTTTTACAGCAATAATAGTCTCTCAGTCTACTACTTTATCTCAAACATTAACTTTAACATCAAAATTATCATCTAAGATTACACTAACTTGCGATCAAAATTTTATATGACCAATTGGATCTCATTGAAATACCTCATCTTGTAAACTCAAATATGAGACAATTCTTCTTGCAAAGAATCATGCAATCTGAATTACACGAAAACGATATCATTCAACAGTTGAAAAAAGCATATTATTATACTCATTCTGAAATGTTGAACGCATTCATTCTTTAGTTTTCATAGCATTATAGAAATATCATTCTACATAATCTTGAGCAATAAGCACAGCATCAGTTGGAGCTTTCTGAAAATGAACATCAAAAGGAGTCATCATTATAGAAACTAAAGTTGCTCAAGAAAATCAATCAGTCCAATCATCTATAACAACATTATTAGCTTTATATAATTCAGAGTTTTCATCAGTTAAATCGCTTTGATGAATAACAGCAATAATTTTTCAATTTGCAGGGCTCACAAACAAATTACTATCATGTGGAATATTACGAGAAGGATTACGAAGAAAATAAAATCTATAATACAAAGCAAAAGCAACCAACAAAAAAGCAATAACCATAAGTATAATAAGAATAATTCTTTTCCACATTATTAGCTTCTATTAAAATGAAATTTGTTTAGTTCAATATATAAATATAAATAAATATTTCAACCTTAGTTTTTTACAAAATAAAAAAGGGGAAATATATAAATAATAAATTTGATAAAAAAAATTCAAAAATGAACAAAATATCAGCAATTGATATAAAAATTGTAAATTTTCATTTTCAACAACAATGACAAGCGGTTTTTTAAAAATTTCACTTGTTTTTTCATTTTATTTTACTACAAATATTTTTGAATTCCTATTTTTTTATTGGAAAAAAGAAAAAATGACAACTACTCCAGAACATGAATATGATGCATCACAGATTAAAGTCCTAGAATGACTAGAACCAGTCAGACAAAGGCCATGAATGTATATCTGATCAACAGACTCAAGAGGTTTACATCATATGGTACAAGAAATCGTAGATAATGCAGTTGATGAAGCATTAGCATGATATTGTAAAGATGTTACTTCTATACTTAACGAGGATGGATCAGTAACTGTTCATGATAACTGAAGAGGAATTCCTGTTGATTTACATCCAAAAACTGGAAAATCAGCACTAGAAACTGTATATACTGTTCTTCACGCTTGAGGTAAATTTGATAAATGAGCATATAAAATTTCTTGATGACTACACTGAGTATGAGCATCTGTAGTAAATGCCTTATCAAAGTGGTTAGAAGTTACTGTATATAAGAATGGTAAAATCCATAAAATGAGATTTGAAAAAGGTATCCCTCAAGGAGAACTTCAAATCATTTGAGATACAGATAAAACAGGGACAAGCGTTACTTTTATGCCTGATGATACAATATTCGAAACAATTGAATTCTCAGAAGAGAATGAAATTGCAAGAATGAAACAAGCTGCTTACTTAACTCCTGGTGTTAGTTTCACTTTCAAAAATAAAAAAACAGGAGTAGCTAGCAGATTCATGTACGAATGAGGTATTAAAACATGGTTGAGAAACCTTGTAGGAAAACAACAAGCTCTTTCTTCTCCTCATTATTTCATCGCAGAAACAGAGAACTGCCAAGCAGAAATATCATTCCAATTCATTAATACAAATAACGATCACACATTATCTTTTGTAAACAATATTCCTACAAGAGATTGAGGTACACATATTCTATGATTCAAATCAGCATTATTAAAAATTATTAATGAAATAGGAAAAGAAAAAGAAAAAATCGATAAAAAAATCTGAGAATTCCAACTTTCAGATGTAACAGATTGATTATACTGAATTATCACTGTTAAAATTCCTGAACCTCAATTTGAAGGACAAACAAAATGAAGATTAGGAAATTCTTACGTAAGAGGTGCTGTTGAAAAATTAACATACGATTACTTAAAACAATACTTTGTAGATCATCCAGACGAATTTGATAAGATCTTCTCTAAAATAGACTTAGCTGCAAGAGCAAGATTAGCTGCAAGGTTTGCTAAAGAAACCGTTCTAAGAAAGAGTGCTCTTTCATGAGGGGTACTTCCAGGTAAATTAGCAGATTGTTCTAGAAGAGGTAAACACGGTACTGAATTATATATAGTCGAGGGAGATTCAGCGTGAGGTTCTGCAAAATCAGGAAGAGATTCAAAATTTCAAGCTATCCTTCCACTTAGAGGTAAAATTCTTAACACAGAACAGGCTGTTCTACAAAGGATGATGGCTAATGCAGAAATTAAAGCTCTAATTACCGCAATTGGATGTTGAATGAAAGAAAGTTTCGACTTATCAGGATTAAGATACGATAAAATCATAATCATGACCGATGCCGACGTTGATGGTGCACACATTAGAACATTGTTATTAACATTCTTCTTCAGATTTATGAGACCTCTAGTAGAAGAATGACACGTTTACGCAGCATGTCCTCCAATTTATAAATTCTCAAAAGGAGCAAAACATGTTTATGTATATAATGAAGATCATACTCCTGATATGTATGGATTCGCTCCTGACGATAACATTGAAATCCAAAGATATAAAGGTCTTGGAGAAATGAATGCTGAACAACTTTGGGAAACAACAATGGATCCTGAAACAAGAATCTTAAAACAAATAACAATTGTCGATGCGGAAGAAGCTGATAGATTATTCAGAATTCTTATGGGAGAAGATGTTCAATCAAGAAGACACTTCATTCTAACAAATGCTAAATCAGTAAAAGATCTAGATATTTAATAGTATTCAAAATCAATGAAAGAACTAATTGGATATTGTGGTATCGATTGCTGAAAATGTGATGCTTATATTGCGACAATCAATGACGACCGAACATTACGCGAAGAAACAGCAAAAAAATGGTCTAAATTAAATAATACAACAATCCTATCAAAACAAATTAATTGTGAAGGATGTCGTATAAATTGAAAGAAAACAATATTTTGTGAAAGCCTTTGTGGTATTCGTCAATGTGCAATAAAAAAAGATATTACAACATGCGGTGACTGTTCAAAATTAGAAAATTGTTCAATAGTTTGAATGATACATAAGAATAATCCAGAAGCACTAAACAATTTAAAAAATAAGCAAAAAGAGCTTTAAAGCTCTTTTTTTCTAACTAATATTCCAATTATCAACTTTTTCTCGAGAATAATCGCTAAATCAGAAATGTCATAACTCAGCAGTTTTTCTATAAATAGATCTTCTTAAATCTAAGAACTTAATAATTCAACTAGGACTTAAATCATAATGATCATTTATATAATCAATGATTTTATATTTTTCTATTTTAGCAGTTCAAAAATCTTCTAAAAAAATACTAATAGGTTGAACAACTCAAATTGCATAACTTAATTGAATTTCACATTTATCACAATAACCATTTGCAACAATATTCTTAGCCAAAAACCTAGCAATATAAGCAGCACTTCTATCAACCTTTGTTGGATCCTTTCAACTAAATGCTCATCATCAATGTCTTCAAGCTCATCAATAAGTATCAACAATTATTTTTCTTCAAGTTAATCATGTATCACCTGCTGGTCATCAAATAACAAATTTTCATGTAGGATTAATATAAATTTTTACAGAATCATCAATTTTTCATCATAAAACAGGGTTTATTACATTAATTTTTAAATCCTGTATAATGTTTTCTAAACTTACATCTTCTCTATGATGTGCAGAAATAATAATAGTATCAATTCTTTCTAAACCTCAATTTTTATTTAACTCAGCTGTTACCTGAGTTTTTCAATCAGGGAACAAATAAGGAAGCGTTCCATTTTTTCTAACTTCCGTAAGTTTTAATGCTAATTTACGAGATAAATTTAAAGTCAATGGAAGAAAATCCTCTGTTTCATTTGTTGCATATCAAAACATAATTCATTGATCACCAGCACCTCATATTTCAACTCATTGAGAAATATCAGGAGATTGAGTATGAACTAACACTTCAATTTCAGAATTTTTAACATCAAATCAAGATTCTTGAGTAGAATAACCTATATCAGATAGGACTTTTCTAGCCACTTCTTCATAACTAAATTGAGCCTTTGTAGTAACTTCTCAAGCAATAACCAATTTCTTATCAGTTATTAAACACTCTACTGCAACTCTTGAATAAGGATCTTGATTAAAACACTCATCTAAGATAGCATCAGAAATTTGGTCACAAACTTTATCTGGATGTCATTGAGTCACACATTCAGATGTAAAAAAGTAATTTCACTTCTTCATAATTAAATTTACAATAAATAAAAATCTTTCCCATTTCTAGGAAAGAAGCTTCAATTACTTATTATTGATATCTTTCCCTTATGGGTAGGAATTAGCACCTTATTTCACAACAGGTTGCTGGAATGTTCAAACGAGCCTAGTCTCTCCATTCTCTCTTGATATTATTACACAACCACTAATAGGCATCACATACAAAAAATCAAGCCAATTTTTTGCTTTTTAAGGCATTTGTAATTATAATTGAGTGATCTATTTAATTTATAGATAATCCATGGAGAAAACTGAGTGCTTATACAAATTAAAAACACAATACTTTAAAGATACAAACCAAAAAAGTAATATTTCAAAACTAACAACATCTGCACGAGGAGATGATAAAACGGAATGTATCAATACAATTTGATGAGTCAGCCAAGTTAGACTAGCATTATCTAGTATGGAAAAATGAGAAAGTGATAAAGAAGAACACAATAGTGCTTGAAATATTTCTCCATGCCAACAAAAAATGATAAATACTTACATAAAAAATTTTGCACAAAAAAGCAACCCTTCCAAATTAGCTTCTGATGCATGGTGAAACGATAAACAAGTATGTCTTAATGAAATAGGATGATATAATCAGTTAAATAAATTTCTTAACAATATTGAAAACAGTTATGAAGAACAATACGATACAGACCTATTATACACAGGTAATACACCTATCCCCAGATATGAACAAAGTGTAGCAAAAAAGACACAAGAAACTGAAAATGAATTTTATAGTGCACCAACAGAAGGATTAACAACATCAACAGGATCAAATACAGAAATAAACCAAGATGATCTTGCAGATTTAAAATTACTATGAAACTGGATATTATACATCTTTATTTCATTAATCGCTATATATACATCTTTCTTTTTAATAAAACAAGCATTCAGATACGTATATTCTTTCTTAAATACTCATAGAATGGTATTCATTAAAGTACTTCTTCCAAAATGAGACGGTAAAACAGATCGCGAACAAGAAAAAGAAGTAGCAAAAGATATGAAAGAAAAAATAGGTAGAATGACACAGCTATATAACGGTTTACACAAAATCTCTGAAATCAGTACAAGAGATTCTATAATGCATAAACTATTCTGAAAACAAAAAATTGTTATGATTTACCAATATGAAGAATGACAATTAAACTTTATTGTTTGAACATACCCAGAATATCAAAGTATCGTAGAAAGTTCAATTTCAGCACAATACCCTACTTGTTCTCTAGAACAAGTTGCTAAACCAAAACCATTCCAGAAAAAATTCTATGATATCATGACTCTAGAACCAAAAAGAGACCCAGTATATACAATCAAGACATTTAAACAGATGCCAGATGATCCAATTAACAATATCATCGACACAATGAGTAAAGTATCTGTATACGATACTGTAACAGCAATTCTATCAATAAAACCAGAATCAGAATGATTCAATGCAAAAAGACAAAAAGCTGCTGAAAGATTATATAAATGATTGGAACTATACTCAACTCAATGGTGGCATTGGAGTAACTTATTAAATCCTTTTAAATTAATAAAATTCTTAATATTTTGACCTAGCGAAAAACTTATTTCAAACAAAAAAGAAGAAGATAATGTATCAATGGTAAGAATGGTTAGATCAAAAGAAGATGCCATGAATACCATTTGAGAAGAAGCAGGAAATCCTACCTATAGATCAGGAATTATAATTATTAGTTCATCAGATGAAAAAGGACAACCAGAAAAGAACCTTAAAGCAATGGAATCTGCTTACAATGTATATAACGATGAATATGCAAATGGATTAGCAGATAATAACACAAAACATGATATTTTCTGATGAATATACAAAAAATTATGGCAAATAGCAGCAAAATATTACTTAACATGATTTTTCTACAAATACTCATATTTCTCTACAAATGAATTAACATCATTATTCCATTTTGCAGATTGAATTTATAATCGTTCTCCTATTATTGAATGGATGATATATAAAGTACTACCAGCTCCTGCAAATCTTCCACAATTTACAGATGATGAATGGAATGGTAAGATTATGACATGAGTTCTAGCAGAAAAATTCAAAAATGGTAATCTTTCAGAAATTCTAAAAGATTATAAAAATCACCGAGCAGTATGATGTAAAGATGATGAAGAAGAGAAACTAACACCAATCGAAGAATATGAAAAAGCAAATCCAAACAGCAAGATTGAAGAAGCTGATGGAAAAGAAACAATTGATTGAAAACAAATAATAACTAAAGATGACCAAAAATTCGTAAAAGAAATTATTAAGAAAGGTAAAGTATGGTGATATAAACTATACAAAAATGCTGTTTTGCTTTGAACTAATATCTACAGAAACAATCTCTCACCTGTATATATAAAGAGAGAAGATAGAACAAGACATCATTATATGATATGAAAATCAGGTACATGAAAATCAGTATTCCTACAAACAATGGCAAGACAAGACCTATGGAACTGAGATTGAATATGTCTTATCGATCCACATGGAGACCTTGCAGAAGACGTATTAGATTACGTACCAAAAGAAAGAGCAAAAGACGTTATTTATTTTGATGCAGGTAATGAAGACAGACCTATGGGACTTAATCTATACGAAATTAACTCACTAGATGAAGCTGATAGAACAGTAAACGATGCAACAGAAATCTTCTTAAAAATGTTCTGACCAGAAATCTTTGGACCAAGAATCCAGGAATACTTCAAATATGGATCACTTACTATTCTAGAAGACTTTGATGATAGACCAACACTTCTAGATGTCGTTAGACTCTTTACAGATGATGCATATAGAGAACTTAAAACAGCTAAAGTAACAAATGCCGTTGTAAGAAACTGGTGGGAAAGAACATATAATGCTATGGGAGATAGAGAAAAAGCAGAAATTATCCCATACTTCTCTTCTAAATTCGTATCATTTAATACTAACAGACTTATCAGAAATATTATCGGACAAACTAAATCAGCATTCAATTTCGAAGATGTTATGAATAACCAAAAGATACTTCTCGTAAACCTTTCAAAAGGTAAAATCTGAGAAATTAATGCTCAACTTCTAGGTATGATTCTAGTATCAAAGATATATAACGCAGCAATGGGAAGAGCTAAGATGGAAGCTAAAGATAGAAAGGACTTCTTCCTCTACGTGGATGAGTTTCAGAACTTCGTATCGGGTACATTTGCCGATATCTTATCAGAAGCCAGAAAGTATAGATTAGCACTTATCATGGCCCACCAGTATATTGCCCAGCTGGAAACAAAAGGTTGAGATGGTTGAGGTAAAGCAGATGTAAAAGCAGCCGTATTCGGTAACGTGGGTACAATGATGTCATTTAAAATCGGTGCTCCAGATGCGGAATTCATGGAGAAAGAATACTCTCCTCTACTTGGGCCACAAGATATCGTAGGTATTGCAAACTATAAATCTTATATCAAACTAAATATCGATAATGCTACAACAAAAGTATTTAGCATGAACTCTATATATACAAAAGATTATCAAAACAAAAAAATAGCACCAATACTAATGGAATACTCAGCTAAAAAATATTGAAGAGCAAGAGAATTCGTTGATGCTGAAATGTCTACAAGATTATGAGTAAGTACAGATATCGATGACTTACCATGAGCAACACCAACAGATAATGAAAATGAAAATAAAGGAGAATAGTTAATCTATTCTCTTTTTTATTATCCTCTCATATAAATCTTATCTGAATATTCATCTAAGATTGCTTTAACTCTCTTTAAATCATCAGTTGTAGCAGCAGAGACTCCCTTCAAAGGATAATCCCATTTCAATTTTTCTCGTTTAGAAACTCACATATTATGATAAGGCAATAACTCTAATCTTTCCATAGAAGTTCTTGTTTTAATATATTCTCAAAGTTTTCTTAAATCAAATTCATTATCTGTATAACCAGGGACAATAACCTGTCTCAACCGATACGGTTTTTTTATTTCATCAAGATAATCTAATGTTTTTAAAGTATTCTCATTAGATTGACCAACTAAATCCTTACACTTATCAGAATCTATATGTTTAATATCAGGAAGAATAAGATCTGCTAATTTCAAAATTTCTCTAGCCTCTTCTGATTGAACAAATCAATTCGTATCGATACAAACATGATATCCAGCTTCCTTAATTTTTCTTACTACAGGTAACAAAGCAGGTGCTTGAAATAATGGTTCTCATCATGAAAAAGTAACTCATCAATCTTTTCAGAAGTATTCTGCTTCTTTCACTAAACGATCCAAGATATCATTCTCATTCCAATGCATTGCAGCTTCATTCTCAAAAGGAATTGTATCAGGATTATGACAATACTTACACCTAAACATACATCACTGCAAAAAAATAACCAACCTTATTCAAGGTCAATCTTGAGTTCAAAAAGTTTCAATTGAATGAACATTTAACATAATAACCGTACTTAATAATTGAAAACTCCAGGCAAGAAAATCCCCGCCAAGACAGCGGGGAACAATATTTAAACTATATTACTTCAATAGAATATCAACTTAATTGAGAAGCTAGTTTAATGTTACTAGCACCTTTACCAATAGCTAATGGTTTTTGAGATTCTTCAACTCTTACAACCGCTTTATTTCCATCTTTAATATCAATACTTTCAACTTGAGCTGGTTTTAACAATCTAGTAATCAATTCCTTAGGATCATCAATATTTTCAACAAAATCAACTTTTTCACCATCCAATAAAGATAATACAGTATTAATTCTATCTCATTTATGTCCTACAAATACTCAAACAGGATCAACTGATTCATCATTACTTGAAACAATAATCTTTGTTTTCTTTCAAGCAATCCTTCAAATCTTATCAATATTTACAATACCTTCTTCATATTCAGGAACCAATTTCTCTAAGATAGCAGATACATATTCAGGAGATGTTTGAGTAATATCAAGTACAATACTTCAAGCTTCCTTACTAATTTTCTTTAAGAATACGAATACTTCTTCTCATACTTCATATGGTCTGTTTGGAATTTGACTTTCAGGAGCCAATACAACAGTAGTTCCCTCAATATCAAGAATCACACTATCTGTATGAACTTTAATAACCTTAGCCTTAAGAAGTTGTCCTTCCTTATCTTGGAATTTATCATAGAATCTTTCTCTTTCAATATTCTTAATACCCTGCTTAATTGTTTGAGCAGCAGCTTGAGCAGCAATTCTTGATAACTCCATATTTTTTGGAGTAATATTAATCAAAATTTGTTCTCAAACCTCAATATCTTTTCTTTCTTTCTTAGCATCTTTTAATAAAACTTGAGTATCCTCATCTTCAACTTCATCAACAACAGTCAAAGCTTTATATACACTAATAGCTCAATCATCTTCAACATTCACTAAGACCTCAGCTTTTCTATATTCAGGAAAATCTTTTTTAAATCATGATTTAATACCAGTTCTCATAATCTCCATAACTTGGTATGGATCTAATCTATATTCTTCAACAAGATGCATCATAGCAGCTTGTACACTTTTACCATCAAGTTTCATATTAAAATTTTATTTAATAATAAAAATTTGGTTCAAATAGTACTTTACATTTTCATACCACTTTTTCAAGGAAAAAGCGATAAACTATTTATAGATAAGATTGACATATTAATTAAAAAAAAAGATTTATTATTCTTCTTTCAAAATATCTTAATAATAACTTAAAATCAAAAAACAAAATCACTATCAAAACTTAGTCAAAAAAAACAAATAGTAATAATAAAACAAAAATTAAAATTTTATGAAAAAAATTAAATTAATTAACATTGTTATTCTTGTCATTACAACTTTGCTTTTAATAGCATGTAATGCAAAAAAATCTGCTGTTATTCTGTCAGAAAAGAACCTATCTATTGTAACAGGGACTCCAGAAACAATAGAATACACATTCGATGATGGTGAAAAATACCTCCAAGAAGTTATAGAAATCTATGGATATCGAATGAATCCAATTGAAAGACTTCCAAAACTTCCCAGACTATCAGAAACAGATAAAAATGAAAAGACTGTGAAGATGTCCAAAGATAGTATTGAAATCTATACTCCTCTATTACCAGGGAACTATTATTCAATAATTATCTCTAGCGGTCCAAATTATCTCTGTACACTCTATGATTCAGAAGGTAATATAATACATCCTCTCAAAAATTTTCAATTGATGAATCCATATAAAGAAAATTTTATGGCATCATATATCTGTAACATCACAAGAAAAAAAAATATAGAAACAGAAAGCATAACAATTGGATTAGAAGATTTTAAATATCTTCAAAAGACAAAACTATGTTCTCTTTGCTATATAGAACTTGATAAGAAAAATAAGATAGTTTCATCTGGCAAAGTTATCTTTCCAACCTTCGGTGCAATAGGAAATGTTATACAAAAAAGAGCAGATCCTAAAGCGACAAAAATATACATTAAAATAATATACGAAGGAATATTCGGTGTGTCAATCAAACCATGTGAAGAAATAATAAATCTTTTCACAATCTAGCCAATTAATGCTTCATAACCAAAAGATTATGGAGCTTTTTTTTATCAAAAACAAAATATTCATATTTTTTAAAATCTATTTTTATTATCTTGCTTTTCATAAAAAAATATATATAATACTATTAATAAAATTTACTAGTAAAAATAAAAACAAAGGGAATGACAGAACAAAAAATTTCTAAATACATATACTATCAAATTAAACCATTCAAAGACAATGAACTTTGAGTGGGACATTGGGAAAAAGTAATAAAGAACCTCATTTCCTTGAAATCAAAAAAAATTTCCTTCATAATGTATGGTAATAATACTAACATTAAACTTTTTGTTAAACTTCCAAGAGATTTCCAAGCATATTTTCAAAATACATTTTATACAACGTTTACTACTTCAGATCTTGAAGAAGTAGCACATTTAGAGTTAAGTAGAAATAAAATATATCTTTGATTAACAAAACAAACATTTTTTTGATGAAAAGAAACCACTTGAGTATTAAAAACCAAAGAAGAATTTATGAAAGACTGATCATATCTTGATCCTATGACAGATATTTTTGCAGTTTTTCAAAACGTAGATAAGAAATCAACATTAAGAATCCAATTTGATTACACATTCAAATTAGAAGAAGACGATTTAACTAAATTCTTATGAAAAGTAAAAAAATGAGTTAATTATCTTCGGAAAGGTAAAAAAGAAGAAAAACCAAATGATAAAGAAGAAAAAAAAGAACCAGAAAAAAACCTTTTCATGAGCATATGGTACAGTATTAAAACAGATGACCCATATACTAAAGAAAGTCTTACTACCCTACTCAATTCAGTATTTGCACCATTCTTATCAAGTTGAAGTTTTGAAAAAAAACCAACAAGAGAATGGATGCCTGTAAGTTTTTCTCAAGCTATTAATGTATTTCATCTTCCTACAAAAGCTAATTTCGTAAAAGGACTAGAATATACTCTATATAGAAAATTATCTTATCCAACGAATATTCCTACACCAGAGAATACTCCAGGTAAAGAATTAACACTCCTTTGAGATACAGATTATAGAGGAGATAAAATAAGATTCTGAATTCGCGAAGAAGATAAATTCAGACATATGTACATTGTATGAAAAACTTGAACCGGTAAATCAACATTCATTAACAATATGATTATTTCAGATATGAGAGCATGAAATGGAGTTTGTCTTCTTGATCCTCATGGAGAACTTGTTGATGATTTATTAGAATATATTCCATCAAATCGTATTAATGATGTTATTCTTTTTGATGTTTGAGATGCTGAATATCCTATCTGATTCAACCTTCTTCAAGCAGATAATGAAGATGAAAAAAATAGAATCGCTTCATGAGTAGTATCAACATTTCAAAAACTATTTGATAATAGTTGGTGACCAAGACTAGAATATATTTTAAGAAATGTAGTATTATCAGTTATTGATTATCCTAATGCTACACTTATGCATATTCTTAGGGTACTAACTGATAAAGAATTCCGCGAAGAAGTCATCTCTCATATCCACGATTCAGTACTTCTTAAATTCTGGAATAATGAGTTTAATAAATGGCAAGATAAACAAAGAGAAGAAGCTGTTGGACCAATTACAAACAAAGTAGGACAATTTTTATCTTCTCGTTTAGTTAGAAATATCTTCTGACAACCTAGAACAAAACTTAACCTTAGAAAAGCAATGGATGAGGGAAAAATTATCCTTGTTAACCTTTCAAAAGGTAAAATCTGAGAAGATAACGCAAATATGATTGGTTCTCTTCTTGTTACAAAAATCCAGATTGATGCCATGGGAAGAGCTGATGTAGCAAGTCATTTAAGAAGACCTTTCTATCTATACATAGACGAGTTCCAAAACTTTGCAACTAAATCATTTGCTACAATACTTTCAGAAGCTAGAAAATATAAATTGTCACTTATTGTTGCTAACCAATATACATCACAGCTTGATACAACAATCAAGGATGCCATCTTTGGTAATGTATGAACAATATTTTCATTTACATTATGATATGATGATGCAGCAGTAATGACATCTCAATACAAAGAAATGGTAAGTACTAACGATCTTATTTCACTTCCAAAATATACTTGTTATACAAGACTAATGGTTGATGGTATTTCATCTGATCCATTCTCAATGAAAACTCTTCCTCCATATAAAGCTGAATGAGATGTTGAATACATTGAAAAAATCAGAAAACAATCAAGACAAAGATATGCTATGGAAAGAGGTCAACTCGAAAAGCTTATGAATGCATGGAATAAAAAATCATTCTCAGCTCAAGAAAAAATAGCAGAACAAGCTAGATATGAAGGACTTTGATTATCAGAAAAAGAAGCAAAAAATCTCCAAGATTTCCAAGTACAACAGAACTCAAATTGGTTTGATGATGCTTCTATCGAAGATGAAAAAGCAGATGCAATGATAGTAGACATAGATCAGTGAAACCATAAAATGATTTGGTATGAACAGCCAAAAGGACTTGAAACTGTTGCAAAACAACAAATCAAAAAATGAAAAATAGTTAAACTAGATGAAAACACTAAACTACACTTTTACATAGATATCCGGCAACATCAATCATTAAAATGTGATAATAAAAAACCTCTAACAATATGGATAGGATCTAAAGAAGACATAGAAAAACAACTTAATGAAATATATACTAAATCATGATTCGATCCAGAAACCACAGACTTCTTAAAATTTGTTCCAAATATTGAAAAAATAGAATCAAAACTTCCTAAAAAAGAATGAGAAAAAAGTACAACTAATAAAAGACAACAAACATGACCCAAACCACAAAAAAAAGAAATAATACAACCACAAGAATGAACATTTAGTGTAAAGGATATCAAACTATGAGAAGAATATGATTGATACGTAAAACTAATGTATAATTATTGAATGTTTATTACAGTAAAAGGAGTAGAATGACTCCTACACAAAAAACAAATTGTTGCACCTGATGGAGTTGATTGGAAAAAGTATTATAATATCTGAGATAAAATTAGAGTTAAAGCTCATGAATTTAAAGATATTAACTGAGAAAAAAGAGTCGTTTGGACACAACTATAGGAGTAGTAAATTACTCCTTTTTTTTAAGCAAAAAAATGTGTAGCTTGAATTTCAAGCCACACATTAATTCATTAAGCTTTTAAACTCTTGTCAGATCCTCTTCTATCTCACTGAAAGGAACAGCCACATCATAACACATACGTACCTTATACTTCTCTGAATTTGGATTATTCCTATCATAATTCAAATTCATACTAAGAAGTTCAACGTGATAAGTATTGTAATCTGATGAACTTGGAGTAACCTTTAGTAGATCAATAAAGATAAGACTAAGATTTTTTGACTTATTAGAACGATAACATGCCCTTTTCTGGAAATGACTGAAATGTTCAAACGAAAGATTAGAAACACTCGAATAATTCCCAGGAATAGCCAAAGCTAGCTCCTTACACAATAGATTAAAAGCATTTTCAGAGAATGCAAACCAATGCTGATTTGCCCGCCTCAAAAGTTTCTTCAGGAAGATCTTCTTCCTCAAACGGTTACCGATACATGCAATCTGCATATATCTGTAAATCTTCTTAATTCTATTAATTAATCCCATAATGTATTTGTTTTTTGTTTATGATACATATAGTAATAAAAATTATCAGAAAAGTCAATAGTAAAATACACTTGAAATTATATAAATAATTAGTACTTATAAATTAAGAAAAATATTTATTTTATACTAAAAATCATGGTTCAAACAATAAATTCAAAAGAAGAATTTGATAACATTCTACAAGAAACTGATTGAATAATAATTGCCGACTTTTTCGCAACATGGTGTTGACCATGTAAAGTATTATGACCTGTTATTGAAAAACTATCAAAAGAAAATTCAGATGTTAAATTCGTTAAAATAGATGTAGATGAAGTCACAGAACTAGCAGCTGAGTACCAAATATCTTCTATACCAACAGTATTTATCTGATACAATCATGAAATAAAAGAATGATTCTTAGGAGCTTACCCTAAAGAATTCTACGAAGAAAAAATAGCAAACGCTAAATGAGAAATAAATAAATAATTATAAAAAAATGCTAATATATATTGAAAAAAAAGCAAAGGATTACGAGGTAACAAAAAAAATATTATCCAATTTTTCTAATAACCAAATCTTATGGATAGATCACTATAAAAATATTTTTGATAAAAAAATAGGCAACCAAATATTAACACCAGCAATTATAATTGCAAAAGAAGAAAATCCAAATTTATTACCAGTACCAAATAATTATTGATATCCAGGGAAATCATTTTTTTTCAGAACATCATTAAACTGCGTTTTTGATTGTGAATACTGTTATTTAAAGGGGAATTTCAAAACAAAATATCCTGTAATTTTTGTTAACTATGAAGATATAAAAAACGAGATAACAAATAAAATAAATGAAATTAGAAACGAAGGATACAACAATCAAATAACGCTTTATGCAAGTAACTATTCTGATATACAATGACTAGATTCATTAAGTTGATTTAACGAAAATTTCATCCCATTCATAGAACAATTTGAAAATGTATTGATGGAATCCAGAACAAAATCTGCAAATATAGATTCAATTCTTTCAATTAATAAATGAATTCCGTTTAATAATACAGAAATATCATTTTCACTAAATCCAAAAGAAATAATATCCAAATATGAAAAAGGTACATCACCTCTAGAAACAAGAATAAAAGCAATAAACACATTGTTAGACAAAAACTACAAAGTCGGATTGAGATTTCTCCCATTACTACCGGTAAATAATTATGAAAAAATATATAGTGATTTTTTAGAAAAACTAAAATGAGAGATAAACATCGAAAAAATTCATTCAATTTTTATAGCATCATTGATATACAATCAATGAGATTTTAAAACAATGCAAAAAAAGAATCCCAATTCTACACTTTGGGATTTTGTCAAACAACACGAAAATTGATTAATAAAAATTCCTGATGATATATTCGAAAACTTCTCAAAAATATTCAAACAAGCTTTCCCTAAAAAAGAAATATATTATGATTTTGTTTAAAAAAACATATTAAAAAAGGAGAATTATACTAAGGATAGCAAATAGATAAATACTCTTTAATTCTATTATCCCAACTAAATTTCTCTTTTACTCCATCATAAGAAAGTCATGATTTATCAATACTATTAACAGCTAATGACAATCCATCAAATAAACTAGATATATCTCAAGCTTTCACCAAAATAAGATCTTCTTTATCTGTAATTTCTTTCACAGCTCAAATATCAGTTGCAACAACAACAGTTTTAGCAAGCAATCATCGAACAATTTCCTCTTGTATCAATGAATCACTCTCTAATGTAGGAACTACAACCACATCATATTTTTTTAAATAATCGCGTTGAATTTCCTCTCTTGTTTTTTTTCATAATAACTCAACAGAATCCTCCATTCACAACATTCAAATTAACTTTTCAACATCTCACTTTTTTGATCAATCTCAAATAATAGAAAGCTTAGTATTTGGATGCTCTTTTCTAAATTCGTCAAAAGTTCTAAGCAGAACTCAAATTCAAGCTTTTTTCAAAAGATTTCATACAAAACAAAGCCTGATTTCAAAGTCTTGTTTTCATTCTTTCTCAACTTGATAAGGAAAATCTACACCTCTATAAACAACATTTACTTTTTTTCATGTCAATCCCTTTATATATACAGAACTCAAATTAGTTAACGTGATTATATTATTACAAAATCAGAATGTCAATCTTCACAAAGTATGATCATATAACATAGTAGTACCCAATCTCCACCGAGACAATCATTTTTTATATCAAGACTTATGAGAAATATAAACCCATTTTTTATTTAATTTTAATGAAAAGAATAATCAAAAAATTGTAGGTAAAAAAGATCTACCATGAGTCTGTACTATATCAGGGTCTCGTCCTTTAACTCATTTTAACGCATTCCAAAACTTTTTTGACCAAAACTTAAAAATAAAATGATTAGTACCCAAAGAAATAGAAGGCAGAAATAAAACTTTATATCAGTCTTTTTCATATCAATCAACTCACTTTTCACCTCAAGTAAAAACAACATTCAAAACTTCTCAACAATTACCACTAACAAAATTCTTAGCAAATTCTCATGCCACAGAACTTAATTCTCATTCATACGGTTTAAAGTTAGGAAGGAACTGAACAATTTTCATAAAAATATATCATGAATAAATATTTTTTAACAAGAAGAAATAATAGTAATACATGCAACTATATCAAGATATTTTTTCTATTTGACTTTTTAGAATTTTATGTTATATTATCAAAAAACAAAAAAATTAAAGGACTAAAAAACAAACATTATGAAAAAAGAATTTATCTACTGGTTTTCAGGCATCATTACATCAATTTTTTTGATGGATGCATTATTGTATTTTGGTCATCAAAATGCATTAGCACTCATTTTAATCACATATGTGCTCTGCATAAAACTCAATCGTGTAGGTGCTAAAATTCCAGTTTTTGCATCATTATTCTGTGGCAGTGCTTCTATTTGTTTCTTCCTCATCTTGTTCATTTCACTCCCAATTTATGGATATTCAGACGGAAAGGTTGTTAAAGAATTATTAAATGTTTTAGGATCAACATCAGCCATCTGTATACTAGTTTCATGGTTCCTAGGACTTGGCTTTGAAGAACACATACCAAACCGGGAAATCCAGAAAAACATAATTGGAAGTTCGTTAAGTGGATATACTGAAGGAGACTATCAATTTCCAACAGACGAAGAACTTGAAGCACACAGAGAAAATTAATCAATAATTAGAGGGAATGATTATATCACTCCCTTTTTTTATAAAAAAAACTTCAAACTTTTTCTTGAAAAGCTTATTCTTATACCTATAAAGTTTTTTTAGTTTATCATTATAATTAACAAAATTATGGCTAGTAATCTTGAACGTATGAATGAAATCCTTGATTTTTGGGCTAAAGATAAAACGTTTCAAAGATCAATCGATGAAAGATCAGAAAAAATGAATTATAGATTCTTTGATTGACCTCCATTCGCTAGTGGAACTCCTCACTACGGACACTTATTAGCCTGAAGTATTAAAGACGTAATTCCTAGGTACAGAACCATGAGAGGATATAAAGTTAAAAGAAAATGGTGATGGGACTGTCATGGATTACCAGTAGAAAAAGCTGTAGAAAAAGCATTAGGAATTGATTGAAAAAAAGATATCGAACAAAAAATTGGAATCGAAACTTTTGTCGAAAAATGTAGAGCTTATGTAAACCAAACTAACGCTGATTGGAAATGGTTTGTAGATCATACTGGAAGATGGGCTGATATTACTAATCCATACTTCACAATGGACCTTGATTTTATGGAAACAGTAATTTGGTGTTTTTCAAATATCTATAACCAAAATAAAGTTTATAAAGGATTTAAAGTTCAAGGATATTGTCCTAGTTGTGCTACTCCTCTAGCAAATAACGAAATATCTGATGGATATGAAGATAGACAAGATATGGCTATCACTATAAAATTCGCTCATAAAAAAGAGAAATCAGATAAATATGCTTCAACAGAAGACTGATTTGTTGATGTTGTTGCAGGTGTAATTAAAGACAATGAATGAAAATATGCAATGGTTCACCATGCAAAAGAAAATCAATGGTTCTTTCCTGGTGGTAAAGTTAATATTTGAGAAAGCCTAGAAGATGCTACAAGAAGAGAACTAAAAGAAGAAATTTGAGTAAATGTTGATAACTTAACATATCTATGAGCTGTTAAAATTATTACATTATGAAAACCATGTAGAGTTCATTGGTTTGAAGTAAAAACATCTGATACTCCAACAATCCAAGAACCAGAAAAACATAACGCATTAGAATGGATTAAAGAAGAATCTTCTGAAAATAAATTAGGATTCGCTCTAAACATCAAATGAAATATTATCGATGATGAAGAAGAATTAACACATGATTTCATTGATTTTCATCTTTTCAAAAACGTTCTTAATCCAGAAGATAAAGGACTTATAGATGGAAACTTTAACTTCTTAGCATGGACAACTACTCCATGGACACTTCCTTCTAACATGTTCTTAGCTGTTGGAGCTGATATTGATTATGTAACAGTATACGATCCAGACAGTAAAGAATACTATGTTATGGCTGAAAATCTTGTTAAAAAATACTATAAATCACCAGAACAATATAAATTCATTTACAAACAAAAGGGTAAAGAATTAGAAAATCTAACTTATAAACCATTATTCGATTACATTCTTAATTCAAAAATCGCTGATGAATATAAGAAAGAATTCTTCCATATTCTTATCGCCGATTTCGTTAGTATTGAAGATGGTACTGGTATTGTTCATATTGCTCCAACATTCTGAGAAGATGACTTTAGAGTTGTTGCTAATAGACTATGAGAACAAAAAGCATTAGATTGGTTGTTTATGCCAGTTGATGATTATGGATGCTTTGATGAACAAGTTCCTGATTATCAAGGAATGAAGGTTTTTGATGTAAATAAACCAGTAATGGATCTTCTTAAAGAGAAGAAGATAACTGTTAAAGCTGAATCAATAAAACACTCATATCCACACTGTTGGAGATGTCATTCACCTCTTATCTATAAAGCCATGTCTAGTTGGTTCATTAAAGAAAAGGAGATGAATGCTGAAAGTTATAAAGATGCAGAAATAATTACATTCGTACCAGAAACCGTAAAAAATAGATTTGTTAACTGATTGCAACAAGCTCCTGATTGGAACGTTGCTAGAAATAGATATTGGGGATCTCCATTACCAATTTGGCAAAATATTGAAGACCCTGAAGATAGATTCTCTCTTTGAAGTCTCGAAGAAATCTATCAACTAACAAGAACAGGTTCTATGAACCTTACTAAAAATATTTTCGTAAGACATTGAAAAACAGACTTTAATGAAAAACATCATTTCGATGGATTAGGAATGTCTGTTCTAACAGAAGAATGAGAAGAACAAGCACTTGAATTAAATAAAAAACTAGAGAAACATCTAAAAGAAAAAAATGAATTAGTTTTCGTTATTTCCCCACTTCAAAGATCTTGGCAAACAATTAAGCCATCTCTTGTAACATTATTTTGAGAATCAAGAATTGAAGCTGCTGAAAAAAAATATTATGAGATTCGAGAAGACTATAAAAAAGCATTTAATGATTGAAGTTTACCTACTATACTTCAATGACAAGATGCTCAAAATGTCTTTAAAATCGATGAACAAATCTACGTTGATTGGAGGATGTCTGAACATTATTCACCAGAAAATCAAGATGACTACTCTGCGTGAGAACTTCTAAATTGGACTAAATATGATGAACCAATTGGAACAGGAAAGACTTGAGAAACACTTAATACTGCATCAAAAAGAGTTGCTAATGCAGTAAAATATTGGAATAAAGAGTTTGCTACAAAAACTATAATTTGGTCTTCTCATAACGACACCATCGCTATGGCAAGAAAAGCATTTCGTGATTTTGATTACTGAACATATAGAAATAAGTATTTAACAAAACATGCAAGTTTTGTAGTACATTATTGGGATAATGATAGATCTACAGAAGTAGATTTACACAAACCATATGTAGATAACTATCGAGGAGTTAAAAATTGAAAAACATATAAGAGAATCCCTGAAGTAATGGATTGTTGGTTTGAATCTGGATCTATGCCATTTGGACAAGACCATTACCTATGAGATGATAGCGATTGTGACTTAACATATCCTGCTGATTTTATCGCTGAAGGATTAGACCAAACAAGATGATGGTTTAGATCTTTACACGTTGTAGGTCATGCAATTAAGGGAACAAATGCATTTAAAAATGTTATCGTAAACTGACTTATCTTAGCAGAAGACGGTAAAAAAATGTCAAAGAGTTTACGTAATTATCCTGATCCAAAAGGACTTATTGAAAAATGGTGATGAGATGCATTCAGACTTTATACACTTTCAGCACCAGTAGTAAGAGCAGAACCTATGAGATTCTCAGAAAAAGGTGTAGAGCAAATGTTCAAAGATTACAATATACCTCTAGAAAATGTATATAAATTCTTTGAAACATACGCAAGAATCGATTGATGGAAAGCTGATGGTACAGAAGTTCATCTTATTAGACATGCAGATGCTGTATCACAAGCACACGATGCAGAATTAACAAAAGAAGGTATTGAAATGCTTAATTCTGAAGAAACTCGTGAAAAAATTATAAGATTAAATCCTGATGTAATTATCCATACTCCTCTATTAAGAAGCAAACAAACTGCTGAAATACTTAGGAATATTCTAAAAGAAACTACTTGAAAAGTTGTAGATCTTCAACAAGTAAGACCTGATAATGCTCAAGATGCATCTAAGAGTTATATGAAAAAATTATATGACGAAATTATTAGAGAACATCAAGGACAAAAAATCTTAATTGTTGGTCATGCATATACACTAAGAACATTACGGGAAATTCTTTACGATAACAACCAAGAAGATTACACATATAATGAAGTAGAAAGAGAAGTTGGATTAAGACCACTTGAAGTTATCAAACTTCCTACTTACCAAATAGCTAATGAATTAGATAAATGGATTCTTGCTGAACTAAATCAAACAATTAAAAATGTTGATTCATTATTAAATAGTTGTGAAATTGATGCAGCCATCAAATATGGTATCGATTTCGTTGAAAAACTTACTAACTGGTATCTAAGAAGAAGTAGAAGAAGATTCCGAGGTAGTGAAATGACTACAGATAAATTCTCTGCTTACTCAACACTATTTGAAGTATTAAGAAGTTATCTAAAAATTATGGCACCATTTACTCCATTCATTACTGAAGAAATTTGGCAAAAATTGAACGGATTTATTGAATGAAAAGATACTAATATAAAATCAGATTCACTACATCTAAAAATGTGGCCATTCGCAAACGAAAAATATATTGATGCTCAACTTATGGAAGAAATTGCAACTGTAAGAAAAGCTATCAAATTAGCATTATTCATTAGATCAAAAAATAAAATTGCAGTAAAACAACCACTTCAATCATTACAATTAAAAATCTAATATGCTTAAGATAGAAAATTTATCAGTTCAAATCAAAAGAAAAGAAATTCTCAAAAGTATTTCCTTTGATTTTGAACAAGGTAAAAATTACTGCATACTATGAAAAAACGGATCATGAAAATCCTCACTTGCCATGAGTATTTCATGAAACCCAAAATATGAAATTACTAATTGAGATATAAAACTAGATAATACATCAATTAAGGATTTAACCGCTGATGAAAGAAGTAAATTATGAATCTTTTTAACATTTCAAAATATTCCTGAGATTCCTTGAGTAAAACTTTTTGAATTCTTAAAAAGCATTTATGATGTTAGACAAGAAAAGCCAACTTCATTCATCGGATTCAAAAAAATAATTGAGCCTCTCATCGAAGACCTTTGAATTGATAAAGAATTTTTACGAAGAGATTTAAATGTAGGATTCAGTTGAGGAGAAAAAAGAAAAATAGAAGTTCTACAAATAAAACTTCTTAATCCTAAAGTTATTATATTTGATGAAATAGATTCTTGATTAGATGTTAATGCTGTTAAACAAGTTTCAGAACTTTTAAAACAAACTAATTCTGAGAATAATACATTCATAATTATTACTCACCTATTTGATATGTTAGAATGACTTCCAATTGAAAAAGTGATTATACTAGATAAATGAAAGATTAAAGAAGTAGGAGATAATAATCTTATGAATAAAATTAAAAAAGAGGGATTTTAATCCCCCTCATGAGTATAATGATATTCTCAGTCATCATCACATTCAATATCACTTTTTTTCTTATCATCTACCTCAATAGATTCTGAAGGAGAACTCGTTTTTCAGAATTTTTGTAATTTAAACCATAAATCGTAAAAGTTTTTATACTTCTCAGGATCTTCATATTGTAATTCACGATTAGCATAATTCATTAATGATTCTAATGAATTCCATGTACCTTGTTGACCTCTTACTGTATTGGTTATTTCTATTTCTGCTCAAGATTTAAGTTTAATATACGTTACCTCAATTGCATCATCAATTCAAAATTTTTGTAATAAATCTTGATGCGTTCATAGCAAAAAATCTTGTTTTGATTTTTCTTCTAATGTTGGATCACTTTCAGATCTTAATCCTCTTTCGACACCAACAACTATTCAATAAGGATATCAGTATAAATGTCATATTATTCACCATAAATCATTCATAAGTGAATAAAACTCTTTATGTTCTTCATCCATATTCAAATCTTCAACCAAGTCTCATCATGTAGCTTCTTTCTGTTCTTCTACAGATTTAAATAGAGCAACATTGTTATTTAGAGAAATTCTTAATCATGATTCATATTTCTGAAATCTTTCATATGTTTCATCTGTATTATCAATTTGTATTTTTTTAATATATCAAGCGAAATACTCTTCATTTACAGGAAGTTTCATCTTAGTAGCTATAGTCAAAAATGAATCATCTCAAGAAATAAAATCAGCACTTAAAAAGAAATTCTGAACATGATCTATTTCTTTTCATTCCTTAGGATTTATATATTCACCATCATAAACAGCTATTTCTCAAGCTTTAACAAAATCTATAATTCTAGCAGGATTAGAAGAATTATCTTGAACAAAAAAATGTATAGTACACACTCAATTACTTCTCAATTTTAGCAATTCACATCAAAGAGAAATTCCTTTCATATCAACTCATGTTTCCCTTAATTTTTGAAGAAAAGCTAAAGTTGAATCAACACAACTTCACATAAAACAAGTTTCTCATGATTTAAGAATATCATTAATAACACGTCTTCACAATTTTAATTGTATTTCAGCATTGGTCCATCTTTTTTTCTCTATTCATGAATAGAAAGAATCAATAAAAGAAACGAATTCTTCCTCACTAAACTTCTCTCTTAATACATCTCAATTTCTTTCTAGAGTCTCCATACAAATTATTAATTCTAAATTTGATATTTATTATAAATATATAATAGAAAATGTCAATTATTTTAAGAAAATAGCCATAAAAAAAATTACTCAAACTGATGAATAATTTCACAAGAACTATTACCTCAAATCGGTGAGGGTGGGATTCGAACCCACGGTACGTTTCCGTACGACTCGTTAGCAGTGAGTTGATTTCAGCCTCTCATCCACCTCACCAAAATAGAGATAATCAGCAAGTATATACTTAAATGGAATTGAATTTCAAGATAAAAACAATACATTCACCACTAGTTTTAAACATAAAAAACACAATGTCAGATATATCAACAATATCAACATGAGTAGAAGACTATGGACCAGTGAGAGAAGATAACAACAAAGTAACAGAAGAAGCTGTACAACGTATCCAAGCTCAAAGCAAACAAGCTAAACAAATTGCTCAACAAATAAAAAAAGATAAAGCAATCAATAACCAACTTGCAAAATTTCTAACAATGCTTATGCAAAAAATTGATAATGAAGAATTAATAAAAGCCATTGTTTCAACTTTTTTCAAAACAACAGATCAAAGAAACCAAATAACTTATCTAAGAAAAGATATTAATATTTATGTTGTTGTTTGATTTTTTGTACCATTCTTCCTAAAAGAAGCTGAAGAATTAAAAATAATGTCTTTCTACGAAAACTTATGAGTAAAAACAGCTTGATCTAACCTAGAAAAGTATATTTTATATTTATGAAAAGTTTCAGAAGTTTATCATGATAATATCCCTATTGATCAATGACCACTAATAACACTAATCATCCTAATAGCTCAAACATGGATATTAAAAGATAATAAACAAGACTATGAAGCATTAAGACAAAACACACTAGAAATCCTATATTGATGAAATAATAAAAAATAATTAAACTCAATTTCAATTTGTATTTTTCATCAGTTTTTGTATAAAAAACGCATAGGGAAAAGAAAAATCATAATTTATTTCAAGAATACTAATATGTTATACGAAAAAATACTAGAAGACTACAAAATTTCTATGAAAGAAAAACAAGAAGTAAAAAAAACTGCTCTTAACTTTGTTCTTGCTCAAATTAAGAATAAAAAAATTGAGCTTCAAAGAGATCCTAATGATGATGAAATTATTGCAATATTAAAAAAAGAAGTAAAAGCTTTAAATGAAGCAATCGGATTTCTAGAAAAAGCTAATAAGCCGGAAGAATTAGCAGAAGAACAAGAAAAGAAATCTATTATTGAAAGTTATCTTCCACAAATGCTTAATCGTGAACAAACAGAAAAATTAATTAAAGAAATAATTGATAAACAAGGAATAACAGATTTAAAAACAGGAAGATGACTCCTTATGAAAGAATTAATGGCTTCACATAGAAGTGAATTAGACTGAAGTCTTGTTAATGAAATAATAAATAGTATGCTTTAATTCCACTATAAATAATATGAAAATATTTAAGCATTTACATAAATTATTATTAATCAGCTTTTGTTCAATTATGGCAATAAATATTTTTGCACAAGTAACACTAGCTGCAGAAGGTGAAGATGATTGTAAAGACTGAATAAAATTAAATACCGATGTCCCATTTATTGGTAAATGTATCCATACAAATAAAGCAACCAACAAAGATGCCGTAACACCTGTAAATGCATTTCCAAAATTAATGTGAGCATTAATGAATCTTCTAATGACTGTTATTCTTATAATGTCACTACTTATGATTGTATACTCCTGAGTACTTATGACAACATGATGATATAGTACAAGTAACTATACAAAAGGGATTTGATTGCTCTCACAAGTTGCCAAATGAATGGCACTATTATGAGCATCATGAGTAATACTAAAGGTTATTAATCCAAATTTCTTTGTATAATTATATGAATAATAAAGTTTTATCTAAATTATAAAAACAATGACAGTACAACTTAAACAAGATGGATGATTTCAAATCGAAAACGAATTATTCTTTTGATATACTTATGCACATAATTCACTTATAAATCTTGCATCTGAAATGGGTGAAGATATGAGATATAACGAATGAGAAGCAACAGTAATAGACTACCCTGGTGAATACGATGTTAAAGGTTGGTCAATTAAAGTATTACGTTGAATGAATTGAAAACTCAATTATCTTATTCAAAAATGAAATAAAAAAATATGAATCATTCAATCACCAGATGTTCTAGAACTACAAGAAGTTGATTGAATGGATACATGGTTATATATTGGTGAAGCAATAGAAAAGAAATTTGATCAGTTAGAGATTGAATGAGAAAAGATTAATCTTGAGACATTCTGACAAGAACCACAAGAATAAAAAATTTAGTCAATTAGGTCAAAAAACAATATGAGTAAAAGAGTATTAACTTGAATAAAACCAACTGGATCTGAATTACATATATGAAATTATTTCTGAGCATTAAAACCATTTGTTGAAATGCAAAATAGCATGCAAGATGCTGAGTTTTTCTTATTTTTAGCTAATATGCATGGTTTTACACAAACACAAGATCCAGAAATCTTAAAAAGGAACAGTATGACAATTGTTAAACTCTACTTAGCATGCTGAGCAGACTTAAAAAAAACAATAGTTTATAACCCTGCAGAAATTCCAGGTCATGCACAATTAAATTGGGTTCTAACATGTCTAACAATTATGTGAACAATGGAAAGAATGCACTCTTATAAAGAAGCATTAGCCAAATGAAAAGCTGGAGAAATTAGCGTTGGAACATTTTGTTACCCAATACTAATGGCAGCAGATATTCTTCTATACGATGCAGACTATGTTCCTGTTGGAAAAGATCAAAAACAACATGTTGAATATGCAAGAGACATTGCACAAAAATTTAACAATAACTATTGAGAAATATTTAGAATTCCAGAACCGATAATTAAATCAGAAGTTGCTACAGTTATAGGAACTGATGGAAGAAAAATGTCGAAATCATATAATAATTTCATTGGATTACTTGAAGATGAAAATTCAATGCTAAAAAAGATAAAACAGATATCTACTGATACAAAAACAGTTGAAGAACCAAAAAATCCTGATGAATGTAATGTATATAATATAACAAAGCTATTCTTAACACCTGAAGAAGATAAAGAATTAAGAAATAAATATGAAGCCGGAGGTTTATCATATAAATATGCAAAAGAATATTTGTTTGAAAAAATGAAAGAAACATTGAATCCTATTAAAGAAAACTTCAATAATATCTCAGATGAAGAAATAAGTAAGATAATGAAAGAACATTCAAAAAAAGCTAATGAAATAGCAGAAAAAAAGATTAAAGAAGTATACGAAAAAATATGATTTATGATTTAAAAAGAATAGCAAAAACTATTCTTTTTTTTATCAGCTTTAAATAAGAATCAATTGAAATAGAAAAGGTAATGTTTACATTATTAAATATTATTTATTTTATATAGATTAAAAAATGTCAAAAATAAGGTTATTCTTCTGGATAAATGGAATATTCTTCATCTTATTTTGAATGCTATTATTCTTCCAACCAAGCATATCATTAAGAATAATAATTCTAATTATCAGCATTGAAATACTTATGGCATGAGCCATAGGATTATTTGTAGCACGAACAACAGCAGAATATAATAATAGAAAAGTCCTTCTTATACTTTCAATCATTACACTAATAATTTGATTCTTGCTATTATGTATACCAGAAATATGAGAATTTATTGCATCACTAGCCATTGTCATGTTATGAATATGAGCTATTATCAAATGAACTCTATTATTTATCAGCTGATTAAAAGCAAAAGAAGCAGGAATTACTAATCGATGGATGATGCTAGCATTATGAGTTATTGCTATATTATTTTGAATATTTTTAACATGTAATGCTTTCTTAACACTTCTTGTTATTAATGTTTTGTTAGGTTTTGCTTTGACATTTTTTTGAATTCTATTAATGATTCGATGATTTCAAGCAAAAGAAACTAGCATTGAATGAATCGATGGATTAAATCCAATAGAAGAATACGACGATAACGACGATGACTAAAACAATAACAAAAACTTGCATTTTTCAAATAGTTGAATATAACAATATAGCACCTATTCGAATTATGTGATATTTTCGAAAAAAGATGTAGTTTTATATCTAAACACAATAAACAAACATGAAAAAATTAATTCCTTTGGAAGATCACATTGTTGTAAAACCACTGAATCAAGAAACAACAACGAAATCGTGAATAATTCTCCCTGAAAGCAAGGAAAAACCAAGTAAATGAGAAGTCGTTGCTGTAGGTAACGGAAAAATCTTAGAAAATTGAACAAGAGCTCCAATTGATGTAAAAGTAGGAGATATCGTATACTTTGCCAAGTATTCTATTGACGAACTAGAACTTGAAGAAGATTGAAAAAAAGAAACTTACTTAGTTATGAAACAAAGCTATATAATGGCCAAAGAAGGCTAATTTACCACTTATACAACAGAAGATGAAAAAAATAGTATTATCAACACTATTATGAATCACCTTCGCTTTACCATGTTTTACTTCAGCAAGTGTCTCAAGCTCTGATGCGTTTATGCGAGCATTTGATGAAGGAATAATTACCTCACTAAGAATTCAAGACGACAAAAAAGAGTATCTTACAAGAGAAAAGGCAGCTCCCCTACTTGTAAATTATATCTACAATGTTACAAGAAGAGAATACAGATGAGACCTTTGTACAGCAAAAGATATATCAATGGCTGATGAAGTCTATCAATATGATTTAAGACTACTCTGTGACTATTGAATTCTACGTTGATCAAATAACAGAATTTCTCCAAAAAGAACACTAACCAAACAAGAAGCAGTAGCACTTGTTATGAGAATTGTCGATGGAGAATCAAAAGAAAAAAAGACAACAAATTGGGCAGACGAATACTACAAAAGAGCAAGTGATTATTGATTCCTAGAAGCACCTAAAGAAGATAAACAAGGGTCAATAACAATTGAAGAATTTATACACTTTCTCTATAGCACAAAGCACCCATTTGAAAAAGTAACAAAAGATAATAGAGAAGTTAGATATACATCAGTATGAAATTTTCAAACTTCAGATGATGCATTACTTAGATTAGTTGAAATAATTAAAGAAAGATAATTTTTATTTCTATAAATAAATAAAATGGCAAAACTTATTAAATACTGAGACGATGCAAGAAAAGAAATTTTTTCTTGAATGGAAATGGTTGCAGACGCAGTAAAAGTAACAATGTGACCTAAATGAAGAAATGTAATTCTAGAAAGAGGTTTCTGATGACCAATAGTAACAAACGATTGAGTTACAGTTGCTAAAGAAATAGATTTAGAAGAGAAAACTGAAAATATTTGAGCTAGCATGATCAAAGAAGCAGCTGAAAAAACTAATAAAGAAGCTTGAGATGGAACTACTACTACAGTTGTTCTAGCAGAAGCAATGTCAAAAGAAGGATTGAGATATATCAGATCATGAGTAAATCCATTCTCACTAGGTAAAGGGCTACACAAAGCAGTAGATAAATTAGTCGAAGAAATCGAAAAGAAAGCAAGAAAAATCGGAGATAGCAAAGAAAAAATAAGACAAGTAGCTACAATATCTGCACAAGATGAAGAAGTAGGAAACCTTATTGCAGATGTATTTGAAGAAATTGGTAAAGATTGAACAATCACTGTGGAAGAAGGAAAATCATTAGGTCTAACAAAAGAAATTAAAACAGGTATGCAATTTGACCAATGATATTCAAGTCCATACTTTGTTACAGATATGCAAAGAATGGAAGCTGTTATTGAAAAGCCATACATCTTAGTAACTGATAAAAAGATTTCATCTATAAAAGAAATACTACAAGTATTAGAAGCTGTAGCATCAACTGGTAAAAAAGATTTCGTTATCATTGCTGAGGATGTTGATGGTGAAGCTTTAGCATCACTAGTATTGAATAGAATCAGAGGTATGTTAAATGTACTTACAGTTAAAGCTCCTTGATTTGGAGACAGAAAAAAGGAAATGTTACGTGATATTGCAACAGTAACATGAGCAACATTAATCACTGAAGAACTTTGAATAAAACTTGAAGATGCAACTATTGATATGCTTGGTAAAGCTGATAAAGTAATTTCAACAAAAGATAATACTGTTATTGTTGATTGAAAATGAGATGAAAAAGAAATTAACGAAAGAGCTGACCAAATCAAAGCACAAATCGGTATGACAACATCTGATTATGACAAAGAAAAATTAATTGAAAGATTAGCTAAGCTAGTTGGATGAGTTGCAGTAATCCAAGTTTGAGCTGCAACAGAAATGGAAATGAAAAATAAGAAATATAAAATCGAAGATGCTCTTAACGCAACAAGAGCCGCTATTGAAGAAGGTATTCTAGCATGATGATGAAGCGTATTACTACAACTTTCAAAAGTTCTTGAAGACTTTAAATTAGATGATGCTGATGAACAAGTTGCAGTTAATATTGTAAGAGATGCAATTCAATATCCAGTAAAACAAATAGCCAACAACGCATGATTCAAAGGAGATCGAGTTGTAGAAAAAGTAAAAGAATCAGATGATATTAATTATTGATTTGATGCAAGAGAATGAGAATTTAAAGATCTTTTTGAAGCATGAATCATAGATCCTGCAAAAGTTCTAAGAGTAGCTCTTGAAAATGCTGTATCAACAGCAGCAATGTTCTTAACAACAGAAACTGTTGTAGTAGATGCACCAGAAAAAGAACACCATCATGACCATCCAGCAGATGCTTGAATGTGAGGTATGGGATGAATGTGAGGAATGTACTAATTAAATATAAAAAAACAGCTAATAATCTTAGCTGTTTTTTTGTTTTTTAAAAAAAATTCTATATAATGAAATCGTTTTAATATATACAAAAAACAAATGGAAAAAAATCACGAATATTTTATGGAAGAAGCTGTAAAACTTTCATTAGAAAATATGAGAGCATGAAAAGGTGGCCCCTTCGGAGCAATCATAGTTAAAAATTGAGAAATTGTTTGAAGATGAGCAAATCATGTAACATCAGATAATGATCCAACAGCACATGCAGAAATCGTAGCAATAAGAGATGCTTGTAAAAATCTATGAACATTTCAATTAGATGATTGTATTATCTATACTTCTTGTGAACCTTGCCCAATGTGTCTTTGAGCAATTTACCGAGCAAGACCAAAAGCAATTTACTTTGCTAATACAAGAAAAGATGCTGCTGATATTGGATTCGATGACGACTTTATTTACCAAGAACTTAAAAAAGAATTAGAAGAAAGATCTCTTCCAATTTACACTATAAATAAAGAAGAAGCAATAAAAGTATTTAAAGAATGGAAAGAAAAAGAAGATAAAATAGAATACTAATTTTAATAATAAAAATCTAACATGGAAAACATAATTTTTGAAACCATTTGAGCAATAGCATGATTAATCACTGCGATTCCATCAATACCACAAATATTCCGTACAATTAAAACAAAAGATGTTAAAGGATTATCAACTTGAATGTTTTGGTTACGAGTTGTATGATGAATTTGTTGGATTATCTATGGATATCACCTAAAATCACGGCAAATGGAATTCTTCAACAGCATTGCCGTAATATGCTCAATAACAATGATTATACTAATAAAAAAATATTCAAAAAAGAAGTAATTATTTTTCAACTACTTCTCTATCTTTAGCAGAAATTTTTTCAATTTCAATTATCAAGGGATCCTCTAAATCAAGTTGGTCTTCTCGCTTAGGCCATTCAATAACAATATTATCGAATTCCGAAATTTGATTTAAGATTCCTTTTTCTATAAATTCATCAAAAGAAGAAAGTCTATACATATCTATATGTAAAAGCTTATTATCATAAATATTAACGTAAGCATAAGTTGGACTCTGCACTTTAGCAGAATCAATTCATAATCACTCAGCAAATCACTTTATAAGAGTAGTTTTTCAAGCTCACAATTCTCATTTTAATAAAAGGACTTTATTATTACTTGATAAAGATTTTCAATACTCAAACATTTCCTCGGGAGAATGAATTAACATTTTGATTACTATAAACTAAATTATCTATCAAACAATTTATCAATATCATCTTTATTCATTTTAACAAAAAATGGTCTTCAATGCTGACATACAAACATTCAAGGAATATGTTCAAAACCATCCTGTATTAACTGCTGCATCTGAGAATAAGATAACTTATATCATGCTTTAATCGATGATTTACAAGCTTTTGTAGCATAAATTCAATCTAACAAATGCTCGAAAGTAATTTTATCCAAATATAAAACATGATTCAATAAAGACTGCATATCAATAGGATATTGAACAAAAACTTTTGGTATAGAATAAATAACAACCATAGATTCTGATAACATTGATATTTCAAATCACAATCAATTCAACTCCTCTATCTTCTCATCAAGATTTGGAATTTGTGTTATTTCAAATCTTAACGGTTGTAATAAATTCTCAGGAGAATGATCTTGAGAAACTTTCATTTTTTCAAAAGAAATTCTCTCAGCTAATGCATGTTGATCCACCCAATATAAAGCAGTATCAGATTGTAATACAATATAACTATTCCATGCTTGTCATAATATTTGGTATTCTCATAAATCAGGATGAAACAAAAATTCTCAACTTTTATTTTCTTGATCAAAAGATCAAAAATGAGAAATCTGACCTCATACTGAATCTAATCACAATAATCATTGCTGTGTTGTTCTTCTAGGAAGTTCAGCAACAGATCATCATAATGCCATAGAATCAACAACATTTGAAAAATCTAGCTTTGAAGAACTTCACGCTTGCGAATTATTTGGAGAATTATAATAAGCAGCTTTTCATAAAGAAAAATTTGATTTAGAATCTACACTTGTTCACTGATTTTTATAAAAATCCGAACTGACTGCTCAAATTTTATGATCTCATAAAACACTCTCAATACTATCACGAACAAATTGGTAAACCCTTTGAGAATCAGAAAATTTTACTTCCAATTTTCAAGGATGAACATTAACATCAACAAATGAAGGATCAACTTGAAACATTAGTATAGCCATAGGATACTCTCAAGGTGCCAATTGCCTTGTATAAGAATCCAACAAAGCCCTTCTAACTACCCTATCTTGAACAGGACGTCAATTCACAAATATTTTTATATTTTCCGCTGATCAAAAACGAAGTGATGAATCAGACAACACTCATGAAATAGAAAAATCATCTAAACTATTTGAAAAAGGAATAATTTTCTCTCACCAATCTTTTTTATAAATATCCAATATTCTTTGATGTAAATCCTTAGTAGGGGAAAGGTCAAAAACAACCTTATTATTCTTTTTTAGAAGAAAAGCTTTGTCAAAATGATACAAAGCCACATCAACAAAATAATTATAACAATAATAAAACTCTGTTTGAGCAGATTTTAAGAATTTTAATCTAGCAGGTACATTATAAAAAAGCTCCTCTACAGAAATTAATGTTCAATGTTCAAAAGGTACTCACATATGCCTAATAATATTTTCACTTCATCTTCTTACAAGCTTTGTTCATATTTCAGCATACTTAGTTTTCGTTAAAACGGATATTTTACTAACTTCAGCTATACTTGCTAATGCTTCTCAACGAAATCAATAAGAAATAAGAGAATAAAGATCTTTTTCAGAATCAATTTTTGACGTAGCATATCTTTCTAATAAAAGATCCATATCTGAAAGCTCAATACCTGTTCAATTATCTTGGACAGAAAGAAAAGTTTTTCATCAATCAACAATATCAACTTCAATTTTAGTTGCTCAAGCATCCAAAGAATTCTCAACGAGTTCCTTCAATAATGAAGACGGTCTTTGTACAATTTCTCCAGCCTTCAATCTATTAATAACATAATCAGGTAACTTATGAATACCCATTGAAGAATAAAAAGAACTAAATCCAACTTGCTTTTTTATAGCAAAAATTCATAGTAATGAAGTTATAATTAGTTAGGAATTTTTATCAAGCAATTTATTGATACAATCCAATGAATAATATAAAACAAGAAATAAAAATTTTTATAAAAGAACACGATACTATACTTAAATGGTGATTATTCATTGCCTCACTAGTATTTATGCTAATGGCAATTCAAATATATATGAACTACATAACTATAATTGAAAACACAGAAACTATAAAAATACAAAATTCAAAAGTACAAGAAGAAATTGACTATATTAATAACTACCAACTAAAATTTCTAGATTCAAATCATGCAAAAACATTTCTATCTCACGAAAACAATATACTAAAAGAATGAGAAACTGTTATAGATTTTAAATGAAAAGAAAAAGAAACTACAATCATAAACGAAGTAATTAAAGGAAATTCTCCACGAGAAGAATGGAAAATATATTTTATAGAAAAACGAGAAAAAAATACTCAATAATTTTTTAAAAAAAAAGCAAGATTAAGTTACGAAAATAGTATATGAAAATTGATTTATTTCAATAAAAATAATATACTAAAAAATAAATATAAAACGTTTATATATAGACCTTCTAAATATGAAAAAACGAAACAAAATTTTATCTATCATTCCAATAATAGGAATCATCTTTTTTTGAATAACAACAGCAGATACAAACGATGATTTCACAAATTCAATTTTCTATGAAAAATTAAATCAACTAAATATTCCACTTTGAAACATTCTTCTATGAAATACACTTACACGTTACGACTTCACGAGACTATTAAATGCCATTGAATGTCAAGACTGTATAGTACCACAAAAAACAATGAAAGAAAAATATAACCAAGCAGCATGGATTAAATTTCAACAAATACCAGGAAAATATTTTTGAGACATTGAATATGAAAACTGAAAATACAACTGAACAAACTATTACTACTGTGTTGCAAACATAGGGAATGACGACATAATGAACTGATATCCATTATGAGCATCAGATTGCTGATGAAAGTTTTGTTGACAACGAAATGTTACTAAAGCAGAATTTTTTCAAACACTAAGTAACTTCTTAATGGACAGAAATATGTTTAAATATTCAGCACCACGATGAGAAATAAAATCATGGTTCAATAATCTAAATAAAAACGATCCAGGATATAAATATCTAAATAGCAAACAAATTGATATTATAAAAAACAAATGAAATAACACAGAACAAATAACAAATAGAGATGAATACACAACATATCTAGCATTTTGTACATTTAACACAAGCAGTTGTTGATTTAAAACTTTCAATGAACTAAAAAACGGACAACGGCCAGTTGCAGAATCAAACATATTAATACAAGACTGAATTATAGAAGAAGAAGATGTTACATCACTAAATACACCAATAACACCAAGAGACGCAATGGAAAAAATGCGAATAACATATGAGCGTCATATAAGGTGTGAATTTAATAATGATTATGACTGTGATAATATTCCAAACTATAGCGATAATTGCCCTTATGATTATAATCCAACTCAAAATGATTTTGACGGAGATTGAATATGAGATGTATGTGATGCCGACATAGATTGAGATTGAATACTAAATCCAGCATGATTTGTTGATGATAATTGAAACATAGATTACTGATTGCTTAAGAAATATAGTTCTGATGATAGTACTCCTTTTTGAGAACAGGTTGAAGACTCTGCTTACTTTATCCAAGTAAATTCTATAAGCCAACAATCACCCACAAATGTTCAGTTTTCTATTGCATGACCAGATACACCAACCTCAGTAGAATGGGACTTTTGAGACTTAGGAAAAGGGAAATGAAAAACAATTACACATAACTATAATTGACAATGAGTATATACAATTTCAGCAAAAGTAACGACAAAACAAAATAGGAAACATTTATTATCAACACAAATATATCTTGGTCAAATCGCAGATAGTTCATATAGTCTAAATATTGATACAGTAACAATTGATAACAAAAAAAACGAAGCTATAATCAAAGCTGTTTCTCAATGAAAATACGACTACTACGAACGAAGAAACAGCGCAACAAACGAGATAAAACAGAGTAAAACATTAACAAATTTTACCACAAAACTTGTTCCATGAAAAAGGAATAATATCACATTAAAAGGAATCGTTAATGACCAATTAGCTGCTTGAGCATCAACAGATATACGTGATGACAATTGAAAATTTTATACATTTACACCAACATACGCACCAACATTAAAAACAATAGATTGAAACATCACAGCTTCATTAAAACTCGTAAATATACCATTTGATTCAATTGAGGATATTTATCGAGATTTTTGAGATGACACAATATTTTCTGATACAAAAATTACAAATAATAACAAATATATAAAGCAAGGACAATATACATTACAACATAGAATACACCTAGAAGATGGGACATATCTTCGAGCGACATCAACAATTACCATTCAAGATCCAACAATAATATGAAATCAAACATATAATATTCTTCCTACATTCTCAAACGGAAATGCAAAATTAATTTTTAATAACAAATGATTAATAATAAAAGAATGAGATAAACTAGTATCAACGATAAATAATCAACAAGAAATCACTGTTGATACACCAGACGAAAATATAGCATTCCTTGAACTAGGGAACAAACAATGAGTAGTAAAAATAAAAACTAAATTACAGCACTGAAATTTAACACTAGAAAATAATGGGATTATTACTTTCTGAATAAAAGATGAAACAGACTATAACATCACAAATATTGATAAAATACTTGCATGATTGAAATGTGATTTAGACAAAGATTGAATACCAGATATATATGATAGTGATGTTGATTGAGATTGAGTTCCTAATTTATTAGGATTAGTAACAAAAGAAAGAGAAGACTGCAAATTCATTATAGGAGAAAATGTAGATGAAACGCTATATAATAAACATTTTTGAATTTGTAGTTTAGATAACTGTCCATTTCGTGCAAATTCAAATCAAGCAGATCTTAACGTAAATTGAATTTGAGATATATGCGAATGAATTTGAGAATGTTGAAACTGAATAATAGATATTTGAGAAGACTGTAAAACTTGTTCAGATGATGTATGACCTTGTACAGCATTTTGTTGAAATTGAAGAGCTGAAAAAGCAGAAAACTGTAAAAACTGTCCCCAAGATATAGCAGTTTGCCCAAGCAAATGTTGAAATGGAGAACCAGATCCATGAGAAACATGCGATCATTGAACAAACAATGGTACAGATTGAGAATGTACAATAGCATGTACTGAATTTGATTATAATAAACCAAATTGTGGTAACTGAGTATATGATGAATGAGAGAATTGTATAACATGTCCTATTGATATAAGTGACATATGTATAGATGATTGACTGATAAGTTGTTGAAACGATAGAATTGATGAATGAGAAACATGTATAAACTGTCCTCAAGATGTTTGAAATTGTACAAGTGTTTGTTGAAATTGAATTGTAGAAGCAGCAGAAGACTGCAGTAGTTGTCCAAAAGATGTTTGAATATGTACAAGTTCATGCGGTAATGGAATCAAAGAACCATGAGAACAATGTGATAATTGAAAATATAACTGATTAGATTGAAAATGTTCTGAATATTGTAGAGTTTTAGATTCAACACATAAATGTTGAGATAAAACAAAAGATGAATACGAAGAATGCGATGAATGAAGCAGTAATTGAAAAATATCAAGCCAATGTACAATCATGTGTACAAAATATAATCCAATAAAACCAAATTGTGGTAACTGAGTAGCAGATCCTGGAGAAACATGTTTAACATGCCCAGTCGATCTATGAGAAAAATGTAGTAAAAAATGTTGAAATGGAATAAAAGAAATTTGAGAAGAATGTGACAATTGAACAAATAACTGATACGACTGACAATGTTCTTTTGAATGTAAAAAAACAAATATCATTTGTTGAAACAACCAAAAAGATTCATGAGAAGATTGCGACAATGGAAGTGACAATTGAACAAAAAATAGTAAAGATAATTGTTCTGTTAAATGTACAACAAATATATCAAAGGAACCCGAATGTTGAAATTGAGTAAGAGAATGAAATGAACAATGTGATTTATGAAAAAATCAAAACTGAAAAGGTAATTATTATTGTTCAAAAGACTGTAAAGAAAGAAGTACATGTGAAAACCATTGATATAATATTGGAGAAAAATGTGATAACTGTTCAGAAGATTTAGGAGCAATATGTATAGATAACTGAGGAACTTGTTGAAATAATATAATTGAGCCATGAGAAACATGTAAAGACTGTCCACAAGATGTTTGAAGTTGTACAAGTTATTGTTGAAACTGAACAATAGAAGCAGCAGAAAATTGTAATAATTGTCCGAAAGATGTTTGAAATTGTACAAGTTCATGTGGTAATGGAATCAAAGAACCATGAGAAGAATGTGACCATTGAGCATTAAATTGATGAGATTGAAAATGTTCTGAATTATGTAGAAGAGTTGATCCAAATCATCGATGTTGAGATTGAACACCAGATGAAGAAGAAAAATGTGACTTATGAGGAAGTAACTGAAAACAAGGAAGTCCTTGCACAATAAACTGTACTGATTTCAACCCCCTAACTCCAAACTGCGGAAACTGAGTTATTGACCAATGAGAAACATGTTTAACGTGTCCTGTAGATTTATGAATTATTTGTTCACGAACTTGTTGAAACTGAATTAAAGAAGGACCAGAAGAATGTGATAATGGTATAAACAACTGATATGATTGAGAATGTTCTTTTGAATGCAAAAAAACAAAAACTGTATGTTGAAACAACAAAACAGAATGAGATGAAAAATGTGATGATTGAACAAATAATTGAACACCTAATAGCGAACACAATTGTAGTGAGAAATGTACAAAAATAATTTCAACAACTCCAAATTGTGGAAATGGTATTAAAGAATGAAAAGAAGAATGTGACTTATGATCACACCTAAACTGAACAAAAGATAGTATATGCTCAAAAGATTGTAAAGAAATTAAATCTTGTCCAAACAATAAATATGATAAAAATGAAACTTGTGAAACTTGTCCAGCAGATTTATGAGATATATGTCTAACCGACTGAACAAAACCAGCAGTATGTTGAAATGGAATAATTGAAGAATGAGAAAATTGTAGAAATTGTAATGAAGATGTAAAAGATTGTACTAGCTTCTGTTGAGACTGAGTAGTAGGTTCAGCAGAAAACTGTAGTAATTGTGCTAAAGATCTTAAAGAATGTAGATGATCATGTTGAAACAATGAAAAAGAACCTTGAGAACAATGTGATCACGGGAAAAACAACTGATTAGACGGTAAGTGTTCAACATATTGTACAATAGTTGATTCAAGTCATAAATGTTGAGACTGACATAGAGACGAATATGAGCAATGCGATAATTGAACAGGTAACTGAATGCCATGAAATAGTTGTACAAAAATGTGTACAGACTATATCGCAACAATGCCAAACTGTGGAAACTGAGTAGCAGATATTGGAGAAACATGTTTAACTTGTCCTATTGATCTTTGAGAAAAGTGTTATTCAACCTGTTGAAACGGTATACAAGAAATAGGAGAACAATGTGACAATTGAATAAATAATTGATACGATTGAAAATGTTCTTTTGAATGTAAAGAAACAAAAGCAGTATGTTGAAATAAAATTCTTGAAGATTGAGAAACTTGTGACGACTGATGAGATAATTGAACAACTAACAGTAAAAATAATTGCACAATAAGATGTACAATAAACATTTCAAATACACCAGAATGTTGAAATGGTGTAAAGGAATGAGATGAAGAATGTGATTTGTGAAAAAATAGAAACGGTATGGATTGAGAAATATGCTCTGCATGATGTAAAGAAATATTATCATGTCCAAATCACCAATACAATATAGGAGAAACATGCGATACATGTCCAGAAGATTTATGAGAAAAATGCATAGACGATTGAACCAAGACATGATGTTGAGATTGAAAAGCAGATGCTAATGAAAATTGTAAAAACTGTCCTAAAGATGTATGAGAATGTAATGCATACTGTTGAAACAGTGAAATAGAAGCTGCAGAAAGTTGTAGAAACTGTTCAACAGATACTGGTAAATGTACTTGATCATGCGGTAATTGAATCAAAGAACCTTGAGAACAATGTGATGATTGATCAAATTTTAACTGACATAACTGAAATTGTTCAGAATCTTGTACATTAGTAAATCCAAACCAAATTTGTTGAAACAAGATTCCTGAATGAACTGAAGTATGTGATGATTGAACTGATAACTGAACACTATGAAGTAACTGTACAAAAATATGTACAACAAAAGATTCATTAAATCCAAAATGTTGAGACTGAGTACAAGATCCACGAGAAAATTGCACAAACTGTCCAGCAGATTTAGGAATAAAGTGTCTTCACATATGTTGAGATTGAACAACAGATTACTGAGAAGAGTGTGATAATTGAAAAGAAAATAACGGTAAAGATGGAATATGTTGATTTGATTGTAAAAAAACAAAAGCTAAATGTTGAAATAAAATTCTTGAAAAATGAGAAGAATGTGATAACTGAACAGGTAATTGAATAGATAATATCTGTTCAGAAAATTGTATAAAAGTAACAATACCAAAATGCTGAAACGGTAACCAAGAATTCTGAGAAGAATGTGATGATTGACCATATAACAACACAAATAATAGTATTTGTTCAAAAGATTGTAAAAAAATAAAAACTTGTCTTGATAATGAAATAGAAAAAGGTGAAACATGCCAAACATGTGCTGAAGACCTTTGAGAAAAATGTATAGCTGATACTGTATGTTGAAATGGTATTAAAGAATGAAATGAAGAATGTGATGATTGACGACAAAATGGTACAAATAACAACTGTGATAAGAATTGTAAAAAACTAAACAAATGTTGAAATGGGACAATAGATGAAGGTGAAACTTGTAAAACATGTCCTCAAGATGTATGACCATGTACAGCAAAATGTTGAAACTGAATTGTTGAAGAAGCTGAAGATTGTAGCAACTGTATTGAAGACGTATGAAATTGTACAGCATCTTGTGGTGATGGAAACAGAGAATTAGATGCAGAACAATGTGATCATGGAAACCTAAACGGTAAAGATAAACAATGTACATACAATTGTAAATCAATTATAGATAAAACAAAACCATACTGTTGAGATTGAAATACAAATACAGAATTATGAGAACAATGTGATGCATGAGACAGTAATTGAAAAAGTGCTTGTTCATATATCTGTACAAAAGTATATCGACCGACAACATGCTGAAATGGTATCATAGATCTCTGAGAAAATTGTTTAACATGTCCACTTGATTTAGCAGATAAATGTCTAAAATCGTGTGGTGATTGAGAAATAAATTTTAATGAAGAATGTGATAACTGAAAAGAAAATAATGGTAGAGATGGTAAATGTACTTCAACATGTAAAAAAGTAACAGCAAGTATTTGTTGAAATGGAACAAGAGAATGAGAAGAAGAATGTGACAACTGAACAGCAAATAACTGAAATGATAACGAATGTAGCAAACGATGTACAAAATATGACCCAGAACATCCAAAATGCTGAGATTGAAAAGTTGATCCAGATGAAGACTGTAATAATTGTCCTAAAGACGTTTGATTATGTCGTTGATCATGTTGAAATAAAAAACTTGAATTAGGAGAAGAATGTGATCACGGAGACCAGAACGGTAAAGATTGATTATGTGATGCAAATTGTAGAGATATTAATCCAAACAAGCTATGCTGAAATGGCTTCATAAATACAGATAATTGAGAACAATGCGATGATTGAACATTGAATTGAGAAAACGGACAATGTAGCAAAAACTGTAAAACAGTTACAAGACCGAACTGTGGAAACTGAAAAATAGACTGAGATGAGAACTGTAATAACTGTCCTGAAGATTTAGGAATAAAATGTCTTTGACGCTGCTGAGATGAAAATATTGATGAATGAGAACAATGTGATAATGGAGAAAATAATAATTGAAAAGATGGTAAATGTACTTCAACATGCTCAGATGTTAACTGATGCTGAAATGGAGAAATTGACCCATGAGAAGACTGCACAACTTGTCCAAAAGATTTAAAAGATATCTGTATTGATCACTGAGATGATTGTCCAAACGGTAAAGTTGATTCAAATGAAAACTGTTTATCATGTCCACAAGATGCTGGACAATGTTCATGATCATGCTGAAACCATGAAGTTGAAGATTGAGAAGATTGCGACAATTGATCAGAAAACTGAAAAGATTGAATATGTTCATCAGATTGTAAAAACGTTGATTCGGAACATTACTGTTGAAACAACAAAGTAGAAACAGATCGTTGAGAAAAATGTGACTTATGAACGAACAATTGAATATTTGAAAAATGATGTAGAATAGATTGTCAAGAATTCGACCCTGAAAATCCAGATTGTTGAAATGGGAAAATTGATCCAGGAGAAGATTGTAAAACTTGTCCAACAGATTTAAAAGACAAATGTATTGCAAAATGTTGAGATTGAATCGTATCAGAAAAAGAAGAATGTGATCCAAAAGCAAATAATTGAGAAGGTATTGAATGTACTAATGAGTGTAAGATTAACACACCAGAATGTATTAACTGAAATTGTAATACAGTATGTAATAGAGCAATAGATAGAGACTGTGATTGATGTCCAGACTCAACAGATCCATGCCCTTATTTAGCATGATCGCCAAACGGACAATATAAATGTTGCCCAGACCTACCTGATACTACTTGCTTAAATGGGGATTGTCCATTAGTTAATCCAATATGTAATCAATGCCCATGCCAATATGCAGATTATAGCAACACACTACAAAAAGACGATCAAGTAAGAGCAAGACTACGAGATCAATCATTTATGGTACACTATAACTACTCTCCTCTAGTTAATATATCAAACTTTATTAACTAAGAAGTAAAACGAATTTCAGAAACAATTTGATTATATCATAATTTTTGAAAGTGATTATTGATTTCATTAATCACTTTCTTTTTATCTTTAAATATAGAAATTTTTAAAGCCTGATCAGATGTCTTTAAAAATAAAACTCAATATTTTAAATATCAAGACAATATTTCATTATCACATAAAATATTATCATCAGTATCAATTACATTATAAAAAGATTTAACAACATTTAAAGCAATCGTTCACAACATACGATTTCATTGAAATTTTTGAGAAAAATTCTTACGAGCTAAATCATTAAATAACTGCATAAAAAATAATAATATCTAAATTAACTATATATTTCGTCCATATTAAAGAACAAATAACTTAAGAAAACTAAAGAAAAAATTACAAGGATAAGAATAATCCAAGTATAATTATAAACAACAGATAAATTATATGTAATATGAATTAAAGATCCAAACAAAAGAGCAACAAAATATCTAAATAATAATCATCAATTTTTAATCTTCAACAATACTAGAGCAATAGCTCAAGTTGAAACACAATGAATTAAAGATGCTATTAATCATCTACCCAAAATAAATCAAACAGATAAATCTTCATTAAATAATTGTACTAAAAAAGAATACAAGTTCTCCGAAATACTAAATGAAAGTCAAATTAAAACAGACAACAATAGAATAACAGATATTTTATTATCTTTATATTTTACTAATTGATTATTAGAAACCGTAAATTTAAATATTTCTTCAGAAAATGCAGCTAGAATATAATAAAGAATTAAAACAGCAATTCATGTTCACAATCATAAAAAAGCAATAATTACAGCTGATAAAGTAGCTACAGATATTTCTAATATAATTTTGTTATTATTTAAATTACGGAATAATAAAGAAATAAATAATAGAACAAATAAACAGTACATAAGAAAAATAGAAATCGAACTAATATTTGAAACATTACGAATATAGAATAGTTGCTTATCAACTCAAAAAAAATCAAAAGCATAATCAAATAAAGCTAAAAAAGAAACAAGAACAGCTCACCACAACAAAGATTTATATTTAACTTTTACAGTAATAGTAGAAAAAACCTGGTTAAAAATCCAAATCCATAACCAAACTAGACAAACTAATGTTATTATAATTCAAATATATTTCAAACCATAACTACAAAATAAACAACAAAAAATTAATAATGATATATTAAATAAAATCCAGTTTTTTTAACCATAATTAAAAAAACATTACTTAATATATAATAAAAAAATGATTCAAATTTATCTTAAAAAACTAATATGAAAATTTAAATAAATCTAATAAATTTCATATTAAATAAATAAATTATAGCTTGACATTTAAAATATTATACATATAACACACTATGTAAATAAATAACAAATGCTAAAAGTATGAAAAGATTTAAAAATTGGGAAGAAGCTAAAAATTATAGCTACCCAAAAGAAAGTAAAAGTAACTACTACTATGTAAAGGTGGATGATGAAAAAGACCTTCCAACGCCTCAACCAACAAAACGAGGAGAATTTGGATGGAGAATCTGTCAGCCGACAAACAATGAATGTGGCATTTTCATAGAAGTAACACCCCTTTGGGTTACAATCACAATCCAGAAAAAAAACATTACAAAAAAACGTGACTTTGCTCTAAAAGGCAAGACAGTCCAGAACATCCTCTACGAAGCATTTAAGTAGTAGCCACAGGCTGAGGAGAAATCTTCTCAGCCTTTTAAAATAAAAACTACAACCTTAACTTGATTTTAAAATCAATGATAAGTATAAAATGAAATATAGAATAAAAGCTGTTTATACAGCCCATGTCAAACAAATAAAAACAAATACAGCTTATGAAAGAAGTAAAGATTAATTGTGAAACTGTTATCGAAGTTGAATCTTTGCAAGAAGCCTTAACAATTGACACTGAGATGAAGGATATAAACATCATTATCATCAACAATGTCTCTACCAAAGGCAACTGGAAAGAAGCCCAAGAACAGAATCACATTCCAAAAGAGATTGCCGAAGCACCAGAAAACCATGGTAAAATTATCATACGTGTCGGACTTGGATATCATTTCCTCTACGACACACTAGATAGATCATGGGTAAAACCTGTAGATACCAATACAGCACAAGTGCTTTCAAAGTACCTAGAATAATCTCCAAGAACTACGGCTATGAGAAATTCTCATAGCCTTTCTCTTTTTTTTCATTAAATTTTTACTATAAGAATAATAAAATATCAAATAATTTTACATCGAAACAGAATATGCAAGTTAGTATTTGATTTTCATGACCAGCATGATCTTGAGTAAATACTTCAGGATTACTTTTAGCAGAAGTATTATCAAATAAAGGATATACAGTCTACTGAGATAAGGAATATGCTTCAGTTATTAAATGAGAAAATAACTGTTTTTTCTTATATATATCAGATGAAGACAAGATATTTATAAGTAAAAAAATTGATTATTTTCTAGCTTATGACGAATATTCAATAGAAAAAAACGAAAAAATATATGATCTACAAAATACCTTTATGTTTAAAAACGAGAAATGCACATATAAAAACACATTTGCATTCTGAGCAGCAATAAGAGTTTTTTGAATACCACTAGAAGAATGAAAAGAAGTACTTAAGAAACAATTCAAAGAGAAAAAACTTAGTAATGAAGTATTGGAAATTAATTTTTCAGATTTAGAAAATGGATTCGAATATGTAATGCAGTGCTGATGAAATGCTTGTAAAATTATTAATTTTGATAAAATTATAGGAGAAAAAAAACATTTCATATATTGAAATGAACTTATAGCAAAAGGAGGAATAGCAAGCTGATTAGAATTTTATGCAGCCTATCCTATGACTCCAGCATCATCAATAATTGATGAAATAATAAAGGATGATAGAGTAATATTTTATCAATGAGAAGATGAAATAGCTGTGAGCATGGCAATGCTATGAGCAAAATTTGCATGAAAAAGAGCTATGTGTTGAACAAGTTGATGAGGTTTCGCACTTATGACGGAATCAATTTGATTTTCTAATCAAGCTGAAATATGAGGAGTCTATATTCTTTCACAAAGAGATTGACCCAGTACATGAACCCCAACTTTTACAGGTCAAGGAGATTTAAATTATGCTTTAAATGCAAGTTTTTGAGATACTAAACCAATCGTATTTGCACCATCAACCTTTGAAGAAACCTATACCTTTACATGAAAAGCACTTAATTGGTCAGATCAATATCAACATCCTATCATAATGCTAGTTGATAAACAACTATCTGAAAGTTATATATCAATAAATCCAAAAACATTAAAATTAGAAAAAATAAATAGATGAGTTGACACAAAATGACAAGGAATAGACAATTATAAAAGATACGAAATAACTGAATCATGAATTTCACCATATGCTATTCCATGAGAAGAGAATACAACATTCATAGCTACATCATATGAACATGATGAATATGGATTCACAAATGAAGAACCAACAACTAAAAAAGCTATGATGGACAAAAGAGCAAAAAAATTAGAAACATTTATAAAAAATGAATTCAACAAAGATTTCTACTGATATGAAATAATCAATCCAACAGCTAAAACATTTTACATAACAATGTGAATTAATCGTTATCCAATAGAAAATTATATAAAGAATAAAAATGATTTATGACTTATCATAATAAAATCATTCCAACCATTTGATAAAAGATTAAAAGCTTTCTTTGAAGAAAATGAAAAGAACATAAAGTCACTCATCTTTGTCGAAATGAATCAAAGCTGAATATTAGAAGACTTAGTAAGAAAAGAATGTGAACTTTATAATCACTGGAATAAAAAAATAACCCATCAAAGAAAATATAATCTCTACCCTATCTTCGATGAAGATATTATTTAATTTCACAATATAAAAATGAGACATAATATAAATAAAATACAACGATGTCCATGATGTTGAAATTACCTTATACACATAGCAATTAAGCAAGCCCTATTTGAACTAAATATTAAAGCTAAAGATACCGTAATAATAACAGGAATAGGTTGTAACAGTAAAATGAGCCAATATCTAGAATGATACTGAGTAGAATCTCTTCATTGAAGAGGGATCCCGTTTGCAATTTGAGTAAAACTAGCAAATCCTAAATTAACAGTTATTTCGCTTTCATGAGATTGAGATACCTATTGAATAGGAATTGGCCACCTAATCCATGCAGCAAGAAGAAACATTCCTATTCTTCATATTACATGTGATAACGAAAATTATGCATTAACAACATGACAAGCTTCAGCAACTACCCCAATCTGAGTAAAAACAAAATCAACTCCAGAAGGAAACAACTTACCACCGCTACATCCAATAAATCTTATTGAAACTGCATGATGTACATTTGTAAAATTAATTCCATGAAATGATGTAAATCTTATGAAAGAAACAATTAAAGCTGCAATACAACATAATTGATTTTCACATATAAATATCCAACAAGCTTGTCCAAGTTGGAAAAGATGGTAATTATTAAATAAATTTAAGCATGGGAAAACTACTTTATACAACACTATCAGAAAGCTTTCAATACGAGATTCCTAAAATCAAGGGATCTAGATTTATTACAACACTAATTCCCATTAATACAAAAGAAGATATAGACAATGAATTAACGAAGACAAGAAAAAAATATTTTGATGCTACACATAATTGTTATGCACGAAGATTAGGCGTAGAAGCTAATCAAGACCTCTTTCTAAACTGGACAATTTCATCACATCAGGAAAGAGCAAATGATGATTGAGAACCAAGTAACACAGCATGAAAACCTATACTTTCTGTATTAGCATGAAAACCTATATACAATATACTAGCTATAGTAACAAGATATTTTGGATGAACATTATTAGGAGTATGATGACTTATTCAAGCATATACTGAAAGCACAAAACAAGCAATAGAACATGCTCCATTAATACAAAAAGAGATAACTAAAGAGCTATCTCTTAATTATACGTACGACCAAGTTTCAACTGTTCAATATTTCTTCTCAAAATATGAAACAAAAGTAATTACAGAAAAATACGATAAAAATATTGCTCAAACAATAAATGTAAATATAGCACTATATGATAGTTTAATCAAAGAACTTGTCGACAAACAAATAAAGTTTAAAGAATAATTTATTAATGCCTGCATAAGACAATCATTATTGGAGACACAAAGATTTAATTGCAATGGCATACTAAACAAGCTAAAACTCAGGTATAAACTACTAAGATTTGTGATTAAGAGAGACAATATAGATATTTCTAGATTTATTTAAAAAAATAACCTTGTAGCTTTTTTGTTGCTAAGGTTATTTTTTATTCTAAATAGCGTAATTGCAGGTGGGATATAATACCGTATGTGGATTAATCTTTGAAACAACGAATAGGAAGTCAATTCTTAGTATAGGCTGTATTATCTTTGACTTCAATTGTAGATATTTTTTTATTATTTGATCGTTCACAATTTGTGGTTGAATATCCAAAAGCAAAAGTTGGTACAATGTTTGTTTGATTATAAAATGTATTATCTCTATTTAAGTTTGAAACTCGTAGGTCACTTATTTTTCAATCATCTCTTACTCTTATTCAATCAAAGTATCATGCTTGAGGAAGTTTAAAATATTCTATAAATTCTCTTGGCGCAAAATGTGAAAAATAAAATTTATCTTCTTGAATTGATTGATAAGAGCACAAATTTCATGTATATCAATTTGAAATACTTAACATATCTAAATACTGACCATTACGATAATCTTGAATTGGTCATTTCTTATTATTATACAAGTTTTTATACCGAACTTTTACAAGTTTATGCCAATCATCAGTTGTAGGAATATGATATCAATCAGGACATGGTCATTGAGTTCAATCGTTTCGTTTTCATTTTAATGTAGTTCCATAATTTGTTTTATTAACGGGAGTATTGTTTCATCGAATATAGTAATTTCAATACGAATTTGTTCAAGTTCATGAAACTTTTGCTCATAGATTTCTATCCATTATGCTAATTGTATCGGTTCAATCAGAAACAGTAATATCTACGATTTCAGTTTCAGTGATTTCATTTAATTCTTTAGCTTTATCTTGAGATCTCATCATCATTAGCATTACCCATCATCTCATTTCTTGCATATCAGGATTAGTATTTGTTATAATTCATTCTTCTTTTAGAGCATTTAAATGCTTTGAATACCAATCTCATTCTGTAGAATTATATTTATCTCAAAATAACACCCTTGAAAGAGCTGTTCAAAATTCTGCTCTACTTACAATATCATATGGTCTAAAATCTTCAATTCAAACTCACATTATTCAAAGCTGACATGCTCTACTAGCAGTCTCAGATTCAGCATAAATTGTTAAATCTTTATATCAATGACAATCTCTTGTATTGTCTCTAAGCAATCAAAGAACTTTTTCTCAATAATTTGAAAACATGTTAGCCATATCAATCCTTGTTAAAGGTTTATCAAGCTCTGCTATGTTAATGTCATGAATACTAATGATTTGATTTTCACATGCCCATACAAAAGCTTCATTTTGTTCATTATTAAAGTTAGATCATTCAATAGAACAATCTGCTGCATTAGTAATTCATAATAGGAATAGAAAAAGTACAGGTAGAAGAAGTTTCTTCATGATTTATATTTTATAATCTAAATAAACTTTTCATCAGGTTGGTTTGTTCAAAAATCTTTTTGAGTAAAGTGTCTTATTTCTCAATTATCATTACATGAAAAAATATGTAAGTTTAATGTTTTTGCAATATTTTTAGGTATTCTGCGTAATGCAACTTGAGCAGAAACCCAATATAATCATAATCCGTATTTATAAGCTCTATTTACATCTCATTTACTTTTTCATTTTTGGATAATTCTTTGTTGATTCATTCTTGTAATTATTTGTCATAGAGCATTCAATCGTCATTCTTTGTTAATTGATCTTGCAGATTTAGCATAAGATTTTCATTTACACTCAATAATATAATGCTCACTGTTACGTTTTCATCATACCATTTGAATATCAGGTCATTTTCAGTGTAAATCAGCAATCTTTAGTTTATCTTCATGCCAATTTCATTTAATATCATTAATTAGAAAAGCTTTAACTCTGTTAACTATATATGTTTCGGTTAAAATTGGCTTAACCATAATAAATATTTTTTACTTATTTAAATTTATAAAATTCTACTTATCATTTCTAACTTTTCAAGTAAATTTTCCGCAACAACAAGAATTATTTTTTTCTTTTTTTCATTCATAAACATAAAAAACAAAATATCGACATATTTGACATATTAAAATTTTATGATATAATAAATATAAATATTTTTATCCTATATTTATATATATATGCTAAAAAAATCATTAAAAACATTATCTATTTCACTCTGTATTTGACTACTTTCAATCAGTATATACTGATGTGATAATGCTCCAGGAGAAGAACCAACACACAATTCTGCTGCGATAACAAACAAAACAATAGAAAATACAATTACAGGAGATATTCAAACAACAGAAGAAAAAGTAGAACAAAAATCTATTCCATCATTTGAATCAGCAATTGAATCAATCAAAGAACAAAGTATTTGAAAACTTGAAAATTCAATAAAAGAAGAACTAAACAAATTAAAAGATAAACAAGTAAAATCTGAAGGAGAATGAAAAATTTCTGTAAGTTATTGAGATACAAACGGAGAAATAAGTATGAACTTTTCAGGTTATGCTGATGGAAATCGAGAAAATATCCTAGGATGATTTAAATTTGCGCTTTGAGTAAACAACGCAGATATCTTAGATGAAGACTTTCCAAAAAAACTTAAAGTAGAAGCAGCTTATACAGCACTTTTACAAAAAGCTAAACAATATTTTATATTAAATAATATAAATATAGATGATTTAAAAGAAAGATTTACACAAGAAGAAGATGAAACGGAATGGGAAGCAATTTCAGAAATCATCAAAACCGTAAAATGAAAGTGGATTGAATTTAATAAAGATACAATTTGTAATGAAGATTCTCAAGAATATTCAGAAGCATGATGTCAAATTAGTCAAAATGCAAACTCATATATTGAAATGCTTTCTTGAGCAAATAAAGAAGAATTAGAATCAAGATCAAAAGAAATAATAAAAATTGCTAACGATATGTTAAATTCAATGAAAACAAGTTTTTTCTCAACTGAAGTATTAACAAACCCACAATTAGTAGAATATGAAGGAAACCAAGCATATAAATTCTCTATTAACAAAGAAAAATTAAAAAAAGATATTAAATGAATAGTTAAAACATATGCAGAATACTATGCTGACCAAATGGTAAAAAAGATGCAAAACTATTACAGTGCATATGATGATGAATATTGAATGACTGAAGAAGATATAAAAGAAATGAAACAAGAAGTTTCAGAAGGAGTTGACGAAATGTTTAATGAAATATACAAAAATGTATCAATGAAAAACTTTGTTGCTTATCTAGTATATGATGAAAAAACAGATACATTCGATTTAGTTATTGAGAAAATTGAAATCGTCATTCACAGAGAAAATGAAACATGTGACTATAGTAATATGTACAATGAATTTGATGAATATGTATGACCACAATGTACAACAGAAGATAAATATACTACACTATCAATAGCTTATTCATCAAAAAAACATCTATTCATAATAGTTGGATCTGAAGGTAAAAAAGCACTTTTTAAAACAACAATTGGCTACAATATAAACTGAGACACATTCCAAACAAAAATATCATATTCATGAATTATTGACGATGAACAATTTATCGAAGATTTAATTACATTAGAAACTTGAATTTGAAAAAAAGAATCAGGAAATACAACAAATAATAAAATGTCATTCAGTATAAAAATCAAAAAAGAATTATTCGACACTGAAAACAGCATTAATATCACATTTAATGCTTCATGAAAGTCAGTTTTTTGAGAAAAAGTAACATTACCAAATATATCATCATCTATTCCATTCTACAAACTTGAACAATTTATTGAAAATATAACAAAAAAATACGAATGACCTATTGATAGAGATTATTTAAGAAGATCAGATCTTTCACAATTGTGAAGTGCTATCCTAAGTTATTATAATAATAAATGAATGTTTCCAGAGACACACTCAAACTATATGGTTAGTGTTAAAAAAATAGAAAAGGATCTCATGGATGTTGTAGAACTAAAACAAGTTCCAAAAGATCCTGATGAAAATAGCAGTTTCTATTTTGATTGAACTACGTTTAGAGGAGAATATGGATATAAATTAATGACTAAAAATACTATTTCAAAGTGATGATTCGTATTAATGGCAAAAGCAGAAACAGAAAATACTGCAAATTTCCTTGCAGGAATAAAATTAGATGATGATTTAAGCAAAATTAAAATATGTACACATTTTATTAAATGAAATGAAATAAGTACAGAAATCCCTAGCGATTGAACTTGTAAATATAAAAACTCTGATGACTTAAGATATATCTATGTCTTCTAGAAAAGAATTATGAACTAAATAAAGAAAGGGAATATATTTCCCTTTTTTTTCTTTAAAACACAAAAAAGAAAAGACATTTAATTTGATTTTCACAAACCAAAAAATACACTAACAACACTTCTATTCTTTAATACTAAACGATGCAACCTCAATACATTCAATTAGCAATTTGATTTATTCTCTGAGCATTTATAGCATATTTATTATTACTTCTCCACTTTAATAACAAACTATCAAACGAAAAGAAAAAATCAGTTAATCAATCACGTAGTAGTATTCTATGAGAAGTAAGTGAAAAAGTATTACCATTATTACCAGACTTCCCTTACCAAACAAAAGATCTTGTATTCTTATGAAAAGGTGTAGATTATGTTGTTTTCAACTGACTTTCAAAATGAAAACTTAAGGAAATAATTTTTTTAGAAGTTAAAAGTTGAACATCTATGCTAAATAGAAACGAAATGATGATCAAAGATTATCTTCAACACTACCCCGTAAAATACGAAGTAATGAGAGTTAAATATTAAACTTGAAATAAATAAAGAAAATCATATTTTCAAAAGACAAAAATTAAAAAAAGAAGATAAATTTATAATAAGCGAAACAGATTAATCTAAATGAAACCACTCATAAAAAACTGTACAGAAAATGTTCAAACAATACTAAAAGACGCAGAAAAATTCTCATACGTACAAGAATTTCAATGAATAACTTGAGATGATATAATATTATCAACATTTTTTAATGCAGAAAATTTTGAACATTCTGATGCTTTTTTCTCAATTTTATGAATAAAAGAAAAATCTCATATAACAGCATACATTAACTATCTTTACCAAAAAATAGAAAATACAAATTTTGAAGAATTAGGAATATGAAATTGAAAAATACTTTTTGATAAAAAATTTGAAAAGAAATTTAAGAATCTAAAAAATCAAAAATGAGAGAAATGGGATTTACTCTCAATTTTAGATGTATGATTTTCTAGCATATCAAGTGAATTAAAACAAGTTTTAAAACTAGATCATATAAATTACAACGCTATAAGAACATCAATCCAAGATTTGTCAAAGTCTCCTGTCATCCAAGAGGTCGGTTTTCTTGCATTTCTAGAAATTATAGATACTCTTGTAAATGAATTACATTTAGATTATAGCGAAATAAAGAATATGCAGATTTCAAACAAAAACGGATGAATCAGTAACCTACTTGATAACCTAGAAAGTGAAATTGTTGAAAAAGAAGATAACGATAACATCTCTCTTGATACAGATGGATCTAAACCAAAGAAAAAAGAAGAAAAGAAACTAACAATAGAATATTTCTGAACAGATCTTACAAAAGAAGCTCGTGATTGATATCTCGATCCTATTATTTGAAGAGAAAAAGAAATAGATCAAGTTATCTATACACTTTTAAGAAAAACAAAGAACAATCCACTTCTTATCTGAGAAGCATGAGTTTGAAAAACAGCAATTGTTGAATGATTAGTTCAAAGAATTAATGCAAAAGAAGTTCCTGAAAAACTTCAAAATAAAAAAGTTTTTCTATTAGATATGGGAACATTAGTTGCGTGAACAAAATATAGAGGTGAATTTGAATCAAGAATGAAATCTATTCTTGAAGAAGCTATGGATCCGACAAATAATATTATTTTATTCATAGATGAACTTCATACTATTATCTGAGCATGAGGACAAGATCAAAATGATGCGGCACAGATGTTAAAACCTCTACTTTCAAGAGGGAAGATTAAACTAATCGGTGCTACAACTTTTGATGAATATCAAAAATATATAGAAAAAGATGCTGCACTAAAAAGAAGATTTCAAGAAGTTGTTGTAAACGAACCTTCTATTGAAATGACAAAAAATATCATAATGGGATTAAAATCAACCTATGAAGATTTTCACGGAGTTGTTATTTCAGATGAAGCAATTGATAAAGCCATTACATTATCAAAAAGATACATTTTAAACAAACAATTACCTGATAAAGCTTTAGATATTCTTGATGAAGCAAGTGCAAGAAAATCTACAATGCAACATAAGCTAGATAATGATGAAAGTTATAAAAAACAAGAAGCAAGAATCGAAGATATTCAAAAAGAAATTGAAAAAGCAATAGAAAACCAAGATTACTTTTCAGCTGCAGAACTAAAAGAAGAAGAACAAGCATTAAAAAAAGAACTACAAAAAATCAGATCAAATAAAAATATTCCTACACACCTAAGAAGTGTAATACAACCAGAAGATATTTGAAATGTTTTAGCTGATAAAACATGAATTCCTACAAATATCGTAAATGAAGATGAAATAACAAAATTAAAAAGACTGGATAATGAATTAAAACATGAAATCATAGGACAAAATGATGCTGTGGATACAATTGTAAAAACTCTTATTAGAAGTAGACTTTCAGTAATTAAAAAAGATAAACCAATCTGATCATTCCTATTCCTAGGACCATCAGGAGTATGAAAAACATATCTTGCAAAATTAATAGCCAAAAATTATTTTGGAGATGAATCAGCAATGATAAGATTTGACATGTCAGAATACATGGAAAAATTTTCAGTATCAAAACTAATAGGTTCTCCAGCATGATATGTAGGATATGATGAATGAGGATGATTAACAGAAGCTGTAAAAAGAAAACCATACTCTGTAATATTACTAGATGAAATCGAAAAAGCAGCACCAGATGTGTTAAATATTCTTCTACAAATTCTCGATGAATGACAGCTAAAAGATTCAAAAGGAAGATGGATTGATTTCAAGAATACAATAATTGTAATGACTTCAAATATATGAACCGAAGAGTTTAGTAAAAAGAAAACAACAATCTGATTCGATACATGAACAAAAGAAGATATTGATACTAAACAATTTAGCGACATAAAATCTAGAGTACTTGAAGAACTAAAAAACCATATAACACCAGAATTATCTAATAGAATAGACCATAAAATTGTCTTTAAACCACTAACAAAAGAAAACCTTACTGAAATATTCAACAATCAAATAAGTAAGTTCCTTGAAGCTTGGAAAGAAAATAATCAAGTTAAATTACCTAAATTCACAAAAAACGAAGTATCAAAAATTATAGATAAAATATATGATCCTGCATTCTGAGCAAGACCAATAGAAAGATATATTAACGATGAAGTAGAACCAAAAATAATTAATTCATTACTTAAATAATTTATCAAAAAATAATAATTGTGAGAATATATCTTTACGCTTTTAATATGTATGCTTGATTTGATAAAGTATTCATATTAAACGATAATAATAACAAATATAAAGCGTGAGATCTCATTCAAAATTGAGAATGATACTATTTTTTAGTTCTCTGAAATAATATAAGTTTTGAAGAAGTATATAACACAATATACTCTTCAGATATGAACTTCACAAAAACTTATAGCTGATTACTTTCAGAAAGCACAATAAACCTAATTCACTGGATGGTATATGAACGATATTCAACATATAAAAATGTAATTAAGTTTTTTTTAGATACAGAAGTTGAAAATCTAATTACAAAAGAAATTAAAACAAATAAGAAACATAAGGCCTACTCTATTAACATATGAGAGAATAACATAAAATGAAATTGAGAATACCAAACCCTCATAGTATTCCCTGATATACGAAGTTTTAAGAATATCATAGGAAACAATTTAAATGAATGAACTTTTCTATACTCACTTGACACACAAAACACAAAAAATAAAAATCGATGGAAAATAAAAACATGAAATGAATCATTAATATATTCAACAAGCTCAGAAATATTTCAAGATTACAAAAATTTAAAAGAAATATATTTTGTTGAGCCCCAAAAACGATACTATGCAGCACAACAAGATCCTAGGTACAAAGTATGAACAGTCCTTGAAAAAATGGCTGAAAATAATAATGCAAAAATAACAATAATTAATTCAGAAAAAATTTTCAAAGAATAAAAATATAATAAAAAAAACATGAATTAGTTCTAAAATAAATAAATGTCAATTATTTTGTAAAATATATCAAAAATTACACATAAAACAGCAAAGAAAAGGCTATTTTTTCTTTATTTTTAGTTAAAATACTATATCATTTTACGGTATATTGAAAGAGCTGTATTTTTTTACTATTCATAAAAATAAATGAAAATAAAAAAGGTTTTATGATCAATCATTCTTGGTGTATATATAGCATCAGATGTATTATCTCATTTATGATACATAAACTGGAATGTTGCAGAAGCATGAACCTCATGAAGTTCAATGAGTCCTCTCGTTGCAGTTTTAATAGATAATGACACCTATAATTCAATTGGTTGAAATAGTAACTTTACATGGTATACAGACACTTATATACCAGAAAAATACCCTGATAGCCAAGCCGTAATATACTCCTTAGATACAAATGAATATACAGCACCAGAAATAGTAAAACTTCTTGAAAATACATATTTTGACGGAATTAAAAATACAGACTCTCGTCTAATATGAGTAATTGTAATGTGAAAAATACCATTACCCGTCGTAAAATACCAAAATTACATTTTCCCATCAATCTATCCATATACAGACTTTATTGAACAAAAATATATCTGGGATGAAGCAGAAGGATATTTTACGTTAAATAAGAGCGTTTGACAAGCAGAACTATGGCACTGACTTATAAGCTTTGATGACACATCAAAATACGATGACTTCTTCAAAAAATTAAAAAAATATCAAGCAAATCCAAAAAAGTTTATTGATAAAAAAATATGGTACGATGATTTTATTGCACTTAACAAGAATTTCCTAACAGAAATCTATTTACTATATAAGAATAAAATAATCTTTGCAGAAGATTTAATGTATCATCGTTATACAAACTTTTTAGTAAACATGATGCAATTAGATCAACAAAATACAAATGCAGAAGTTCTCTGAGATTTACAAGAGAAAATGGCTGCATTAAATGTAAATATTCCTGCAGTTCAAAGCGCAAAAGAAACACTACTTGAAAATAAAACTGAATTCACACCTACATTATTATTACAAAACAAATTACAATCATTTCTAAAAGATTATCATGAATCAATTAGTACTATATTATTAAAAACTGTTGATGATAATATTAAAGCAAGTGATAGATGGACTGTAAATGATAGCCATTACCAAAAAATTCAACTTAAAGATCAAATTCTATTATGAAATGATGAAGCAAAAGGAATCTTAAGAAGTATAAATGATAAACTCGAAGAATATGTTGATCAAAAAATAGCAAAAGAAAAATATGCTATGAAAGTAACAGTTCCTATATATTATCAAAGATGGAAAGATAAGAAAAAAAGATTCCTATTCATAAAACGTTACGTTCCTGAATATAAAGATACATTTGAATTCTATTACTTTTGAAAAAATGCGAGTACAATAACAAATGCTGAAGAATTTAGTATTTACAGAGGTACATTCAGAAATCTAGAAGATTTTGTCAATTATTCAACAATCATTAATGATGCAAATAATCCAGCAAAATCAGCATATGATAAAACTAATCTAACAAAAAAATGAATCTGATCTTCATACGACTTATTTTCAACACAAGTAGAATCAAATAGATGATACAATATTCTTAATATGGAATCAGAATACGGCACATATAACGATGAAAAAAGACATGCAGAATTAGAAGAAGAATGTAAAAAATATTGGTTTTGAATAAAACTCTTCTGATGTAGAGAAAGAGAACGAAGGCCTGTATGAACATGTTTCACATGATCTACAAAAACAGATGACATTGCGGATTGTGAAACATTTATAGACTTTGGTAACAGAGTTCGATGATGAGGAACTCCGTTAAATCTTGATATGGAGAAATACCAAGACCAAATATACAAGTTTTCTTGAAAATATGAGTACAAAGATGCTATTAAACCAATTTTTGATATTGCATGATCTGTAAAAAAAGATGATCCAGAATGGAAAGCAACAAGTTATGAAGGAGCTAAAGAATATATCTCTCCTATTCTTATGGCAGATAAATGAGGTAGTTTAATAAGAACTGATATACATGTAGGATCCAATACATCATACACTGACGCTCGATACTTTAAGCTACCACTATCTCTTATAAATAATAAGAACTTCAAAATAAATAGTAACAATCAATTTACAATAAAGAAAGAAAAAAGAGGAAAAACAGATGAAGAACTAACATACATATATAACATTATTCCATCAGAAATTAAGCATGATTCATCCACAGAATTGCAAATTAATGGATATTACTGACCAAGATATTGAACATGAACAGAAACATACTGATATTATAGAAGTATTATGAAAGCACTTGATGCTGCAAAAGACGAAGGTTATTCAAGTCAATTGAATACAAGTATGTTAAACGTAAAAATCACAATTAATAATTTAAGCACGAAAGTAAATTGAACTCCTAACTATACAATATGAGCTGATACATGAGAAATTTTGTCAGGTATAAATGCTTTAAATCCAGAACTACTAAAAACACTATTAAATATTGCTACTCAAACAAGTGGACAAATGGAAAACTGGGAAAAATTTAATGCAATTTTCGGAAACAACTACTGAGCAACTGTTGAAAGTTACATCGAATGATACAGTCAACACCAAATTGAATTAAACAAAAAAATTGATATACGAAGCAAACGATATAATGAAATCGTTGCTAAAATAACTGATGTTGCAAAAGAAATAGAATCAAAAAGAAGTATAGCAAAAACAATTTTTAATAATTACAACGCAATTTTTACTATTATTGAATGAGTTAATAAAACAGTAGATGATAAAATTGCAGAACTACAAAAAATAATTGATGAAAAAACTAAAGAAAATGAAGAACTTAGCTGAGCAAATGCTGAATTAAGTGCTGAGAATGCAGAATTAGCAGAACAAAACTCTTCACTAACTGAAACAAATTCAAATCTAACAAATGATAATATTAGACTAGCAAGCGAAAAAACAAGATTAGAATGAGAAAAGTGAATAATAAACTGAAAAATAGACACTGCAAAATCTGAAAGGGACACTCTCCAAGCACAATTCGATGAACAAAAAGATGAATATAACAGTTGAGTAAACAAAATTAATTCATTAAATAGCGAGAAATCAACGCTCAACACTCAAATAACAAATTGGTGAATATCAAATATATCTTTAACAGATAGCAACAAAAAACTAAAAAAAGAAAAAGAAGAACTAGAAGCGGAAAAAACACGTTTATCTAAGCTAAATTGAGCATGATTATATACAGACAAAATAACACAAATAGAAAAACAAATAACTGCAATCCAAGAAAAAATAGATAAAAACAAAGAAACAATAGATTCAAACAATGAAAAAATCAATGAAAATAAAGATAAGATTAAAACAATTGAAGAAGAAATAAAAAATATCGAAAATATAATAAAACCAATACAAGAAATAAAAGATAAATTAAAAGCAAAAGAAGATGAAATAAGTAATTATCAAAACGAACTTATTAGAATAGAAAACCAAATAAAAGGAATTGATACACAAGTTAGTTCAAACATATCAACGATGAATAACAACACAAACCAAATGTGAGCTAACGCAAGTCAAGCAGAAGCAAATGAAAGTACAATAAGTGATAATGAAGAAAAAATAGAAGAAAATAACAGAATCATAGAAGAAGCTGAAATGATAAAAGCAGCACGGGAAGATTTCAAATCACAACTTCCACAACTTGAAAATAAAATAGAATACTCTCTAAATATAGTAGAACCATGTACAGCAAATCATAGTGTGCTTTGAAGCATAATAGAAGCAAATGAATCTGAAATACGCCATTGAGAAGAAACTGATAGTTGCGATGATACTGATTGAGAAAACTGATGAGAACAATCAGCCGATGATATTATCACAACATTAGTTAAAGAACTAAATGCAGCAAAAGATTTATTCAAAGAACACTTCAATTCAGACCCAAAAAATCCAGAAGAGAAGATACCTTGAATGAATATTTTAACACAAGATAGACCAATTGATTCTCCAAGATATATTAGTTTTCAAGGAATATGAGAACATGTTATTAAAATAATTTATCCAGATATCTTCAAAGTTGAAGTTTATAAAACAGAATGAAAAAATCTAAAATTAAAGAAAACTTCACCAGTAAAGAGTAAAAACGAAATATACAAAGCACTCGTATCATACTTTAATAACAAAGTAGACGAATATAATAGTATCCTTGAAAAAGAATACAACAGTGCAAAAACAATGAATACATATTATACATACATATGAAAAGTTGATAAATTATGAACACCAACAAAAGATAAAAGCGTTCGTCCATACTGAAAATTTACTTACGATGAAATGATAAAAGTAATATGATGAGATGAAATGCTTTATACCCTAGCAGAACTCCTCTATTATCAAAGTGTATCAAATAATCTAAGGGAATACTTTGATAATATCTGAGAGGATATCGATGAAACAAGAAAAACATTTGATATTAACAAAAAAATATCATACGTTATGGAAGAATATCTAAAAGAAGATAATGACAAAATCTATAGATGAGAAGAAATTGAATGAAAAGACATAAAATGAGAAAGGAAAAGTTATGCATGATTAGTAATTCCATCATATAGCACATGATGATATGAAGTATGATATATTAATTCGAACTGAGCTGACAACGTCACAACTGATGAAGATGACATAGATATAACTCTTAAATGATGAACATCAGCAACTAGAAGCCTTACAGCAGACGATGTATCTAATATGGGATACAATGACAAGCCATCAGACGATGAAGCCTCTCAAGACATCAAGAAAGACTGTTGATATGATCCAAATGAAGCACTTTCTCTATACGATTGATCATGGTTTAAATGACTAGCATGTTGGTTAAAAGCTGTAGCAAAAAAACCAATAACTGTTAAACTATATTTTCAAACAAACCCTACTATATCAAGCATTACAGAACCGCTAGAACAATCATGGGACACATACAAACAGAGCTTCAAAACGACTATCGATTGATATGAAGATGTACCAAAAAGTAGCGAGAATATGAGTGAAAGAACTCATAAAATAGTAACATATACACAAGTATCACGAAATGATAATAAAGTTAGCATAACATGAAAAACAGGAAGTCTAAACTTCTTATCTTTCGAAGATTTATGAAATATTATTGTAAAAGTACAATCAACATGAGATAATTGTCTTATAATAAATTGAGTAAATACATGTCAATGACCAGTAAGCGTAAGTAAAAATCCATATAAAAAATGATTCACATTAGACTACAAACTAGGGAAAAATACAATATGAAATGTTCTTGCATCAGTCTCATTGTGTTCATCATCAGATAATTGTTGAGTAAGGAACATGTCTCTTTCAGTTGTACCTTGACCTGTTGCAAAATTCAAAATAGAAACAACAACAGATAATAAAGTATTAGCATGAGCATATACTCTTTTAAATATAACAGCACAAGACAAAGATTGAAACGAGATATTAAGGACTCTTGAAAAATATATAGTAAAAGTAAACAAATGAAGCTTATTCATGAACTGAGAAGCTAAAACGCAGCAAGAAATAAATGATTTCCAAAATTCTACTATGCTATATAGGGCAGAAAAATGATCTGCAGGAACAGTCAATGTTACAGTAGAAAATGAAGAATGAAAAGTAATGGGAGAGAATACAATAAATATTTTCCCAGGTGAATTAAAAGTAGAAAAAGATAATGCAGAAGTTTCTGAAATAGAATACAAAATAACAGATGAAAAATACTATAATGACAATTGAACAATAAATACAAAAAAAGCAATTCCAGTAAAAGTATCATTAAAATATGCATGACAGACAGTGAAAATCACTTCAAATGTTGCTTTCAAAAGCGAAAAATCATTAACAAAAATAATGATTGCCGAAGAAAGCAAAGATAATCAAAACAATAAAAAAATTAAACTAAGAGAAGCAAATTCTCTATTAATGGAAAACTGAGAATTAACAATCTACCTAGTCCCATGATACAAAGCATGAGAAGATGAAATAATAGTAACAGTTCCATGACTTGACGAGAAAAAAATAAAATTAAAAATCAAGCCATGAGAAATGAAAAACATTGGTATAACATTAGAGAAAGATACAATTTACCCTAAAGAAACTCTAAAAGGAGAAATAGAATTAACAGATGCATGGTGAAACAAAATAGAAGAGACAACAAAAGTATCAATATCAAGCACAACAGAAAAAAACGTTGCACCATCAGAGAATCCTTCAATAGTAAAAGGTAGCCAAAAATTCACATTAGAAACAACAGAAAATGATGCATGACTACAAAAGATCTCTGTGAAATCCAACGATTGAAAAATATATACATCAAAAAGATTTACAGTTAAAAACTTCTTCCTAAGCTGAGCAATAGAATCATGATTAAATATTATGTACTTAAATCTTTTTGGAAATGACTGGTGAAATCAACGATGATATTATTCTGACAACAAAAAGTTTTCAGAAAATATTATACAAAAATCTTCAAAAACACTCGCTATAACAACACAATTAATAGCTCCATCAAAAATTAAAGAAACAAGTGTTATTTTCTGAAAACAATGAAATATACAAAATAATTGATGACTATGATTAAATATAACTACACAAAATAATAAATTAAAAGTAATAATTGATAATGTCTGAGAATTTAGCATTAAAGATAATATTGAAAGAGTTGCAGCTATAAAGAATAACCCAAGTAACGAACAAATAGAAAACACAATAAAAAAAGAAACTTGAAAAGTAATTTACTTATTCAATATTAATGATAGCTACACTTTTGAACAATGAGTCTTTAAAACAACAAATTGAGAAGTAATAAGAAATATAAAAGATTGAATAACACTTGAACGATCAAATTATAATATAGGTATATTCCCTGTACGAGAAGCAAAATATAATTGACTAAGCCTAGGTAACGCAATTATCGCAAATATCGATTATTCAAGTATTGAGTGAAAATCTGAAAATATTGAATACGAAATTTGAGAAATCTATGATAGATGATCAACATCATGAAAAATAAAAGCCTTATTATCAACAGTAAATACTCTAGATAATCAATATCAATGATATGATTCAATTCAAAATAGTGATGAGCTAGATAAATATATATGATTTAGAGCAGATTTCAAAAATATAACTTTATTTGCTGAATGAGAAAGCGTTTGAGAATCAACAATACCATTTGGTTCTGAATTCTTAATAAACATATGAGATCCTCTACTCAAAAATAGAGATGAAGTAGCATCGAAAAGATGATTATGACAAGTTAAATACTCTGAACCATGAAAAGCAATTTTCAAAGTAACAGATATAGATTACAATGCTGACTGATTAAGAGATATTATTGTTATTTATAGAGACTGAAGCATAGATCTCCTTAAACAATACGCTAACAAAAAATTCCAAGATTTATGAAGATTAATGATTAGCGCAGAACAAATAAACGAAGTATTTGTTTGAGACGTTGATTGAAATAAATATGAAGATATCATCATAAAAAATTGAAAAGATCAAATAAGAGTCTATACAAACGAAGACTGAGTATTTGATGTTGATTGAAATATTGTTTGTCTTAATACAAATGCAACAAATTGAAAACCTAATGAATATCCATCAGATTTTTCATGAGTCTTACAATTATTTATAGATGATATGGATAACGATTGAAGATCAGACATAATAACACTTGACAAAAAATGATATCTAAAAATTGTTTACTGAAATGGTACAAAATCAAGACATAGCTATTTAAGTAAAGATGTATATAGCTGTGATAAAAACTGGCTAGAAAGACAAGAATGAGTTACAAAAATAGTTAAAAAATTTGGAATACAACTTTCAACAAAATGAGTATCAGATGAAAGTATTGTAAGACGAGAATGATTAACATATCCAAGTAACGAAGACCTAGAAAAACAAGTACTAGATGGATCACTTGACCCTAGTCAGAATAAAACAGAACTAGAAGAACAAGGAATTTATATTGACCCTGATTTCTTAAAAAAACTAGAATCATGAGAAATATCAGAATGAGATATAGATACAATCGTAAAATTATCAGATCAAATTAATACAACTGAACAAGCTCAAAAAACATCAGAAGCAGCAAGTGTGTTTATTAAAAATCCATTTGTTTGAAAATATATGAATATACTAGAAGATGAAAATGCAGCATTCATCACTTTATACAATGCAGAAAAATACAATAACCTTACCAATACAAAGAAAATTAATAAACCAACAAAAAAATACAGAGATAAAAACTGATGAGAACTTGAAGATTGAGACGAGGTCGAAGTAACTGTATCAATTACAACTAACTGAGTAAAGATTTCTGAATTCTTCGATAAAATTACTTGACCATGGCTAGTAGACCGTAATTTAGAAACATGAGCTCCAAAAGACCTTACATTTATAACTTGAACATGAACAATTATTCAATGAACTGAATGATATGATTATTGAATAATTAACTGACAATGATCATCATGAATTGCATGATGATGAGCATTACAATTAAGATATACATTAAAATACCATCAAGACGCTCCTATTTATAGAGTTAGAATAGTGAGAGAAAATCCTGTTACAAATATCGCAACAGTAGCTAATGCAGAAGATGAAGACATAACAATTCTACGCCGAGATTGATTAAAATACGAAGAGAAAAACAAAGACATATTAATAAAAAATCCATTCTGAACACAACTAAAAATCAATGATTGATTAAATAATTGAGAACAATGATATATAAATATCAACGATATCGGATCATATATTACCCGCACAAACTCAAAAGAAGTTTATTCAATGGATAAAAACTACAAAGATTTAAATTGATGAAATCTTGATAACTGAGATACTGTTGAAGTAACAGTTTCAATACCACTACCAAAGAGCCACGTAAATATAAACGCTATCTTTGAAGATATTAAAGGACCTCGAAATGAATCATGAATTCCATGAAATTTTGAAATAACAAAGGGAAACTGAACTATAAAATGATGAATTAACTGATATGATTTCTATATCACAAATATAAATCCAATTACAAACGGAGATGAATATATCTTTGAATATAAATACAATTTAACATACAAAGACAATTGAAATAATCCTAATACTGATAATCTTCCTAGCATTATAATACAACCTGTAGATTGATGTGTAAAGATGGAAGAAGTACTAGAAAATGCAAAAACAGATAAAAATAGAGCATACAATACAAAAATAATAGATTTACAAGAACTTGCAAACAAATATGCTGAATGAAAACAAGCAGCAAGTGATGAAGCAACAAAGACAATTAATGATGATATTGCCTGAGCAAAATCAAACTGAACAGAGTGATCTATAGTACTAAACTCAACAAAAGAAACATATTGAGTAAAAGACCTATTACAAGATGTATGGGCACAGATATGAGATAATAACTGATTAGATTTCTGAACTATTGATCTTGATATTACAAAAGCACTATGAGTTGACTTGAAAAAAATAGAATGAAACATCCAAAAATTCGCCAATAGTCTATGCCACTGATTTACATTCTGAACAGAATGATGAAGTAAAACTTGTGAATGACTACCTGTACCATTTAACCAAGCATTCTTAGCACCAGGTAATTATCACATAATGTGATGTATCCCTCTAGAACCACTCACAAGAACATTAGGTAATTGATTACCAATTTTTCACTTCCCTTGAACTCTTTGGGTTCCAACACCAGCATGAACAATACCAATTCCAATTCCACGGTGATTAAAAAGTCCATCAGATGACTTCCTACGAGTTGGATGATGATTCTCTGGTTATCCTTCAATGATAAGAATTTATGCCGCACCAACATTGACAGCACAATTATGAATCGCAATATGTGTATGACCTCAAAAAGTATGAATAAATCTTCCTTCACCAGTAGCAGATATATGATGAAACTGTATAGTCACAGCTGTTGCACTACCATGTTGATGATGAGGTGGAAGTTGATGAGATGATGACGATTGAGATTGAGAAGATGAAGAAACATTTGAAAATTGGATATGAGAATACTGAGAAACAAATGAATGTAAACCAAAAGAAAGTGAATCACCATTCACAATGGTTGCATCATCATTAATGAACACAAATACATATCCAACAAGTCCAAATCAAGGTCCATACCTATGATGAGCTGTTAGTATAGATTACGATCCTATCAGTTCAGATTTTGGTGATTGAGACTCATGAATAGAAATAAATGGAGTTCAAATAAAATGAGCAAAAGATGCCAAGAACAAACTACTTTGATGATTACAACAATGAATCCAAAAAATATTAATAAATTGGATCGACAGACAAGTACAATATTGGATAAACAATTTATTAAGATTTGAAATTGAATTTACATTCCCTGATATTTCATACCTATCAGAAGAAATAAATAAAATTTGAAGTTCAAGTATTGATAAAGCTACAGACGAAAAAAAGAAAGAAGAAGACAAAAAGAAAGCAGAAGATATGAGTAAGAAAAATAAAAATGCAAAAAAAGAAATATTAAATCTTCTTAAAAGAGTTGGTACTGCAGATATATCAAAAGAAGAAGTGAAAAAATTAAATTTAGCTGAATGAGCAAACCCATTTAAAGAATTACAAGAACTATTCAACAATACAGAATTAGTAAAAGTTTCAACACAAAATATTAACATAAGAATACCTCGAATATATAGTGAAGATATTGAAGCATATAAAAACTATTTATTAACATGGTATGAAGATAATTCAACAACATTAAACTGATGGATTGCAGCAGCAGAAGCTGCAGTAGCCAACTGTAAAAAAGAATCTAAAACAGATCCTAAAAAAGCAGCACACTGTAAAGCAATTGAAGATGCCCAAACAAAATTATTAAAACTAACAAATAAATTTGATAAAATATGACCACAAATATTTCAAAATGTACAAACATTAGAAGCATATAAAAGATTCCCTCTACAAATTTATGAATGGATGCATGTTACAGATAAATATTTATGAGACATATCTGCTCTCATAGGTAATTTCTTCTGATATATAAATTATTGGATGGATGTTAATGCCAATAGATTCACACAATACTGTGATGCTATTATAACAATCGTTACAATAGTAAAGACATATCAAATAATGATAGATCTTTTTGCCGAATGGTGATCAAAATGTTGAAAATGTACTCAAGACACATACGACCAATATACTTGTAAATTAAGTTTCTTATGTAATGCATTTGAAATACCAATAATTCCAATTCCTAGCGTAAAAATTCCAAGTATATACGTAGACTTGTCTAGTTTTAACTTACAAATGAAAATCCTGCTTCCACGTTTCTCATTCAAACCTGAAAGCATCGAACTTCCAAGACTACCTAACCTTCCTCAACCACCACAATTATGAGTGAACTTTAATATCGATTTTGATATTCCTGACATTCCACAATTACCACAACCTCCAGAACTTCCAGAACTTCCAAACTTTATACCACAAGTAAAAATGGAGCTTCCTATTCTTCCACCAGCTCCTGAAATTCCAGAAATACCAAATAAAATAACATGATTACTAAGTCTTGCAAAAACTCTTTCTAAAATATTCTGTATAATTAAATCATGAATCGGATTAGTTTGAGAAAGCGCAGTAAAAGCAAGAATTGAACAAATGACTCAAAGATCATATGAAGTTCCACGGGTTGATAATCTAGATCTTACAATGTTCTTTAAAGAAGCACCACTTCAATGAATAGACATAGAAGTAGACAGTTTTGTTAACTTACAATATAATTTCGATGCATTCTATGCTCTACTAAAAAGTATGGTAGATCCAATAAATGAAGCATCATATAGTCTCCTACAAAATGCACAAAACTGAGTAAACTATCTAGATGAAAAAACATCAAATTTAAGTGATAAACTAGACAGAACAACTAATACGACAGTCTTAATAAATGCAGAAATATCAAAAGCAAATAACACTTCAAAAATGAAGGAACAACTTTATGAACTACGCAACTCTCTATGAAAAACTAAAGATAAAGAAAGAGTTAACGAAGTATTAGCATATGCATCAACAGATACAAAAGTTGAAAAAAATGAAAAAGAAATCAAAAAAATAGAAGAAGAATTAAATAAACTAATATCATCAGAAAAAGAAAATATTAATCAAATAGCAGAACTTGCAAAAAATGATTATGATGCATTTCTAAACACAATTGAAAACAGAAAAGAAGAATCATTACAATTAACATTTGCAACAAATCTACTAAACAAAAATAGTAAAGCAGAAAAAGCTATTGAATGAATAAATGCTACAGAAATATTTATCGACACAGAAAACAAAAAAGTCGATTGATACTACTCTGCTTTAAAAAATCATACAGCTTCAGAATTAAATATGACAGAAGAAACATATGACAAATCAATCAAATATATGGCTTCCATAAAAGACACAATAAATCAATGGTATAGTATAAAAAGAACTGAATATGCTGGTACAACATTGTTAACTGATAACAATTGAAACGGAGAATATAGAACATTAATAACAGCAACAAGTAATACTACTCCAACAACAAATGATGCATCTACAACAGATTATAGCCAATATGTTAATTGAATATTTATTAAAGATTGAGATAAAACAATTAACGCTGTAAACTCAGAATATAACTATAATAAATTCATCTGATATTATGAAAAAGATTTAGACAAAGACTGAAAGAATGAGTTATTAATGTGGGACAACTATAATGTATTTATCAAATACTTTGATAAATGAAATAATACAAAGGGTAAAAAAGCCATGGTAATAAAACCAACTCTTAAAGAATGATTAAAGAAACAATACCTTTCAGCAGGATGATTATTCTCTAATCAAATAAAAGTATATGACGAAAATTCAGAAGTTAAAAATTTCGAATTAAAATGACAAAATTATGACTCAATTAGTTTCTCATGGGACAACAACGAATATGAAGCAATTAGCTGATATTTAATGCGTATAATAGAACGTGTTGATTGATTCCGAGAAAAGAATTCTCAAGACAAAATTAAATACATATTATTCTTACCTAATTGAACAGAAGAAGAACTTGATGATAAATGAATACAACTTGGACAAGAAGGAACTACGCAAAAAATTAAAAACTTACTATGAAAAACCATATATGAAGTTAAATTCTATAACCCTGCGCTAGCGAACCTCCAATTTAATTTACCAGAAGTACCAAGGAAATGGGAATATGTACAAGTAACAACACTTAAACTTGATGACATTAGATATGTACAAAATGCACCTTGGTCAAATCAACTAGTATGATGAAGACAAGCAATTGCTGATGCAGAACCTCCAAAAGCAACAGTAGAACTCGAAAGAGTTAAAAAGAACAATGAAGTTGTTGATGAATGATTTGATCTAGAATGATATGTAGGAACATATTATAACCTAAAAATAACACGAAGTGATGAAACAAAGGTTCGTCAAACAAAGCTCTTTGAAAAAGATGAAAAAAATAATACAGGAAAGCTACTACACGAAAAAGATTTTGATAAATTCTCATGAATTATCATTCTTCCTGATTTATTCTTCACAAAAACTCAAGTAAAAGAATATACTATCTATGCTGTTGACTCACAATGAAATGAGACAGAAGAAACAATTAAACTACAAATATTAGTTCCTTGAATATCAATCGAAAATATTGAACGCCTTGAATGATATAAAGAATGAATTAAAAATCCTGTTTCAATAACATCAGAACTTGAAATAGATATCGACAAATGAGATGTTAGTTTTGAAAGATTTAGGAATAATTCTACTACTCCTATTTCTGCAACTGAATGATGATGAGGTAAATTAACATATCCAGTAACAACAAATCAAACAAAAGTAACATGACAATACTATGATTATTGAGATGCAATTGGTTTATACTCAAAGGATAATAAACAAATAGCAAATCTTAATTGAGCGAACTGAGAAATAGAATTAAAACCAGAATATAAATGAAAAGTTACAGAACGTGTTGATCTATCACAAGGATTCCCTGTTATTAAAATAATTGAAGGAGACAATCAATTATTTGAAATTATAATCCAACCAGAAAAATTAATAAAAACAGAAGTTTATCAATGAAGCCTTATTAATTTAGAATGAAATAATTACTGAATGTTCAATTGAGGACAAGCAATAATGAAAGACAATAAACCAATTTTATATATTGCACCAACAGGTACTATATATACAACAGAAAATTTACAATGAGATTATATCTTCAATAAATCTGATGAAACTATCACATATAAAATATATGAAACATTCGGATCAGAAATTGCAAGCATAACATTTAAAGCAAAACCTCTTGAATAAACAAAGATTTCTTATAATATCCATTTGAATTTACTAATATAAATATTTGATGAAAAAATATATCTTAGTAATCAGTATAATCACATTAGTATTCATATGAAATACAACATTTTCTCGTACATCAAACTGTGAATTTATCAAAGAATTTGACTGAGAAACAATAAGTGATTCAAAAAAGAACGATTTTAAAAAAGCATTAGGTTCCTGATTACTGACAGAACAAGGGATGTTAAAATCATTAACAAATCTAAAAAAGTATTGTTGCTTTAATACTGAAGAACTAAAATGAGATAAAAATTGTGAGAAATTAAGAAAAAAAGACAAGGATAATGATTACCCAAAATCTCCGTTTCTTATAGACCACATATTGAGTGTAATGGTAAGAAGATTAGATTACAAAAATTATACATGAGTAGAAATGGATAAAAAGGCAGCTGAATGGCTTAAATTTATAGATGAATATGCAACAAAACCTGAATGAGCTATCCCCGTAGAACTAACTTCTAAGTACAGAGAATATCGATTAAACGATAAATCATGGGACACAAAAACAGTATGAAAGATGAAAATCAATATTCCAAAATACAAGATATCACTTTATGATGCAACAAGTCAAGGATGATATCTAGATTATCTTAGTGGACATGATAAAAATAAATTCAAAAAAATGGAAGATTGGGATCTTTCTACAAAATATATGAATATATGCCAAATCTCAATACTAATAACACAAACACTATGAGCATACGACAATAACCAAGACATGGTATTAGACCAAGAAAAATGCCTAAAAAAAATCAATGAACAAACAAGAAAAACTGCTTTATTATATTGATACGTGGAACAAACACAATCAGATCAACTAATAAAGAAAACTCATAAAGATTACGCAGATTACTGAAAATGAAGAGGAGATACTGTCTCAGCAACACTTTGAAAAACAAATACATATCTGTTTTGAGTTATAAGAATGATTCAACAAATAACACCAAAATGTAATTAATTTATTATTAATAGAAAAAAGATGAAAAATTTAAAAATCTTTTCAATCCTATTTATCTTAAGCTGTATTTCATTACCCTGCCTTGCTGCAAATGAAAATACACCAAATAATCTACATATTATACCTGAAGCTCAAGGTATGAGTGGAGACAGAATAAAAGAAGGGGCAGATAAAGTCAATTATGTAGGGAATTCAAATGAATGATGAAGTGTTAATGATAGATATAACAAAAAAGCAGAAGAAATAAATGGACAATGAGATTTATGAATGGCTTTTCAAACATGAATAATGAGTTGGGATACAATACTATTATATGTAGTATATTTCATGAGATTTTTAAATCAAATCTGATTACTAATCTGAAGTATCATGATTTTATATGCATGATATATGTATGCTTCTAGTGTGTTTAACCAATGAAATACAGGTAAAGGTAAAAATGCAATAAAATACGCTATCATTTGAATACTTGTTATAGTATTCTCATATGCCATACGAAAAGGACTTGAAGCTATGTTTTTATAATTTAAAAGCTAGATAATATATTTATGAAACCAGAAAAAAAAGCAGTAAAAATTGCTTCATTCTGAGCCTTTTTACTTGCAATAACAAAATTCACTTTCTGAATTATCAGCTGAAGTATGACACTACTCGCTTCAGCTGCAGATTCCTTATTAGATTTGATGGTTTCAATTTTAAATCTTTTTGCATTAAAAGAATCAGAAAAACCTGCAGACAAAGAACATAATTATTGACACTGAAAAATCGAAGGTATCGCTGCAGTTATAGAATGACTAATAATTATATGATCATGAGGGATAATAATATTCTCATCAATTAAAAAAATAATTTTTGGAACTGAACTGAATTCCATTGATGAAAGCATCATTGTTATGCTTATTTCAATTCTAATTACGGGAATTATTGTATTTTTCCTTAACCGTACTGCAAAGAAAACTAATAATCTAATTATTAAAGCTGATCTCATTCACTATACAATGGACTTTCTAACTAACACATGAATTATTATTGCATTAGTTCTAGTAAAATATACATGATATAACATCATCGATACAATTATAGCAATTGGAATAGCGATATATATTATGTTCCCAAGTTTTAAAATATTAAAAGATGGATACGATGTTCTCATGGATAGAAGTATTAATAAAGATAAAGAAATATGAAAAATTATTCTAAAAAACAATAATATAGAAAGTTTTCACAAACTAAAAACTCACAAATCATGAGGGAAAGTATTCATAAGTTTCCATATAGTATTTAAGGATAAAGACATTTCACTTAAAAAAGCAAATTGAATAAGTAATGAGATAGAAAAAGAGCTTAAAAAGCATTTCAAAAAATCTAGCATACTAATAAGACTAGATTCATATAATGAACTTGATAATTAATAACCAATTTGAATTGAAAAAAGATATAACATCACTAAGAATCTTATAAGAATAAGAAGATTTTTACTAAAGAATAAAAAAATGAATAACGAACAAAAAAAATTAAAAGAAAATAAGAAATTAAGAAATATTTCTTACCTTTCTTTTTATTCAAATAATTTTAAATTTTACTTTACGTGATTTTGCATAGCAATATGAATATTTATCATACTATTTGTACTGTGAATTATAAGCTTCAATAAAACCCCTCAATTACTTAATAATCCAAAAACTATAACATATATACAAGAAAATGCTTTTTGAGAACTTAGCAGTTGAGACAATACAAACGGAAAAACAATTAATAAAGGAATGATAATCTCAAGCTACCCAATCCTCTATCATATTTGAGAAAAACAATTACCTAATTTAGAAAAGTACTATTACATTATTAAAAAATGAGAAGCTAACAAAATTTCAATTAATTCCTTAATCAAAGATTTAAGATTACCCGAAATAAAAACAAAATCATTCAAAGACTGAAATATAGAAAATATTCTCTTTAAAACTGAAAATTGAAAATACTACATAAGCATAGATTTAAACCATCACAAAATAGAACTATTCAATACACAAAATGAAATACCTGAAACAGACAAAGAATACAGTGAAAAAGAAATTATAAAATACATAAAAACAGAATTAAATAATTTATGATTATCTTTGAAATATTACTCAGATCCAATAACAATAGAAGATAACAAATCAATAATGACTTTATTCTATCCAAAAAACATTAATTGAATAGAAATACGAAATTCAGAAAACGAACAAGAATGACTAAGCATTACATTTGATAAAGAAAAATGAATAATAACAGACATCTTTAATTATGATACTGAAACATATCAATTATCAAAATATACTTTAACAAAAACAAAAAAAGACATATTAGAAACATTGAGAAATCAGTGAAATATTGATACATCAAAAAAATGAGAAGAATGATCTATTCCTATGGAAAAATGAAAATTCATTTATTTAAATAAAGGTAATCTAATTGTTCCAGCACTACTATTTGAATCAAATTCAAATATTGAAAAGAAGATAATCCTTCCTATGTTCTAAATCTCAACTTGAAAAAAACAAGAGAATAACTACACTCCTATAGATTTCATTTTATTATTATTCAAAACATATGAATAAAAAATTAACAGAGGGAAAAAATTGTGATTATGTTGTTACAGTTAGCTTTTGAAATGAAGATAAATCAAAAGTAAGAAGTCATGTTCTTGAACACTTCGCTCAAGATATGAAAGTGCCAGGATTTAGACCATGAAAAGTTCCTATGCACATTGTTGAACAAAATGTTCAACCTGCATACGTTGAAATGGCTATTACTGAACATCTTATTAATGAAGCAATCCAAGAGATCCTAAAGGAGAATAAAGAAATCAAATTTATAGGTGAACCTTACGGATACGATACAAAAGATGATAAAGGAACAACAACTGTAACATTCCATCTTGATATATATCCAGAAGTAAAAGTAGATGGTAAAAAACGAGAAAGCATCAAAATGAAAGCCATCAAAGTAGAAGCTACTGAAAAAGAAGTAGAAGATTCATTATTAAATATCCAAAAAAATTACGCAGATTACAAAGATGCAGATAAAATTTCAGATAAAAATACAATATCTAAATTAGGATTAGAATTCCTTGATAAGGATAATAATGTTGTTGACAAGGGAACTACATACCTTTGAGAAACAGAATTTAACGAAGATAAATTCTGGGCAAAAACATTCAATTGAAAAAATAAGAAAGATGAAATTGAATTAACATACGATGAAAAAAAACTACCACACGTTCTTCATGCAAAAAAATGAGAACCAAAAAAATTAAAAATTACAATTCAAGACGTAAAAGAAATCGTTCTTCCTGAACTAGATGATAAAATGATTGAAAAACTATTCGGAAAAGATGCTGAAGTTAAAACCAATGCCGAATTGAAAGCTTATATCAAAAAAGAAATCATAAGTCAAAAAGAAGAAAATGAACTAGTTCAAGCAATTGAAAATTATATTACAGATGTTAGAAAATCTGGTGTTAATGTAGTTATTCCTAAGACAATGATTGAACAAGAATTCAGAGTAAGAATGGATAACTTAAAACATAGATTTTGATCAGAAGAAAAAGTTAAAGAATACTTCACTCAATTATGAAAAGAAAAAGCAAAAGAATTTGTAGATGGTGTTCAATCTGCTGCTGCTGAAAGCCTTGAAAAATTCTTCATTCTAAACAAGATAACAGAATTATTATGATTAAGTATAGATTGGAGTGACAAGAATCAAGAACCGCTATTCGTTGAAAAACAAATCTATACAAAACTAGTTGGTTCATTACCAGGGAAAGAAGAAAAAGCTCCTAAAAAAACTGTAAAAAAGACTACTAAAAAAGAAGAAAAATAATAAGACTTAACCCTGTTAATTCAGGGTTTTTTAAAAAGAGGATATAGACAATGATAAAATTTTTAAAAGACTTCATACTATACCCTATCAAAAGCAAAGATCCGAATAATAAATTCGGACAATTTTTGGACATATTATTTAAAAAGTATCCTGCATTTCTATGGATTAAACCAAGTTGGAGAAAAATATTAGCATTCCCCTTCATTATAATCCATTCAATTTTTAAAAATTAAAAAATCAACAATGAAAGAACTAAAAATTAGTGATGAAACTTATAAGGATTTTGAAACTTTAAAAAAACTCATAGAAGATAATTCTTGAGAAAAAGTTACAGATGATGAAGTACTAGACTTTATGATAAGAGCAATCACAGACTCAATCGAACTTCCGGAAGAAAACTCTAATGAACATCACTGTCATTGAGACCATTGCTGTGGACATTGTAAACACGATTAGATTTTCATTTTCAATATATTTCAAACCTGTTTAACCAAAAATAATCAAACTGAATTCAACTTCACAACAAAAAAACATCAGTCACTTCAATAACTTCAAAGAATATCAGATCATTCTGATATCTTTTGTATTTGCTCATAAGTAAGATTAATGATATTCTTATTCATAATATTTCAAAAAACAGTAGCCAATCACTGCTGAGGAATATAATCTCATTTAAATCAAAGTTTTATTATAGGTATTCAAGATTTTTCCACGAACAATCAATTATTATTGATTTTAAAATTATCTTTAACAAAAACATATTCCCTCGAAGAAAAAAAATGAAATTTATTATCTCTATTAACTCACCACTCTTTATCCAAATAATTCCGAACATTTTTCTGTAATATATCAGAATCGTCATATTCAGATTTTTTCAACACTCTTTTATCAATTTTTTTGTCCGTAGAAATACCCTTTAATTTTTTAAATTTCGCAATAAAAAATCATCATGTCCTTTGAACATGAGGCCAAAATCTAGCTACCTTCAAGCATTCATCATTTCACAAAAAATCTTTTAATCAAATGCTTTTACCATCAATATCGATATTAAGAAGTTCAATTTCTCAACGAAACATTTCTAAAACATAAGAAATTACTCTTTCATTTTCATAAGGATTCAATGTACATGTTGAATAAACTAATTCTCATCAAGACTTTAATGCCTTCAATCAAGAAACAAGTAACTGTTTTTGCAATTTAGACAATTTTTCTGCAGCATTAGAATCCCAATAAACCACATCCTTATCATATTTATACTGCATTCCCTCTCATGAACACGGAGCATCTACCAAAACCTTGTTAAACATCTCAGGAGCCAATTCACCAACAGAAGTTCAATCATATCAAAGAATTGATGTATTATATAATCAACAACGATTAAGATTAAAAACTAGAGCTTTCCTCCTAGAAAAAGAAGGTTCATTAGCAAAAACATGTCAACTTCATAAACACAATAATTTATCAGCTAATTGTACTGTTTTCCCTCAAGGAGCCGCACAAAGATCTAAAACTAAATCTCATGACTCTAAATTTAAAACTTGCGCTGATAATCAAGCAGAAACTTCTTGAATATAAAACAATCAAGCAGTATGAAAACAATGAGTTCATAATGTCTTTGAATCAATACAATCAACATATTCAACATCATTATATTTTGAATTCAACAAAAAGCCAGGAGAATAAATTTTCCATCACAATGTTTTTAAAAAAGAACTTAAAGATTCCTTTGAAATTCTTGATGAAATAACCTTAAAACTTTTAGGAAGTCTCTGTTGATAAAACTCTTTAAATAGCAAAAAATCCTCCTCAGAGGATAAAATACCATGAACAAAATCAAGATAATTTTGTTTCTTCATTTTAATATATTATTTCGTTTTCAAAAATTGTTCTGCTTCTAACGCAGCCTTACATCAAGATCATGCTGCAACAACAGCTTGTCTAAATGGAGTATTTTTATCCTTAACATCTCAAGCTGCAAATACTCATTTAACGCTTGTTTCAGCTGCTCAACTAGCTGTTTTTATACTTCATCATTCATCAAGTTCAAGCTGTCAACCTAAGAATTCTGTATTTGGTCTATGTCAAACAGCATAAAACAATCAAGAACATTCAACATTGAATTTCTCATTTGTTTTATTATTAAAAGCTTTTACTCATTTTAACTGATGATTATCTCAATAAGCTTCAGAAACTTCAGTATTATAAACAACCTTGATTTTATCATTTAAGAATACTTTTTGCTGTAAAGACTGAGAAGCTCTCAGAACATTTCTTCTCACAAAAATAAGAACTTCACTTGCAAATCTTGTTAAATAAGCAGCTTCTTCTAACGCTGCATCTCATCATCAAACAACAACTAATTTTCAATTCCTATAAATTGGCAATCCTCAATCACAAATAGCACAAGCAGATATTCATCTTTGCCAATATTTATCTTCTCAAGGAATTCATAACCTCATTGCAGTAGCTCAAGTTGCAACAATTATCGATTTAGCAAGATAAATCTCATTTCAAGCAAAAACTTTAAAAGGTCTAACAGATAAATCAACACGATCAACAGTCTTTGGTAATATTTCAACTCATTGATTTTGACATTGTTTCTTTATTCTTAACATTAATTCCGGACCATCAATTCCATCTGGAAATCCAGGATAATTATATACTGTTGTAGTTGTTGTTAATTGTCCCCCTGCTGGGATTCCTCATGCCATATACCCTTCAAACAATAAAGGATTCAATAAAGCTCTAGAAGCATAAATTGCTGCTGTGTATCAAGCTGGTCATGAACCAATAATTATTAAATTATGTACATCCATTGTAATAAAGGATATCAAATAAAAACATTAATTTGCTTATAACATTAATAGTAATGAAATCAATAAGAATTATTTCAACTCATTAGCCAATAATTCTTTTAATTCCTCAAATCAAACTCACTGTTTAACAGATATAAAAACACATTTATAATCTTTAAACTCTTGTTTTAACTCCTCAACTTTATTCGCATCAACTAAATCAATTTTATTAAAAACAAGAATTTTTTTTTGATTTGCTCAAATATCTTCCAATACCTGATGAACCACATCAATTCTTTCTCATACAAATGGATCACTCGAATCTATGACATGTAATAACAAATCAGATTCGATACTATCTTCCAATGTAGAAGAAAACGATTTAATTAATTTAGGAGGCAAATCTCTTATAAATCAAATAGTATCATTCAACAATATTTCTTTTCACAATCAAGTCATTGGATCAGTTATAAGATAACACTTTCAAACATTAGTTCATAATGTCGCAAATAACTTATTCTCAGCTAATACTCACTTCTTTGTCATTGCATTAAGCAATGAAGATTTTCAAGCATTAGTATATCAAACAATTCCAACTGTAGGCATTCATTTCTTTTTTCTAGCATCGCGATGTAGCTTTCTCATCTGCGTATACTCAACAAGCTTTTTTTCAATCTTCATAACTTTCTCCTTCAAATGCCTCTTCATTCTTTCAGTATTTGTTTCTCAAATACCTCTTGTTGCTCATCAAGAACTTCAAGAACTTCATCACTGTCTAGATAACTCCATTCACATTCAATAAATCCTTGGTCACATATGTTTAATTGCAGCAAGCTCTATTTGTAATCTAGCTTCTCATCAAGTTGCATGTTTTTCAAATATTTTTAGAATCAAATCAATTCTATCCCAAGCTTCCATCTTATCTTTCAAATTATTTTCTTCACTTACTTGGCGTAATCTCTCATTAATTTGATAAATTTGAGAAGGTTTTAAAGCATTACCAATAATTAATAGATTTGCTCATAAACGCAACATATCAGAGATTATTTCCTCTAATTTTCCCTTTCAAACATAAGTTTTATGATCAGGAAAATCTTTCTTTTGATATTTTTGGAGAACAACAACACCTCAATAAGTATTAACCAAATTCTCTAATTCTCTCATTCTATCATCAAGAATATCCTTCGGAGTCTGCTTGTCTACAATATCAGCCAAAAACACGCGTAGTTCTGGTTGTTGTTCAATTTGCATCTTACTTAAACTAATAAATAACAAACTAATACACTATCCTACATATCATCATAAGTATCAAGATACACTACATGTGTAACAAGATATTCACTAATTCAATGTTTTCAATCAGCACCTCCTATACCAGATTTTTTTACTCAAGCATGAAACCCTTGAATAGCCTCAAAATGTTCACGATTAATATATGTTTCACCAAACTCTAATTCACGACAAACTTTAGTTGCCATATTTAAATCTTTGGTAAAGACTGAAGATGCCAAACCATAATCACAATCATTAGCATATTCAATAGCCTCATCAACAGTATTAAATTCAACCAATGGAATAACAGGACCAAAAGTTTCCTCATGAATAATATCCATATCTTGAGTACAATGATCCAAAACTGTTGCAGCATAAAAATATCACTTATCTCCAATACGATGTCCACCACATAATAATTTAGCACCTTGTTTTATAGCACGTTCAACTTTTTCAGTTACACTTTCTAATGCATGTTGTTCAACAAGTGGTCACATATCTACAGAATCATCCTTACAAGGATCACCAACTGTTACAGCTGCCATTTTCTCAACAAGGATTCTTGTAAATTCTTTTTTAATATCTCTCTGTACATATACACGTTCAGCATTATTACAAATTTGTCCATTATTACCAATACGACTATCAACAATCCATTGTGCAGTACGCTCCAAATCAGCATCATTCAATACAATAGCTGGAGCTTTTCATCATAATTCCAAAGAAACTTTAGTAATATTTTTAGATGCTGCTGCCATAATACTTTCACCAGCTTCAACAGAACCCGTTACACTTACAATATCAATCTTAGGACTTCAAGCCATTTCATTACCAATAACAGATCATTTACCAGTAACAATATTTATAACTCATGCAGGAAGTCATGCTTCATCAACAACTTTAGCAAATTCAGTACAATTTTCAGGAGTTAATTGACTAGGTTTAATAACAATAGTACATCCAGCAATAAGAGCAGCTCAAGCTTTACGAGCAATAAGGAAAAAAGGGAAATTCCATGGTAATATTCCAGCAACAACTCAAATAGCCTTTCTCTTTAAAATAATAGTTTCATTTGGACGATCAGAAGGAATTACTTCTCATTCTATATGACGAGCAAAAGAAGCCATATATTCAAAATAACTTATGGTAGCTCAAACTTCAATTTCAGCCCATTTACGAGTTTTTCATTGCTCACGCATTATTATTTCAACAAAATCTTTCTCACAAGCCCTAATTCAAGCAGCAATTTTCATAAGATATCATGCACGTTCAATAGCAGATGTTCTTTCCCAAGCCTTTTGAGCACTACGTGCAGCATCCATTGCACGATTCACATCTTCAATAGTTCCTTCAGGTTGACGAGAAATTATTTCTTCTGTAGAAGGATTTAAAACATCAATCCATTTACCACTAGAACTCTTACAAAATTCACCATTAATATACATTTTCAAATCTTTCATCTATCAATCAATAATATAAATAGATCCTACAACAAAAAAACTATGAAAAAATTTTTTAAATGCAAGTTTTTTTCTCTAAAAAACTATCATACACTCCCCTCCATTTCTAGCTCTATCAAACGATTTAATTCACCCGCATATTCTAATGGTAATTGTCTTATAACTGAGGAAACAAATCAATTCACTAACAACGACATAGCTTTCTCACGAGATATTCCTCTACTCATTAAATAAAACAACTGATTTTCATCTACTTTACCTGCAGAAGCCTCATGAGATATTAATGCTGAAGCATTATCGCAATCTATCAATGGAATCGTTTTACTTACAGAATTCTCATCCAAAATAAGTGCATCACAATTTACAGCACATACAGCATTTTCAGCATTTTTTCAAATCTTAACTAATCATCTATAAGTATTAATTCATCAATTTAATGATATTGATTTAGAAACAATATTAGAAGAAGTATTCCTTCATAAATGAATAACCTTAGCTCAAACATCTTGATCCTGTCATGTAGACGCCATCACAACGGACAAATTATCAGACTTAGAACCATCTCATTTCAATATAGAACAAGGATATAACATAGTTGCTCAAGACCCTAAATTTCAACCAACTCGTTCCATTATTCCATTCTCATCAACTATAGCTCTTTTTGTATTTAAATTATAAGTATTAGTCGACCAATTCTCTACAGACGAATATCTCATTTTTGCATTTTTTCAAACATAAATTTCTACACATCAAGCATGAAGAGATAGTTGATTGTATTTAGGAGCTGAACATCCTTCTATATATTGAGCTTCAGATTCATCTTCTAGTATTATTATTGTATGTTCAAACTGTCATCACAAAAAAGTATTCATACGAAAATATGCTTGTAACGGTTGCGTTAATTTCACTCATTTAGGAACATAAACAAAGCTACCTCAACTCCAAACTGCTCAATGAAGAGCTGCAAGCTTATGATCAACAGGAGGGACTATATTCATAAAATTATTTTTAACCAACTCTGGATATTCTAATAAAGCATGAGAAAGATCTTCAAAAATAATACCTTGATCTTTCCATACTTCCTTTATTTTATGATAAATAGCAGTTGAATCAAATTGACCTCAAGCTCAAGCAAGATATTTAGCTTCAGACTCAGGAATTCATAATTTTAAAAAAGTAGATTTTATTTCCTCCGGAACATCATTCCAATCATTAGCATAAGTCTTAGATCCAATTTTAGGTTTTGCATAATAGACTATATTATCAAAATCTAAATCAGAAATATTAGGTCAATAATGAGGCATTTCAAGCGAATAAAAAATTTTAAGAGATTCTAACCTCTTCTCAAGCATCCATGCAGGCTCTCATAAATCAGAAGATATTCTTCTTACAGTTTCTTCACTAAGCCCTTTTAAATAGATTTCATATTCGACATTATTTGCCCTATCTAAATCCATATAACCGCATTTATATAAACAAAAATGAGTCTAAGGAAATAGATACATTTTTCCACAAAAAAATTCAAATATTTAAAATCAAGAAAGTCAACCAATAATACAGGAATATCCTACAAAAATTTGATAAAAATTCGTTTTCTAACTATACTCAATATAGACTTTATATAAATCAAATTATATGGACCAGTTTTTTTTATCATTTTCAATTATATTAGGAATTGTATTGCTTTCTCTTTGAATTATGAAAGCATTTAAACAACCGACAATTATCGCATATATTTTAGCATGAACAATAATTGCATTCATTTTTCCTAATTTCTTTAACAAATATGAATTTTTAAACAATTTTTCACAAGTTTGAATTGTTTTTCTTTTATTCATTATCTGAACAGAGTTAAGTCCAGCAACAATCCAATGACTGTGAACTAAAACTGTACTCGTTTGAATTTTACAAGTAATATGAAGTAGTATTGCATGATTCATAATAGGAATCATCTTCTGATTCGATATTATGACATCATTATATTTAGGAACAGCAACAGCACTAAGTTCAACAATCGTTATATTAAAACTGCTATGAGATAAAGACGATCTAGATACTACTTACTGAAGACTTTCTGTATGAGTTTCAGTATCACAAGATATATTTGTAATGCTTTTCATGTCCATAATTGCAACATTTTCCGCGATTTGATGAGAAAGTATTCTTCACACTGCATGAGTATTATTAATAAAAATAATAGGAGTAATACTTGGACTATTTATTTCATCAAAATATTTACTTCCCCCAATTACAAAAAAAATCGCAGAATCTCAAGAATTCTTACTACTCTTTTCCATTGGGCGATGCTTTATTGTAGCGACTTGTTTTGAAATGCTATGATTCTGAATGGAAATTTGAGCACTATTTGCATGAATAACACTTGCCACATCTCCATATAGATTTGAAATAACAAGTAGAATGAAAGTCCTTAAAGACTTCTTCATTGTAATTTACTTCGTCCTTCTATGATCAAATCTATCTTTTAATTGAACAATAAACCGAGAATTCATCACTGTAGGATTATTTCTAGTTGTTATTTTCAAACCAATCATCACTATGTGGTTATTAAAATTAATGTGACATGTTAAAAAAAATAACTTCCTTACATGAATTGCTGAAATTCCAATGAGTGAATTCTCATTTATTTTGATATCAATGGGTATAGGGAATTGAATTATAAAAGCCCCAAATATATTAACTACGATTACAATAATTTGAATTATAAGTATCTTAATATCATGATATACTACAACCTATAATTTACAACTCTATAAAAAATTATGAAAATTACAAAAATATATACCTTGAGCCCTAAATAAAAAAAACCAAGAAAAACTTTGAGTTCCTAACGATATTATCATGTTTTGATATTGAAGACTATGATCAGAACTCTATAAGCACTTTCAAACAAAAAAATATAATATCCTAGTTGTTGATGAACATCCGTCAATAATCAATCAGTTAAATACAAAAGGTATCGATTGCTTATACTGAGATGCTCTAGATCTCGAGTTCTTACAAGGGATCAATCTTACATGAACTAAAATGGTTATCTCTACTATTACAAGTATCGATGTTAACCTAGCACTCATTGGAGTACTAAAAGAAAAGAACCCAAATCTTATTATTATATGTGTTGCTTCACATATTAACGAAGCAATCACACTTTACGAAAAAGGAATGGATTATGTAATTATGCCACATTATATCTGAGCAAATTATGCAAAGAATATGTTAGAAGAATTCTGATTAGATGTAGAAAAATTCATGAAAAATAAAACAGAACAAGTAGAAGAATTAAAACAAAAATACAGAGATTCTTTATTCGGAGAACTTATTAAAAATAAGTAAATTATCCAAATAGTTATATAATATGCGACGATATACACTCAAAAAATTTGTCAAGCTCAAAACATTTAATCACGTTAAATATTTTGTAAATTAGATTTTATTGGAATATACTTATAGTAAGAAAAAATAGTCTTTTAATTTTAAAACAAAACTATTATGACTACTGAAAAACAAAATGAAGAAGTAAAAGCTCCTGAAGCAAAAAATGGTAATATCCCTCTAATTTGGATCCATGACATGACATGGGGATATGATGAAAGCAAAAAAATATTATTTAAAAAATTTAATTTCAACCTAAAAAAATGAGATTTTACTGTAATTACAGGGAAATCAGGAACTGGGAAATCTACACTAGTAAAATTTCTAATAGGTCAAATTAAACCATATAAGAAAACATTATATTACAAAATGGAAGATATGTCTGAATTTGGAGATGATGAAATCCAAAGATACAGAAGAAAAATTGGTATTATCTTTCAAGACTATCAACTTATTAACAGCCTAACACCAAAACAAAATATTATTTATCCTTTAGTTTTAGAATCTACACCTCTTACTACTATCAAGAAGAAATATGATGCTGTTAACAAACTTCTTGATATTTCAAGTATTGAAACAACAGAAATTAAAAAACTAAGTGGATGAGAAAAACAAAAAGTTGCAATGGCTAGAGCTTTAATTCATGCACCTGATTTCATTATTGCAGATGAACCTACAGGAAATCTTGATCATGAAAATACTCTTCAAATTGCAGATATCCTTATTAAAGCAAATCAAATCGGTAACACAATTGTTCTAGTAACACATGACGCAATGCTATTAGATTACTTAAGTAAACGCGTTAATATAAAAACAGTTACACTTGGATTAGATTAGAATAAAACTGAAATTTTATTAAGGACAATGAGATTAAATGACAAAAACCAAAGAACTTTTAAATAATATTAATAAGCATATTAATTCTTTAAATATCGCATGATATATTAAAGAAGAAGTCACTGCATCATTAAAATATCTTCATCGATATAAATTAAAAAATATCGAAAAGAATATAGATTCTTTTTGTGGATATTTAAAATTTCTCAATTATCAAAATACGGAAAAAATAAATAATCTTTGTTCTAATAAATGATCAAATAAAGAAAATAAAAATAAAGACTTAAGTTACTTCTTTGTTCCAGAAAAGAAACTTAATAAAGAAAAAGAAAAACAATATCTTAAAAAACTCTCAAGTAACGGATATGAATTATTAACACTTATTCAATGAGTAAAATGAATCCTTATCTTAAGCATCGATGAATTCTGTAATGCTAGTAAAACAAGAATGGATATACATAAAATGCTCATGAATAGAGAAACAGAATTTAAGAAAAAATGCCATACAAAAACAAAAAAATAAAAACAGAAAGACTTAGTGAATAACCAAGTTTTTTTGTTCCTATAATTGATTTTAAATATAAAAAACATATGATACTAACCACTGTTTAATACCATTATAAACTATGAATAAAGATTCACTCCTCTCTTCATATAATTACAATCTACCAGAAAATCTAATAGCACAAGAACCATCTATTCCAGCTCATAATGCAAAGATGATGGTATTAACACCTAATAACTGAGGATACAAATGTGAACATTCTAAATTCATAGAATTACCAAATTTTATTAATGATAATTACTTATTATTTCTAAATAGAACAAAAGTATTTAAAGCAAGAATTCCTTTACAATGAGAAAGAATAATAAGAAAAAGTTGAAAAGAAGTTATAATCACCTCATGAGAAATATTTGTTTACCGCATCATATCAGAAGATACATTTGAATGCCTCGTTTCTGATAGCAAAAATTTCAAACCTTGAAGTAAAATCTTCTTTAAAGATAATACAATTCTTGAAAGTATAAAATTTACAGAAAACTGAATTCTTTTTAAGATAATCAACCAATCTATTTTTTCATTCCTTGAAAAAATCGGAGAAATGCCACTTCCTCCATATATAAAATATGAAAAAGAAAAAGAACAACGATATCAGACATTCTTTGCTGAAGAAATATGATCTGCTGCAGCTCCTACAGCATCATTACACTTTACACCAGAACTAATTAAGAAACTAGAAGAAAAAAATATAGATATAAAATATCTATGCCTACATGTATGACTATGAACTTTTAAACCAGTTTATGAAGAGAATATAGAAAATCAAAAACTTCATTTTGAGCCAATGATAATACAAAACAGTATATGGAAATACATAAGAGAAAAAAAAGAAGAAAAAAAAATATTCCTCCCTGTAGGAACAACTATGATAAGATATTTAGAATCCCTACCATATATTCGAAAATACTTGAGGAATATTAATTGTATTAAAGATATTGATTCAAAAACTATTAATCGACGAGACACTCTCACAGAATGAATAAATGATAATAAGATAAACGAATTCATTCCAGATCAAGAGATTCAATTAATTGAAAGCTGAAATATCATTGTAGAAACAAGATTATTCATAAGACCTTGAATACCCTTCTATCTTGTAGATGAGTTAATAACAAACTTTCATCTTCCAAAATCCTCACTCATGATGCTCATTTCAGCATTTATGTGAAGAGATAATCTCATAAACTCATATAAAGAAGCTATTAATAATTGATATAAATTCTATAGCTTCTGAGATTGAATGCGAGTAAGAAGATAGAATTATTCAGTTTCATGAAAACTTCTATTTCTTGGTGGAGTTAAAGCTCCTCCATTTCAAACAGCAGCATCAGATTCAGAAGCAACCTTTCACTCTTGATAACGCTTCTGCAATTCAATTTTTTTATCTCATGCATCATCAATTTGTTCTTCTGTTTCTTGAAGAGCGTCTTTTAGTTCTTGAATTCTTTCTCTTTCTCTTTTAATTCAAACAAGATTATCATTAACAGTTGCGGAATCTGCCAACATTTCAAGAACATTTTTTTGACGATGTTCAATATCCATTCTATAAGTTCTTGCTGTTTCCTTTAAACTCTTAATTTGTGCATCAATCTTTGCGATTTCATCTGCTGAAGCACCACTCTCATAATCACTTTGTGCATTAGAACAACTTGTTAAAGATAGCATTAAAGCTGTAGCTGCAGTTCAAAGAGCTAGTTTCAACTTTCTACCTGTTTCTTTATAATCAATTGATTTTCTCATTTTTTATAAATATTATTAATTAAAATTATTTACTACTCTGTATGGTCTTCTGCCCACAATTTATTCAAATAATTAACAAGAAATTGTCTATTATTTTTATTTTCAATTGTTGGAAACTTCCTTGCCATCTCACTTAAGAAAGGAGTCATACTTGAAAGAACTGTAATCGGTCAAGAAGGTTTCAAGAACTGTATATCATCCCATAATTTCATACTTGATCCTAACACAAATGGTTTATTATCAATTCAACGCTTTACATTTTCATTCCAAAGTGTCTTTTTTAAATAATTAATAAACAATCCAGTTCTCATTAATTCTTCTTCTGATGACAATTCTAATTTAACTCACGCATCATTCTCAAGATTATCGATTGTATTGTCAATATTCAATAGTATTTCATTATCATTTCATGAAGTAAGTTTTAATTTATTATTAGATGTGTCAATTTCTAATTTCATCTTACCATATCATGTTCATTCAGCTCACAACTTAGTAAATGCTTCATATATTTTTACTTTCTTAGAAGTATCTACACCATTTAACTTATCAATTTCTTTATATATAGGACTATCTGGAAGGAAACATCATTCATCTTTTAATTCATCAAAAACTTTATCTGTTACTTTATCAGTCTTAAATAAGGTATCAACAATTTTATCCTTTTTATCAGGATTAATGATAAGCTTTTTACTCTCCAAATAATTCATCATCTTTCAATACTTTTCATTTGCTTTTCATAAACGAGCATCTAACGTTTCAGTAGCTTTATTACCATCTTTTATATCTGATTCACTAATTTGCAATCCAGAAATATAATTATTAAGTGCTAATTTAGCATTAGAATCAAGACGATTAATCGCTTCTAATTGAGTTCTTACTCTCATTTGATCAGCTCAACTTAATATAGTTTCTTGACTTTTAAGATATTCTGCAACCTTATTTATATCAACTTTTGTCATCTTACCTCAATTAAATGTTCAAGCCTTAGCTAGGACTTCAAATGGTACTCATAAAAGAACAAATTGTCACATTACTTGATGAGCTGCCATTTGCTCAGACAATGATTGACCTTCAAGTATTGAACTTCCCCATGGGAATTCTCATGTTTTCCATAATTTAGCTAAATTATCCATAAATCAATTACCTGTAGCCATCTCTGATCAATAATGAAGCACAGTTGGAATAGTTATTGCTGCAGCTAATTTTCAAATAGAAGGAAAACTAAATTTTCTTCAAGTAGCAGTTTTTTCAGTAAAAAGCCAATATCAAATTCAAACAACAGCTCAAACCATTCACAATGTTCATAAAGTATTAATCATATTTCTAGCTTGTCATTGAGACATCTTTGTATTTTCTGTTAGAAATTTTTCTCAAATATTAGCATAACCTCAACATGAAGCTAATTGTTGAATTGCTCAATTAGCATTTCATGAAAAAGTATCTGAATAAACATCAATAGGTTTTCATTGATATTGTAACTTAACATGTCACTTTTTAATATTATCACGATTCCTAAAAATATCTAATATTAATGGTCCATTTTCAGGTAAAAATGCAATTGAAGTATTAATATAAGTTCAATTATCTAACACATCATTAATTTGTCAAAGAGCTCATATTTTATTTAAACTATAATTCGTACTATTTTTTGCATTAAGTGTTTTTATATATTGATCTATCAATTTACCTAATTGTTTATTATACTTTTTCTCATCCTTCAATTGTTTCCTTAATCTTTTTCTTGCCTGCTTAATTGATTTTTCATCTTTTAAGTCTTCAGCAGTAATTGTAGCTCAATCACCTAAAGCGGCAACCAATTCAGGTGGTAAAGGTGAAACAAAATTTCTATAACGTAAACTATTTATACGATCCAACTTTCACATCTGAGTTGAAGTTAAAACAATTGATCAAGTAGAATCAGGTTGTATTTCAGTACATAATGAATTCAACATATTTTTGATTTCTGCAGCTGCTTTATCAGGAGTATCTATTTGAGAATCAGGAGTTGCAACATAAGTATCAATTTTTCTTTGAGGTTCATTATCAGATTTTTTATTATCATCAGATTCTTCCGTATCATCTTCAGTAGCGGCAGTATCTTCTTTCTTTTCAGTAGCAGCATCTTCTTTCTTTTCAGTAGCAGCATCTTCTTTCTTTTCAGTAGCAGCAACATCTTCTTTCTTTTCAGTAGCGGCAACATCTTCTTTCTTTTCAGTAACGGCAACATCTTCTTTCTTTTCAGTAGCGGCAGCATCTTCTTTCTTTGCTTTTACATGAAGTTGTAATTCCTCTCAATCTTTTTTAATTTTAACTCTTAATGTATCAGTTTCAACTTCACAAAGATCCTGACTTGTCTCTAACAATACCTTATCTTCTCATTCCTTTGAAGCCTCATTACTATCAACAACTTTTTTTTCATCATCAATTCCTCCTGACATGATTTTAGAATCAAAATATAAAATTCCTCATATCAATTATACTAAAAAAAAAGCAAAAAGTCAAAAAATCCACCTTAAAATCAAAATTTTTTCAAAAAAGAAAAAGCTAAGATATTTAAATCTCAGCTTATTCTATTATTATAACAAATTATATTAGTATTCAACTTGAATTCCAGGAGACATTGTTGAAGCAACAACAACTTTCTTAATAAGTTTACCTTTAACTCCAGTTGGTTTATTATCTTCAATAGCCTTTAATAAAGCTTGAACATTTTCAACTAACTTAGCATTATCAAAAGATAATTTTCAAACTAATGCATGAATATTACCAGTCTTATCAAGTCTAAATTCAATCTTACCTTTCTTAGTTTCTTCAACAGCTTGTGCAATATTTACAGCAACAGTACCAGCTTTTGGAGAAGGCATTAAACCTTTAGGTCCAAGTTGTTTAGCAACAGGAGCTAATTCTCTAATCAAATCAGGAGATGTAATCAATACATCAAAATCCATCTTACCTTCTTTAATACTAGCTAGAAGTGAATCATGTCATGCAACATCAGCTCCAGCTTTCTTAGCTTCTTCAACTTTATCATCAGTTGTAAATACAGCTACTTTCTTAGTTTTTCAAGTTCCATGAGGAAGAATAGTTGTAGCTCTAAGCATTTGATCATTATACTTTGGATTAGCATTAGTTTTGATTGCAATTTCTACACCAGCATCAAACTTTGCATAATTAACTTTCTTCAAAAGATCAATTGCTTCTGTTAATGGATAAGCCTTTGACTTATCAACTAACCTTTTAACTTCTTCATACTTTTTTCCGTGTTTCATTGTTATACAAATAATAAGAATTAAAAGTGGTTTTATCGACTTACCGTCTCCCACGAGTGATATTATAATTCTACATCAACTCCCATATTTCTTGCAGTACCTGCAATAATTCTATATCCTTCTTCAGGAGAATTAGCATTAAGATCTGATTTCTTCAACTCGTAAATAGCTTCAAGATCAGCTCTAGTTAATTTTCCAACCTTCTTTTTATTAGGTTCTCCTGATCAAAGATTTTGATTAATTCTCCATTTAATAAGACCTGAAGTTACAGGTGTACCAATTTCCATAGCGAATGTTCTATCTACAAAAACTGTTAACTTAACCTTAACTTTTACTTCGATTCCCCCAAATTGTCTCATCAAATCAGAAGTTTTTTCATTAAATTCTTTAGTAAATTGTCCAATATTAACTCCATTCGCTCAAAGCATAGGTCCAAGAGGTGGAGTTGGTGTTGCTTTTCCAGCAGGCACTTCAATATTCAAGATTTTTTGTACTTTAGCCATACTAATAAACAAAACTAAATAAATAAACTTTTCAAATACTCTTTCGCATGGTGATATTTATCATAACTCATTTGAATCAACCAATATTGACCATTAACAGTTAATCACATAACCACCAATTTATTTTTATATTCTGGTAGATTTATAAAGCTAACCTTATCTCCAAACAACTCATTTTTAACCAACTCAGCATCAGATGTAATATCATAGATATTACCTCATAGCTTTTGAACCGTAGGTTTTAAGTATGGTTCCTGAGCAAATTTAGAATAATAAAAGCCTTTATAATCCTTCAAAATATACTCCGGTTCAAGCCCTAGAAGCTCAATACTATCAACGGCTCAGAAATACAAATCTGTACCAGATAGAATTGTAGGACCATTACCACCCATATATGAAGTCCCAGCTGAAGCATTCTGGAATCCTCCATAACTTGTATCAGTTTGACTTGCATCATTCCAAACTGAAATATCTGAGAATAATTCTCATTCATAATCATAACGATTTTCTTGGAATTGTTTCTTTCCATTCTCAAGAGTTGTAGTACCTCCAGTCAAATCTAATGTATATAGATCATTGGTTTGACTTGGTGTAGCTTGAGCACGTTTCTCAGCCAATGAAGTTCTACCTCAAGGAACAGGAACAGAACGCAATGTCCCAAAAATCATTGCACCTTTAACTTGATAAAACAAAGAATAAACCACAATCAAGCTAAAGAAGAGCACAACCATTGATAAAGTAACCAGCCTTTTTTCTCTTTCCATCTGCAATGGTGTAGAACTAAAGATTAATTTGCTAGTTCTATTTGATCAATAGCAACAGCTACAGGAGTTAACCTACCTAACATTTCAACACTTACAACAGCTAATCACTTATCTGAATCTAACTCCTTAATATTTCATTTCATTCATTTGAAATCACCTTGTTTCAACAATACCACATCTCATACCTTATAAGGGATTGTTAACTCAGATCTCTCTTGAGATTGAGCAATTTGATCCATTATTTGTTGATATTCATGGTCTGAAAGTGGAATTGGTTTAGTTTCAGCTCCAACAATTAATCTTACTCCAGGTGTATTTCTAACAACATACCAAATCTTGTCATTCATTCTAGATTTAAAGAACACATATCCTGGATAAAGCTTCTTTTGTTTTACAACTTTTTCTCACTTCTTAATAGAAGCTTCATTAATCATTGGACATAGATAATCAACAACATCCTCAGCAAGTCCTTGCTTATTAACTCTTTCTTGAAGATTTTCAATAACAAGAGCTTCTTGACCTGATGTTACACTTAGTACATATCGTTTAAAGTTTTTGTCTTCAATTTGTTTTTTTATTTCATTAGTATTGTCTCTTTGCATATTTTCTTTTAAAGAAAGAGATAAAAATTATTCAGCTACTTCTACAGCTTCATCCTCAATTGGCATCTGTTCAACGATAAGATCATCAAGAGCCAAGCCACTATCTTCTGCAGAAACTGCTTCTATATCTTCAACTGCTTCTTCTCAACCTGTCATACTAGCATAAAACATTTTATATCCTTCTGAAAAAATAGTATCACAAAGGATAAAGTAAAGTCATGCAACAATTACTAATCAAAAAATAGCCCCAGTAAGTTGAGCAAATTGTTTAACAGTTGGGAACTTAAGTTTTTTAACGGTTTCCAAACTATCATAAATAAAATCCAACATTTTCGCAAACAGCAAAAAATAAAAGTCAGATGATATATTAGCAATTTGAACTAAGATTGCAAGTAAAAACCCACAAAAAAATCATCAAAAAAAGATACTATTTATCAACTATTTTCGCGTTATTTTTTCTCCATTGATTCACAGATTCGTCACTTCAAGAAAGTAATTCTTCTGGTACTTTCATTCAAAATACTTCCAATGGCCTAGTATAATTTGGAGCTTCTAAATTTTTCATATTTTCTTTCAATGAATAACTTTCATCAATCCGACTCCCCTTTTCTTTAATTACTCAAGGGATTAACCTTACAATAGATTCTATCATTACCATACTAGGCACTTCTCATCAAAGAACAATAAATTCTCATAAAGAAATTTTCCTAAAAACATCTGGATATTTTTTTCATAAATAAGCTTCACATCTATAATCGATACCCTCATATCTTCAACAAATAAAAATAATATGTTCTTTTTTACTTAATCAATAAGCAACCTTTTGGTTAAATACTTCTTCAGAAGGAGAAGGGAACAAAATAGAAAAATCAGTATTTTTAAGATCATATTCATCAATAATACCCTCAACACAATCAACAATAGGTTTAGCCTTTATGAGCATACCATCACCTCATCAGTATATTTGGTCATCTATCTGTTGATGTTTATCTTCACAAAATTCTCTTGGATTATGCAATGAAAATCCAATGATTCACTTCTCTTGAGCTTTATCAATCAAAGAAGTTTTCAAAAAACTCTCAAATATTTCAGGGAATAATGAAACAATATGAAGATACATTAAAATTTTATTAACAATAAACTGCATAAGATATAAGTAATCCACCTTGATTTTCAATAAAAAAACAGCATAAGTACAGTAATTTTACTTTTATTCATGATTCATGAAAGAACTATCAAAAATCTGAACATTATTAACTTTTAGTTTATTTATTGCTTGATGTACTTCACCTTTCTGAGAAATTGAAACACCATTTGATGAATTGTCTCAAACTCCTGAATATCAACAAGCAAAACAACAAATTAGTTCATGAGTAGAATATCTTTGAAATAAAGCAAACGAATTTATGGAAACAAATACCTGAGCAAAAAAAGTGCGTGATGCTGCAAACGAAAAAATAAATCTTGTCACTCAAGAAGCAAGGAAACAAGTTGAAAACGCAAAAGAAACAGCAAAAGGAATATGAAGAAAAGCTCAAGAAGAAGCTAAAAAACAATACGAAAATTTTAAAAATGAAGCAAAAGAATCAGTTAAAGAAACACTCAACAAAAAAGTGGATGAAGCCTTCGATAAAATCTAAGAAAATAAAAAATATTTTTTAAAAAACCAATAATACTAATGTTTTTCTCTTTCATTAATTTGTGATGTAATAAAAACCTAGTAGATACTCAGTATCTTCTATGAAAAATACTTGAAAAATATTGAAAAGACTTTGAATATATTACAGATCCATTTTCAGAAAACACTGAAATAGTTTTCTTAAATACGTGCTCTTTCATTTCTTCATGAAGAAATGAAATGTTTGAGACAATTGATGAATTACAAAAATATAACAAAAAAATCTGTCTCATTTGATGTTGAGTTCAATACTTTGAACATCTAACAAAAAAGAATAACATCTCAGATGATGAAACAAAAAAACGAGAAGAACTAAAAAATAATGATAATATCTATATTCTTTCTTGGGAACAAATAGCAGATTTTTCTCCGAATATGCTTACAAAAAAAGAAAGTAATTATCATTGTGACTATACACGACCAAAGAGTGCTAGAGCATACACAAATATCGATAAATGATACGAATATATCAAAATAGCTGAATGATGTAACAACCATTGTAGTTTCTGCATAATTCCACAAATTAGAGGACCTCAAAAATCTTTACCAAAGGAAGTTGTTATCCAAGAAGCTAAAAACTTAATAAATCAATGAGTAAAAGAAATCATTCTCCTTGCTCAAGATACAACAAGATATGGAATAGATTTATATTGAGAAACAAAACTTTTCGAACTCTTAGAAGAAATAGATAAATTAGAATGAGATTTTAATTATAGAGTACTCTATCTCTATCCAGATATCTTAACAAAAAAACATCTAGAAAAATTAATAAAATTAAAGAAATTCATTCCATACTTTGATCTTCCATTACAACATAGTTCTCCAACTCTTTTAAAATCTATGTGAAGATTCTATGACCATGAGATGACTTTAGAGCTACTAGATTTCATAAAAAGCAATTTCAAAGAATACTTCATAAGAACAAATTTTATAATTGGATTCCCTTGAGAAACAGATAAAGATTTCGAGAATTTAATGAACTTTATTAAAGAAGATCATTTCAATAATATAGCACTCTTTGAATATCATGATGAAAAATTAGCAGAATCAACAAAACTACCCAATAAAGTTGATGATAAAACAATAAGAGAAAGATTCCTAAAAGCAGAACAACTCGTTTATGAATTACTTAGGAAAAGAGAAAGGAACAGAAAGGACAAAGAATTCACATGAATAGTTTCAGATATCTATAGCAAGGGTGATAAATTTGAAATAACAATACGTCCATCAATAAATTGTCCAGAAATAGATAACGAAGATTGCATCAGATTAGAAAATATCATAGAATGTCTTGACTGAGAAGAAATAGATATAGGAAGCAGATTAAAATATATTAATTCTTAAATCCTTGTTTTATCACAGAGAATAATTATTCTTCTCATTAATTTACAATAAACATTTTCATGAGTAAGATTAGAAACTTTTGTATAATTGCACATATCGACCACTGAAAATCAACTCTAGCTGATAGAATGCTTGAAATAACATGAACTGTTAGGAAACTCGAACATTCTCAAATGTTAGATCGTATGGATATCGAACAAGAAAGATGAATCACTATAAAACTAACTCCTGCTAGGATGCAACGAAAAGGATACGATTTAAATCTTATCGACACCCCAGGTCATGTTGATTTCCAATATGAAGTATCTCGTTCTTTAGCTGCTGTTGAATGAGCTATTTTGCTAATCGATGCTTCTCAATGAATACAAGCTCAAACTCTTTCAACACTCTATCAAGCAATTGATCAAGGATTAGATATCATTCCAGTATTAAATAAAATAGATTTACCAGCAGCCAACCCTGAAAGAGTATCAAACGAAATCGAAAATGTTATAGGAATCTCAAAAGATGAAATTATCTGTGTTTCATGAAAAACTTGAGAAAACGTTGATAAAGTACTAGATGCAATTATAGAAAGATTTTCCTCTCCTGAAGAATTCAAAGCTAAAAATCCAAAAAAATTCAATATAAATGCATAACATTTATCTCATATACAATCATTATGAACAAAAAATCATTTCACACTCTCTCAACAGGAGTTTTTGACCGTACTTGAGAAGACACCCTCTCAGAACAAAAATTTTATTGAATCATTGCATTATGATTGGCACGATGATTCTGATTAACAGCATTTTTTGCTGATTTATCAATTAAAATTGAATTTGAACCAAATGTATTAATGTTATTACTTATCGGACTTATAATACCAATTGCATGAATATTTCTTGCCATAAAATCAGATAATCCAATACTATCTTTCATTGGTTATAATATGGTAGTTATTCCATTCTGATTTACTATGTGACCAATTGTAAATGACTACAGTCCAGATGTAGTAAGAAATGCAATGTGAATAACTGCTTGTATCACACTACTTATATGATGATTATGAATAAGCTTCCCTAATGCTTTCAAAAAATTATGACGAGTATTATTAATCGCCTTATGATGTTTAATTCTCGTTAGAATCGTAGCTATATTCATACCATCATTAGATTTAGCAATATTCGATTATATTGGTGCATGAATCTTTGCACTTTACATCTGATACGATATGTACCGTGCAAGTAGTATGCAAAAGACTGTAGATAATGCGATAGATCTCTGTGTGGATTTCTATCTTGATATAATAAACCTTTTCTTAGAAATTCTAAAAATCGCTTGAAGAAAAAATTAGTTAATTCTCTTGCAAAAATCAAAATTTTTAGTAAAATAGCACCATAAATATTTTGGTGCTATTTTATATTCTAAATATATTTTAAAATGACTAAACTTACAAAGAAAGAACGTATTGCACAAATAGAAAAACAATTAGCTTCTCTAAGAGAAGAATACCAATCTAAAAAGGCTGAATGGGAAAATCAAAAAGCCCTATGAGAAAAAATAAAAAAATTACAAAACGAAATCAAAGACTTAGAACATCAAGCACAAATAGCCGAAAAACAAACTGATTATAATAAAGCTGCTGAAATACGTTACAATACTCTTCCTGAAAAGCAAAAAGAACTTAACGAATTAGAACATAAAGAAGACGAAAGCGAAATTCATAACGATATTGTTTGATCTGAAGATATCGCAACAATAATCTCAAAACGGACTTGAATCCCAGCTTCTAAACTCGTTGAAAGTGAAATAGAAAAATTAGCTGATTTAGAAAATATTCTAAAAAAAAGAGTTGTCGGACAAGATGAAGCATTACATCTAGTATCTAATGCTATTCGTAGAGCAAGAGCATGATTAAAAGATCCTCAAAGACCAATTGGGTCATTCTTATTCCTTGGACCAACAGGAGTTTGAAAAACTGAAGCATGTAAAGCTCTTGCATCAGCACTATTTGATGACGAAAAAGCACTTATCAGAATAGATATGTCAGAATATATGGAAAAACACAGTGTTGCTAAACTTATCTGAGCTCCTGCAGGATATGTAGGATATGAAGAAGGATGACAATTAACTGAAGCTGTAAGAAGAAAGCCATATGCAGTAATTCTTTTTGATGAAGTAGAAAAAGCTCATCCAGATGTATTTAATATACTACTCCAAGTCTTAGATGATGGAAGATTAACTGATAGTAAAGGGAAAACTGTAGATTTTAAAAATACACTTATAATCCTTACTTCAAATATCTGATCAGACCTTCTTCTAGAAAAAACGAAAGAAGGAAAAAATGATACAAAGACTACCGTTGAAGATATGATGCCTCTACTCCTTCAACACTTCCGTCCAGAATTTCTAAACAGAATAGATGATATCATTCTCTTTAATCCATTATCAGAAAAAGAAATTAAATGAATCGTAGATATCCAGCTCAATAATTACTTAAAAGAACTCTTAAGTTCTAGAGAAATCCAAATAGAATTAACAGATAAAGCTAAAAAATTTATCGCTTCTAAAGGATGGAATCCTCAATTCTGAGCAAGACCATTAAAAAGAGCGCTCCAAAATTATCTATTAGATGAGTTAGCGCTCGAAATTATTGAAGGTAAAATAAAAAACGGAAGTACCGTTCTTGTAGACCAATCATGAGATAAACTTACTTTTAAAGAAAAGAACTAAAAGAATAAACTATCAATTAATTCAAGAGCTTTTCATTGATTAAGAAAATATGGAGAAGTTGCAACAGTTACAACCTTTGCAGATTGAATGAGATTCTTAGTTTTTTTGAACGTTCACTCAATATCAGTTATTCACATCTTCTCTTCCCAAAAATCTAAATCAATATCAAGGATATAATCCATATGCGGTTTATTATAGCATAACAATCATTGTTCTGTTCTTAACTGCTTCACATCACTTATTATTCAAGAGTTAATCCCTGGAACGATAAAGTTTCAAACATTACAACAGTCGTTTGTAAAACGAACAATATCTTCCCAAGTCTCAGACTCTAATTGGAATTTATTTTCATTCATATCACTATGTTGATCGATATGAAGAAGATAAGTTCCTTTTTTTAATTGTCATTTAAAACATTCTCTCCACCAAAAAGCAAAAGCATGATTATGATTATCAAAAACATAGATAGGTATTCAATCTTTTTCAAAACAGTATGAATACTCTAATCATAGATATTCTTGGAGTTTACCGTCTTCATCTACTTCAGCAAATACAGACTTCTCTCATAAAGAAATTCAATTATTTTTGGCCTCTTCAAATAAAGTCTCTTTAAGATAAGGAATTCGTAGTTGATGTTCTTTATCATGAGAATAAGAAAAACAATTGTTTCCAATATCTCATTTTAAATAAAATCAACCATAATCAAGCATTTCTCTTAGATAACTAATGATTTAAATCCCAATCTATTGGTTCTTTACCGATACTTTCTAGCATCTCATTACAAGTAGAAAATGGTCTACTTCAAAAGAATCCTCTATCAGCAGAAAAAGGAGAAGGATGTGCTGATTTAATAATAAGATGCTTATCCTTATCGATTAATGCTTCTTTTTGCTGAGCAAATGCTCACCAAAGAATAAATACTAATCCCTCTTTTTCATCGGAAAGTTTTTTAATTACAGCATCAGTAAAAATATGCCATCAAGCATCTTTATGTGAATTAGGCGTATCTTTTCTAACAGTTAATCCTGCATTCAAAAGTAATACTCACTGCTTAGCCCATTTCTCTAGATTACCACTTTCTGGAGGATCGATATTCAAATCAGACTTTAGCTCCTTAAAAATATTTCTCAATGAAGGAGGTATCTTTATTCAAGCAGGAACTGAGAAACTCAATCCATGTGCCTCCCCTTCTCAATGGTAAGGATCCTGTCAAAGAATAACGACTTTAACTTGATCAAAAGGAGTTAGATTAAATGCATTAAATATATCTTTCCCTTTAGGATAAATCGTATATCAAGCTTTTATTTCTCATTGAAGAAACTCCTTTATTTTAGGAAAATAAGGCTTAGAAAACTCATCATTCAATATATTCTTTCGAGACTCTTCTATATCTACAGTCATAAATAAGTTTTATAAACTAAAGTATTTCTATTTTACCTTCATCTTTTAATCTCTTTTCTGGAATAATTCAATCTTGCTTTCATAATGAAATAATAGCAAAAGGAACAACATTTTCAGGTAATTTAAAATGTTCAGAAATCTTTTTCATCTCAACCTCATGAGGATATAATCCAAGCCAAACGCTTCAAATTCACTTTTCATGGGCAGCTAACAAAAATGTTTGAATACTAGCTCACATATCTTGTTGAACAAATTCGATGCTTCTCACCATCTCTTTATCAAAACACGCCAATACAGCACCTCATGCATTAGGAAGCATCTTTCAAAACTCCATAACTTCTGATAAAAAGATACGATCCTCTTTTTTTGAAATAATATAATACTTCCATGCTTGTTCATTATGTGCAGAAGGAGCATATAATGCATATTGCAAAACATCTTTTACTAATTCAATATCAAGCTCTTCACTAGTATAATTTCTAATCGACCTACGAGTCTTTATAGCTGTTAAAGTATCCATGGATTTATAGAAGAAAATAAAGATTACCGATTTTCATACCTTTGATTTTTATTGATCATATGTATTAATTTCATTTCTTGGCTCGTTAATTCGAAATCAAAAATATTATAGTTTTCTTTAATATGTTCCGGATCAGAAGATCACGGAATAGCAATATTTCCATCTTGAATTTGCCATCTTAATACAATCTGAGCAGAAGTTTTCTCATATTTCTCTGCTAGTTTTTTAATAGTCTCATTAGAAAAAACTTCATCAGTATGTCAACGTCCACCTAAAGGATACCAAGATTCTAAAACAGTTCAATACTTCTTAATATATTCTTTAAGCTTCGTATTTTGATAAAAGATATGATTCTCATTTTGAAGTACAGCTGGTTTTATTTTAGCAATAGAATATATCGAATCAAAAGCTTGAGGAGTATAATAATTTGAAATACCAATTGAACGAACTTTTCATTCCTCAACTGCTCTTTCAAAAGCATGATACAAACCATTATCATTAGCTCAAGGTTGATGAATAAGCATAAGATCAATATAATCTAACCCTAAATTCTTTAACGAAATATCTACCTCATTATCAGGATTAGAATAATTAGAAGGAATAACTTTTGTTGTAACAAAAACATCCTCCCTTTTTACTAATCACTCATCAATAGCTCTTTTTATTCCACGTCATACTCATTCCTCATTCTCATAATACCTTGCAGTATCTATAAGACGATATCACACTTTCAATGCCTCATATACAGCACTCTCTGCTTGTTGATTATCAAGAGTCCAAGTTCATAATCATAGCACAGGCATCATATTTCAATCATTTAAAGTTAAATCATCAATATAATATGCTCTATAGAGCAAATCATCCACCTTATCTTTATTCTCAATAACACTTTGACTCCTCATCAACATCACCATTATCCATCCTCTTTTCTGATCAACTAATGGAGCTGAAATATCATCAACAATTCAAAGCTTTTTTAATACTTCTAAAGATTTTTTATAATAAGGGTTTCAACCTTGAAATTCATCTCACCAAATAGCCCTAGTAAGGATAGTTCAAAACTCTCATAATGTCACAGTATCGGATGGTCTAAATCTTTTAACATTCTGCCCCATCAATCAAAATTGACAAGCCTGAATAACCCCTAATTTTAAATAAGGATCAATATCATCTACGTCATTAAACTCACAATTAGCACCTGTATTAGGCATAGTATGTAAAATACTAGAAGAAAAACTACTCATCATTTTAGCTAATTGAGCCCTTGTAATATATCAATTAAGATTTGCTTTCTCGATACTAGGTTGAGAAGTTATTTCATTATCATAAGACCATTGATATGCTATCTCAAGCTCCTCTTCTTCTGTTAATTGAGATTCTTTAACTCAAAAAATATCTTTATTAGTAAAAAACACTACTGCAAAGATCAGAAACAATAAACTTATAATCCCAATTATTTTATTTCTCATACAAAAGCAAAGAAATAAAGATATTAAACTAATACAAAATTGTAATAGAATTACTATTAATTTTTATTTTAAAATTTCAGCAGCCCTTTTTAACATAACCATAACATATCATCTCATTTCATTCTTTCATTCCGGATCCGAAATCTTCGACATAATTCAAGTTTCTTTTAATTTTTGAAGATGTTTAGCATAATATGGAGTTCATCATTCATAAGTACTTCACCATATTGCTCTTGATAAGATAGCTCAAAATTGAGCTCTAGAGACAATTCAATTAGGACTAAAACTAGCAGTATTTTGTCCCATTAATCAAAGTTGACAAGCTTGCTTAATATAACTTGCAAGATTAGAACCAGTATCAATATCATCAAAAACACAAGATTTTGAATAATCAGGATTTTTCTTTAATACATCTACAGAAAATGTTACAATCATTTTAGCCATAGCTTGCCTTGTGAGCGCTCATCAAAGATTAGCATGATCAATTGTTTGAGTTGTTATTCAATGAGTATAAGCCCAATTATATCAATCAATTACTTCTTGTGAATATGTAGTTAATTCTTTAATTCATGATCAATCTGGATAAACGGTAACAGTAAATTTTCAAACTGTTGAATCATCTAAAAAATCAGATACAACTATCGTATATGATCACTTTTTTAGAAATTTAATTCAGTTATTAAAAACTAATTTTCAGTGGTTATCAACAGAAAATTCTCACCATCATCAATTAGCTATCTCAACTTCATCACTTCATACTATTCTTCAATTTTGTTCAACAGAAACAAAATATACTCAATCATAACTATCCATCACTTTTCAATTTCTCATAGCAGAAATCTCTAATGAAAGTTCCTGATTAACTTCAACTTTTTCGGAAGGTAATCGTAATTTAAAAAAATCAGGTATGCCAGCTAAATGAGCAGCCCTAACAAATCAATAAAATATAAATAACGAAAATAAGAAGAAAACCTTTTTCATAAGAACAAAACTAAGAAACTAAAGTATCTTCTTCATATCATTCGATTTCATCATCCTCATCTCAAACAATAACTTTATATACTGCACTATTAAAGAACCTCTTAGCAGCATCAATTTTCCTAGTAACTATTTTGCGATTCACAGCTTTTTCAGCCTCTAATATTCAATATTCTTCAGGAGTCATAAAGAAAAAATCTATTGATAAAACAAAAATACTATACGAAAACTACACATAAATTTCAATAAGTTCTATAAAAAACCAATTAAAAAAAGGATACTAAATTTAGTATCCTTAATTTTATTATCCCATTACTGATTTCTTATATTTCATGATATTCTCCTCATTCTTCTTTTTCCTTCAGAAATATTCTAAGATATTCTTTAATCATTCTCAGTTGAAACATCTCATCTTCTGTACTCAACTTGTTGTTTCTAAACTTAAGAATACTTCATACGTTTGGAAATGTCTTTTTATTAGCGTA